>Ga0206968_10287_pt1 | contig 12484 bp, 12 predicted proteins | sample Alteio_BWOrgHeat_22_FD_153254 | JGI IMG/M metagenome (GOLD analysis project Ga0206968, IMG submission 153254) | Enriched cells from forest soil in Barre Woods Harvard Forest LTER site, Petersham, Massachusetts, United States -... | ecosystem: Environmental > Terrestrial > Soil > Temperate forest >... | reverse complement strand
AATCTCAACGCTGACGATGCGGTGAAGGCAGGCCTGGACTACGAAAAGAAAAAGGACCCACGCGAATTTGCCGGATTCGAAGATTTAATAAAGCGACTACAGCACATTGAAGCCGAGAAAAGCGGAAGAGAAGCAAATCCAACGCCACAAGACGTGAAGGACTTTTTCACCGAAGAGGCAGAAGTCGTATCTGGCAAGAATTGAAACAGGGCTTGCATGCGCAGACAACCCGCACTCCAATAACACGCTAGTGTATTATCGGCTGGCAATGAACATGCAACCCATGAGCCTCTGGCAGTTGTTTTTGAACAACCCCGAATGGGCGCTTGTAGTCGTTGGCATACTGACGATATTCGTCATCGGCTGGCAGGCGGTAGAGACTAGGCGTGCAGCGGAGGCATCGCAACTAGCAATTGGAATTATGGAACGGCAAACTAAGGCTGCGGAGGACGCGGCTATTGCGGCCAGGACCAATGCCGAAGCCTTCATCGCCAGTGAGCGTGCCCGCGTTGTCGCCGAGCTTCGACAATGCGCTTTGCGTACCGGGGGAAAATGGTATCGGGAAGATGGAGCATCGTTTGACGTTGCAGACATTCTCACTGGGAAACATTTGATCCATAAACTCGCGATTACAAATTTGGGTAGAACACCAGCGGAGATGTTTAATTATGAAATCAGATTGGGACCTTTGATTGAAGGCTCTCCATACAGTCCCAATCTCCTTCCTAGTCAAACGGTTGTGAATCTTAACGACTTTCTCAGCGGAGGAGAGACTCGTGTGTTGCAAAGAATAAATATTTTTGAAGCGTTTAACTCAGTGTTAGTCGGGAAAGAAAAAGGAGCTATCTGCATAATCCTCAAGTACGGTGATATTATTACTGGGGGAAGTGCAGAACTGCGAAAGGAACATGCAACTCAACTCCTCTATTACTACGATCCTCGGGCCGAGTTTCCCTTGCAGCAAATAACCGCACAAACGAAGTATACATAGAGGAAATTAGGGCATTACTGGGCCGTTTGACGTGTACCTGGACCCGGAACACAGTTTCAATCTTTCTGCGACAACCCAACGAGTTGCGCCAGCGGCTGCCAATGCCTTGGATGCGGGCAACGTCGGCCAGAGCGAATGTCAGTAGCGTAAGGTTGAGAAACGCTGCACAACTCGCCAAGAGTTGCCCAGCGCCGCATACGGTAAAACTTGCCGATTTGTGGGGCGTGAGTGGCCCAAACAAAATGATTTACAAGGTAACCTAAATATGTTATATATATCACAATATGGCAAAGTCTTGTAATACGCAGCAAGCCGCTAGTGCGGTGGGCATTTCCACCATGACCCTGCAACGGTGGCTGGCAATGGGCAAAGTTAAAGGTCCAGAACTACGCATACGAAACGGCAGAGCCGTGCGGCTTTGGAACGTGGCGGATTTAAAGCGGCTCAGCAAGCTTAAGCAGGAAATTTACTGCAAGGGGAGGGGCAGGAAGAAGGGCTACAAGCGAAAGTAAAAAAGCGGGACGCGCCGGTGTTGAAGCACCAACGCGCCCCTAACCAAATCGACCTTTATAGGAGGCCAAGATGGCTGTGAAGAAAACTAGCACTCAGGCACCATTCCCTCAAGTTGTCCGCGGAGCAGATCTGGACCGGCGGGCCGTCCTCTATAGCAGAGTCAGTACCCTCAACGGCCAAGATCCCGAAATGCAGTCCAGAGAAATTCGGGAATATTGTCTACGACGCGGCTGGCCGCTTGTCGGCGAGTACGTGGACCGTGGCATCTCCGGTGCCAAGGAGCGCCGTCCCCAACTCGACCGCCTGATTGCAGACGCACACAAACGAAAATTTGAGGTCATCGTTGTTTGGAAGTTTGACCGTTTTGCAAGGTCAGTGTCCCACCTGCTGCGCGCACTGGAAAACTTCCGCGCCCTCGGCATTGAGTTTGTCTCCCTGTCCGAACAAATCGACACCAGCACGCCTACCGGCAAAATGATTTTTACCGTGCTGGGTGCCGTGGCCGAGTTGGAGCGCAGCCTTATAGCCGAACGCGTGCGGGCTGGCCTGCGTAACGCCAAAGCCAAGGGCCGCAAGCTGGGTAGGCCCAGCAAGCGCGTAAACCCGACCCAAATAGCCGCCCTACGAGCCCAGGGCGTACCCTGGCGGCGTATAGGCACCCAGCTAGGGGTAAGCGCAGCGACGGCCTACGCTGCCTGCAAGGGGCGTTTGTAAATCCCTAGTGGCTGGTGCACCGCAAGTGGCTCATTTAGCAGGGCAAATTGGGGCCACAAAAGCGTTTGTAAATCATGTGTTTTATAAACGGGTTAGGTACGCACAAAGTGGGCACCAGCATGGAGGCATTGTTGGTGACAAAGCGGCTGGTGTTTTGGCAGCGCGGTAACCACTTGGGTGACATGCAGCAACTCCAGATGATGGGCATATGCTTTTCCGTGGGACTCTCAAATGGCTACATGGGTGCGGGCCGTTACCCTTCCGTGATCTATCTTACAAGAGCCGGCGAATCTGAGGATTAAACATGAAGATTCAATATTGTGAAATTCTAGGCACTGAGTGGCCCATTGACTCGGACGGTTTGGACCAAGTTCTCATTGGAACGATTACTCTCAAAGACGGCAAGCTGTCCTTCAAGGCTGAGAAGGGCCATGAGATTGAAATGAAAAATGTAATGAAAAGAAGAGAGGGCGAGGACCCAACAAATTGGTTCAACAGACTCCCAGAAATCTTTAATGGGGCTGCCTTAAGAGCGCGGCTGTTGAAAAAAGGAGATCGGCCATGGAAGACAGGGGGGCCAAGCTGATGTCCTTGCAGGATTGCATTAGTGAAGTAGGAGAACGAACGCGGCCGAACTGAAGCGTCTTAACAAGCATATCGACGTTGACGTGCGCCACATTGTCCTAGACAGGACGGTTATACGCCCCCGAACAACTGCGCAATGGAAAGGCGCAATGCTTTGGCGATTTTCTCGATATTGACCAGAGCCACGTTCCGTTCACCCCGTTCGATTCCGCCGATGTAGGTCCTGTCTAGCTGGCACATATCTGCAAATGCTTCTTGAGACACGCCTAGCTTCTGACGCCGACGACGCAGGGCTCTACCAAACCGGACGCGAATATCGTGAGGCATGTATGGTTAGGCGTCATCTTGGATACCCGGCGTTTATGTGTCCACGGACTATGAGTATCATGGACGCAGGCGGTGACCATGGCTTCCAGAATCGGCAGGCAAAGCAAGATGGCACTTGTGGAACGCTGCGGTGAAATGTGGGCCCGAAACACCAAGAACATCAAGAAAGTACCGGCACACAGAGAGGGCGGCCAAGGCGTCTACGTTCTATATGACGGCTCGACACCAGTTTACGTTGGCAAGGGAAATATCCAGGCTCGACTACGGAAAGCGAATGATAAGAGCAAGAGGCGAGGAAATTCCTGGGACTACTTCAGCTGGTACATCCTCAAAAACCGGCACCTGGTACACGACGTCGAAGTGTTGCTGCTCCGGATACTTCCTCCTTACCTTCGATACATGACTCGGCAGGCAGGAAACTTCAAGGGTAAACCCTTCTCGACCGACCAAAAGCCCATACACAGCACGCCAATCTACATCGAACGAACGCGATGACAGTAGGCCGCATTCGTAGGAGGCACCTATGGAACCTAAGAAGATTGTTGGAGCTCTGCTCTTGGGAGTGCTCGTCCTTTGGGTTATCGGGTGGGCCAGTTCTCGCTCCCACAAAGTCGGTGCGCCACAGGTCGTTCAAGCATCCCCACCCGACAAGTGGCACGTGACGGAAAAACAGTCCCCCATGGATGACTCAAAGACCGTGATGGTGGCACTGGATTCTGACGATGAAGTACACGGGCCTCTCGGGGCAGTGAGGCCGTCACTGATTGTGCGCTGCCAACAAAAGAAAACCGAAGTCTATGTGGAGACCGGCATGGCCGCCAGCGTAGAAGAGTACGGTCCGTCTCACGCAATCGGGATTCGGCTCGATGACGGCCCTGCCGAATACTACGATTGGATAGAATCTGGCGACAATAAAGCACTCTTTGCCAACGATCGCGAGTTCGCGGACCACGGGCATGGAGGCATCATCGAGTACGCGAAGAGCATAGCTGAGGCCAGCACGCTGACTTTCCAGTTCACACCGTTTGATGGAAGCCGGCAAGTGGCTCGATTCGACATCCGCGGACTCGATCCTCACTTGCACAAGATCGCAGAGGCGTGTGACTGGGCGTACTAGCTTGCGCTTGCACTCAATCCGTCAGGGTAGGTGTGCACCGTTTTTTCTCGGGATCAATGAGGACACCCCGCCGTTTTAACCGGCCAGTGCAAATATAAATATTTCCGAAACCTGTAAGCGAGACCTGCCGAACCTTTCGGATTCAGGCCACGATTCGGCCCATTGAACTATTTGCCCTCACGGGTGGTTCCACATATTCCAGCAAGCTCAGACTTTTGTGAAGAAGCCATATGCCGTCGGAACCGGCGGGATACCGTTTATGGAGTATCTGAACAAGGACCGGTACGGGACCGGCCAGAATCGCCCGGAATAGACGTCAAGCATGATTCAAGGCGGTCTAGCTTCCGATTTTCTCGGATGTACCGCGGTTTGTATTGCCTCTGGTATATACTTCCAACTCTTGGGAACCGGAATGAAACTCCTAGATTTGGTTTTTTGACATGCCAGAAACCTTCTCGCAGTTCTTGGATAAGTGGCTAAAACAGTCCACGTCACAGGGCTTGAATAATCCGCTTGTTAAGATGCCGGTCAAGAGGTTTCGTCCATTACAACCGGTTGAATTTAACTCTGTCGCTGACGGCGGTGCTTTGGTCGTTGGCACGATGAGCGAACCAATAGGCCGCAATCTCTTCAAGAACTATCAGTCCCGTATTCGTGAACGTGGTGAGCGGTGCGCCTTTGTGTGCTCTGGTACCGTCGAGATGACTCTCGCGGGGGGACTTGGCCAGCAAACGCGAACCGCATTATTTCCGATTTGCTTGAAGCGCGCCTCGCTTCAGTCAAGCGGTGAACAAATAAAAATGATTGTCGCGGATGATGCAACATGGCAGTTCAATCCGGTGCTAGAGGCACACCTCAAAGGAATGAGCATCCCTGTATCCACAGGGTTGGCTGATAATCCGGCCCAAGCTACTAGCTGGGTGAAGGCGCAGCTTGGAAATCGTGCCTCGCAGGTCATGACAGAAAGCTACCTAGGCCTTTTCAGCAGCCAGCAAATGGTTGTTCAGACGCGACTGACCGAGCCTTCTCTCCGGCAGGCCCTAGCCCGCAATCCCGTCGTTCAATCAAAGCTCGCGGGTAGCAAGGTACAGGCTATTGAACTAGGAGAGATTACTGACGAGGGCATAGAGGAACTCGGCTTGGTTCTCCCGTCCGACGACAGCCAACTGCGAGTTGTGCAGCTTTCAGATAAGGGATGTTGCCTACAAGTTGAGGGCCCCCCTGGCACTGGCAAATCCCAGACGATCGCGAACGTTATCAGTAATGCCCTGTACCACGGGCGCAACGTGTTGCTGGTGTGTGACAAGATGGCAGCAATTGTTCAAGTTGAAGAACGTCTCACCAATTGTGGACTCAAGCCTGCTCTTCTAAATCTACACGACGAAGATTTGGACAAGCCGAAGTTTCTGAAACAAGCGACCGACAAATTCCCATCGGTACGCAACTCGTATGAGTACCCATTCAATGAATTAAAGGAAACGCGAGCGGCCCTTAACGAACGCGTGCGGTTTGGTCGAGCAATCGCTCACCCATCCCTGCAAGTTGCCAGACGTGAGGCATTGGGCGGTTTAATCCAGTTGCGCAAAGAATTGAAGAATGTACCGAACATCGATGTCGCTAACTGGCAGGCCCTATCTAAGGAGCGTCTAGCCAAACTGCTTGGCTGCTTGGGGCAATGGCCTGATCTCGCGGGCGTGCTCACCGATTCGGAGAATGTCTGGAATCGAGTGCTTGTCCAGAGCTTCGACGAAAACTTCAACGCTGAAAATGAACTAAGAGCTGCCGTTCAGAAGACCTTGGCCCAGATTGAATCACTTGACGAAGTTAGAGAATGGGCCGCATCTGTCGGAATTGAAATGACTGTTGACTCCGATGCGAGTGTGGCCGCTGCCGCCGCGGTAGTGGAAACGGTTTTGCAACGACCAATCTGCCACCCAAAACTAGTGGGAAATTCGCGCGTCAGTCTGTCAGAGGCCGCGCGGCTGAAATCAATTTGGAAACGCAGGGAGGAGCTCGTTGCGGCCCGTCACCCGGTCCCACTGACTGAGATTTATCCGCAAGATGTTGTAGCAGAAGCCAAGGAATTGCTTGCGACTGAGGGCGCAACCACCTGGCAAGAGCTATCCTATCGGGTGACCCATTACTCGGACTGCCTCAGCGAAATTGAAGAGAGCCAAGCGGGTTACCTTCACGCTTGCGACCAAATCGGGCTCGTTTATTCGCCATTGTTCAAGGTTAGGCGTGCGCAGTTGCAATCTGTTCTCTCATTGGGCGCGTTGGGAGCGGTCATCCCTCGTGGGTGGTGGGGGCCGAAGGCTACTCCAGTTCTTTCGGTCGCCGCTTGGAAGGCCCATGTTCGGGCATGTGCTACGCAAGCCAAGGTCGCGCCGCTACCCCTCCATTTCGTGGCCCTTGAACGTGTTGGGAAGACGCATTGGGCGCATGTAGAAAGAAAGGCTGAACACGGGTTCAATGTCGTCAGTTACTGCCTAAATTATGTAAGCGACCGAAAGTGCAAGTACGCGCTTCGACAGGTCTTTCCCGCAATCCCTCCTCGAAGATTCAAACAATGGCAGGAAGTCACGCTTCATGCAGTGGCGGCACGCCAAACAGCGATCTCTTTGCGATCCGCTTCAGAAACCCATGTGATCTTGGAGCGCCTAACTGCTGAGTACCTGGCCCTTGCTCATGAGAATGCCAATCATATTGATGTCTATCTCAATCATGCAGATGTGCAGAAGCTGGAGAAGGCCGCTGCCCTGGTTGAACAGATACGAGGTCGGAACGATTTATTTGAGATTGGCAATGTACACTGGCAGACCTTTTGGGAAGCCCCGAATCAGAGACAGCTCTTGCGGATAGAATCACTTCTTTCTAGTTTTGATGTCCTTGCTTTCCCAGAGGAAACGGACAACGTGGAGAAGGCGATTGAAAGTCACTCCGTGTCCAAGGACCGAATCCAGAAATTTCTCGACACGTACAAGATACCTGGCGGCGAGCTAACGAATGGCGTGATTGATGCCTTTGCAGCTCAGGAAGAATTCGCTTTTTGTGAGGGGCAGCTCACACCGCTGACTAATTATCTCGAACTTCAAGACGCAGGGCAATCAGGTCCCAAGTGGGAATGGCTTCACGACGTAATTGCGTGGCGAGACACTTTCGAACGATTGTGCGGCCATCAGAAGCTGGATATAGACAGCCCACTGTGGAAAAAACTTAGCGTTCGCTTGGGGAGTCATAAAGTTGCAATGGAAGATGCCTACGAGAAACTGGGGAGCTTTTTCGAAGATTTCAAATCGGAACTTACCAATTATGACGAGCTTCTTGTGTGTCTGGCTGAAGTCCTCAAAGAGTTGCCTCGACATCCTCTATGGTTGGAAAAAGAAAGATGGCAAAGGAAAATTCCAGCGTATCCAGAGATCAAATCCATCTGGAATAAGATTCTCGAAGGATCGGTTAAGCCAGAGCAATCGCAACGGCTCTTCTGCTTCAACCTGCTTCGCCTTTGTGATCCGATTGCAAAGCCTCATGGCCTTGAATTCAAGCAGACTCTAAAGAGTTTCAGGGAGCAAGATGAGAACCTGGCCCTATGGATAATGCACCATTTGAACGCGAACCTAAAAAAGTCTATGGATGAGGCCGCTATGAGTTTCGCGCACAGCGAGGGCGAACTGCGACGGCTTTCAAGCTTGCAACGCGTTCGCGGTACGGTGCGAGAATTGCTAAATGTACATGTGGATTACCTTCTCGCGGCGAAGACTTGTTGGATGATGAGTCCGACCTCTCTCGCAAATCTCGTCGACTCAGCGATTTTCGGGAAAGACGGAGCACCGTTTGATTTGGTGATCTTTGACGAAGCTTCGCAAATCAGAGTTCTCGACGGCCTCCTGTCGATGTCATTCGGGAAGCAGGTCATAATCGTTGGTGACAATAAACAACTCCCCCCTACCGATTTCTTCTGGACTTTCAGCGATCCGGCTGCCGAGGCAGGGGGCGGCGACCCCGGAATCAGCGACAGCTTGCTCGACAATTTCTTGGACGTCTTCGAGGACGACAGGACACACGTGATGTTGATGTCTCACTATCGGAGCGAAACGCCGGATCTGATTCAATTCTCGAACGATTGGTTTTATGACAGAAAATTGGAGGTTTATCCGCCCGCGCATATCACCGGCATTGGGCGCCGGCTGCACTACGTCCCTAACGCAATCTATTCAGAAACTGAGGGACAGAGGAACAATCCCGTCGAAGCGAAAGAGGTGGTCAAGCTTATCGAACGCCACGTCCGCGAGTGCCCCACCAAGTCTCTGGGCGTCGTCACAATGAACATTCCGCAAATGGAGCTCATTGACGAGCAGCTCCAATTTTTGGTGTCTAATGAAGTTCGATCCTTCTGCGCTGACGAGGCCAAATTCTTTCTTCGAAATCTAGAAACTGTACAAGGCGATGAGATGGATCGCATCATTCTCAGCTTAACCTACGGGAAGAGTCCCGCAGGCCATTTCAGCGCAGCGGTCCTAGGTCCTCTGACCAAGAGCGGCGGTGAGCGCCGCCTTAACGTTGCAATAACGCGTTCGCGCAGCGGCCTGATTATCGTTTCGTCTTTGACGGCCGCAGACCTTGAAACCAGCGGAGCTCAGAGCAAGGGGTTTCAGTGTCTGAAAGCACTGATTCTCGACCTGGAAAATTCTGTTCAAGCTCGAACATTTGGGATAAGAAGCAAACGCTTTGAAAGAAAAAACGATGGAGTCTCAAATGTCGTTTATTGCGACTCCCCGTTCGAAGAGCAGGTCGTGGAGTTTCTTGAAAACGAAGGGTATGAAACCGAATGTCAATACGGCGCCGGAAGGTTTTGGATAGACATAGTTGTTAAGGAACGAGGCAAAAATATGCTCGCCATCGAATGTGACGGTGCCGGTTACCACAGTTCGCTTGTCGCGAGAACCCGAGATCGGGCAAGACAGCGCATCCTAGAAAAGCTAGGCTGGCGATTCCACAGGGTATGGAGCACGAACTGGTGGTTTTTCGAACAGCAGGAGAAGGATGCGATCATCGAAGCCATCAATGCCGCCCGAACTGCTAAGGGCGCCTCCGCATAAGTCTCACTATAGCCATCCAAAAACCGGGCCGCCATGCGATCGCATGCTAGTGGAACGCAAGGCTTCCCAGGGCTAGCCGACAAAAGTAGCTCACCGTTTTTTCTGAGGATCATAGGGGCCCCCCCGGCGTTCTAACCGGCCTACGCAAATCAAAATATTTCCAGAACCCGAAAACGAGGCCTGCCGAAATGGCCAAATTCCCACATTCCGGTAAGGCCGTTTCTCAGGCGGTGGCCAAGCTTAGTAACTCAGTTGATAGAATCGGTTCGAGCAAATTACAGCAAACACTGTATTTTTATGATTATCCGGCCTCATTACAATCCGAAACTTATGCCTTCGCCATCAGAGCGGTTCCAAAGGTTGGCGCACCAGTTCGAGGCGCTACTAGAAAGTCTAAATGAGTCCCCGAGCTCGAAAAAGCGGAATCAATTACTACGACGAATGAAAATTCTCATCGATGAAATTGACGGGCTAGATTTGTCTACTTTGGAGCTAGAGGAAGAAACTGCAATCTCGCGCCAACCCGACCAATCCACTGCTGAGTCCTGAAAAGTGCACTTTGTAGAATGAAGACTTTTCCGGTACGTACGATTCGGGCCACATTCCGATAATCCTGTTTCTCGGGCGGAATCATCTCAAAACTCATTGCGACACATCTGCAGAAGGCCAGGTTGTTCGGCGCAGATTGACAGTTGTTGGCCCCCCGGCAATACTTGCGCCGTCCGGTCGAGCGACATCAACTGACAACCCTATGAAGAAGCCAAAGGCAAGGAAAACCTCGACGAAAAACTCTGGAGGACCACGCTCCGCAAAGGCACTTGCTGCCAAGCGGGCCAGGCAGACAGGGACGAAGGCTTCCACGACCTTGGATACTGATGGGAAGCTTACTTTCAACCATGCCATGATTTACGTTAAGGACGTAGAGCGCGGATTCCGTTTCTACCACGATTTGCTTGGATTCAAGCTCATCGAAGATTTTCGCTATGAGGGCACGCCGGTGTATGCACGAATGCGCGCGCCCGGTGGCGATGGTACCATCGCCCTGCATCAGGCAGGTCCGGACGTCTCCGTTGCGAGCGATGGCGTGCGCCTGTACTTCGAAGTCCCCGATCTCGACGGTTTCTGCCGCAAACTCCAGCAAAAGGGTTTCTACATCACCCAACTGCCCCGCATGATGCCCTGGGGCTGGCGGCACGCTTATTTGAATGATCCTGATGGACACGAGATCAGCTTGTATTGGGCCGGAAAAAACCGAATGAAGAAAACCGTGATGAAGGCCGCACAAAAGCTAGCTGACATCGGGAGCAAGCCGTAAAAGGTTGGTTTACCGGAAACCGAAAGCCACATTCCGATAATCCCTTTTTATCAGGCTGTGGATTAAGTTCCGCAGCCAAAGTTTTCCCTGCCATGTAAACTAAGCCCGATGGTCCTGCTGGTCATTTGGCAATGCGAGTTTGCTTGAAGCTTAGATCCGAGCTAGCAGGTGAAGGGGTACAACATGAAAGATGAGACCGCCGACGACATCGCAAAAGAATTGCGGCTGATTAGAGAAGAATTGCAGAAATTGACCAGCGCGGTAACATCCATCGCCAATAGGTCACAGAACTCCAACAAATCTGGAAGGTCATATCAGGGACGCAATTCCTTGCCGTTTGAGTCCGGAGCACCGGATCGAAAGCCGCAGGCGGTTCGACGCCCCGAAGACAAGCGTCGTCAATGGCACCTTCCGAGAGACGCAAAATAATATTGTTAAGCGCCGGGTGAAGATTTCACAAACCAGATTGGGTGAGTGGCGGAAGATCGGAAATAGCCTCAGGTACGATAACCCAGTTAATGGGATGGTCCGCCGCGGAACTCTAGAAGTTGTAGAGTGCGGGGCAAGGAGGCATCTCATGAAAATTCATGCGCTGGGTATCGATTTGGGTAAGACGGTGTTTCATTTGGTCGGTTTGGATGCAAGTGGGCAGGTGGTAGTACGGAAGCGATGTTCGCGCACCCAACTGCTGGCCTTCACCGCGAATTTGCAAGTGGGGTTGATCGGCATGGAGGCCTGTAGTGGAGCACACTTCCTCGGGCGGGCACTGCGAGCGCAAGGGCACGAAGTACGTTTGATGCCCGCTCAGTACGTAAAGCCCTATGTGAAGACGAACAAGAGCGACTACATCGATGCCGAAGCCATCGCCGAAGCGGTGCAACGACCGAGGATGCGTTTTGTGCCGATCAAGACGGAGGAGCAGTTGGACCTGCAGGCTCTGCATCGCGTGCGCGAGCGTTGGGTAATGCGACGGACGGCGGTGGTAAACCAGATTCGCAGCCTTCTTCTGGAACGTGGACTGACCCTGCCCAAGGGGCGCAGTCATTTGGATGAGCAACTGCCTCGCATCCTGGAAGACGCGGAGTTGAATCTGTCCGACTCCTTCCGTGTTCTGCTGGCTCAGCTCAAATTGGAACTGGAGCAACTCGCAGGACGCATTGAGGAGATGGATCGGGTCATCCAGAAAACGGCCAGAGAAAATGAAGCCTGCCAACGACTCACGGAGATTCCCGGAGTTGGCCCGGTCACCGCGACGGCCCTGATCGGCGCGGTTGGCAATGCCAGTGCCTTTGGAAAAGGACGAAATCTGTCGGCCTGGATGGGGATCGTTCCGGGAGAGTACTCCACCGGTGGCAAGCAGAAGTTACTGGGCATCAGTAAACGGGGCAATAAGTACTTACGAAGACTCTTCGTTCAGGGCGCACGGAGCGTACTGCAACAGCGACACAAGCAGGCTCCCGGCCTAAGGGAATGGCTCGCGCAGCTGTTGGCGCGCACACACCAGAATGTGGTCGTCGTCGCTTTGGCCAACAAGCTGGTTCGCATGTCCTGGGCGGTTTTATGTAAGAACGAACGCTATCGCGCTCCCGTTTTCGCGGGGACAACCTAAAATCCCTGTTTAGGGAAAGAGTTCCTGCCAGGTCTGCTGGCGGAAAATAGAGATGGCAATGGGTCTCTCCCACGCTTTCGAAACCCGATACCGGAAAAGGTCGCTTCCAGGCCGTCCAGTTTATGAGGACGAAAGCGAGCGGACATCCATCATGGCCCGGGGTCACTGACTCCACTGAAGGCCGAATACATTGGCGCAGACCAACTGCCATTCT
>Ga0206968_10286_pt1 | contig 12492 bp, 12 predicted proteins | sample Alteio_BWOrgHeat_22_FD_153254 | JGI IMG/M metagenome (GOLD analysis project Ga0206968, IMG submission 153254) | Enriched cells from forest soil in Barre Woods Harvard Forest LTER site, Petersham, Massachusetts, United States -... | ecosystem: Environmental > Terrestrial > Soil > Temperate forest >... | reverse complement strand
TTCTAAAGAGTTTATCACCCGGTCAGGCTTTAATTAAACTAGTAAAAAAAGAACTGACTTTATTAATGGGTCAAGCTAATGAGACTTTAAATCTTAAAGCTGTACCGCCGGTTGTGGTTTTGATGGCAGGTTTACAAGGCTCCGGTAAGACGACTACTAGTGCGAAATTAGGTAAGTATCTAAAGGCTCGTGAAAACAAAAAAGTAATGTTAGTAAGTACAGATATCTATCGTCCTGCAGCTATCGAGCAGTTAAAAATTTTGGCCGAAGATAATCAATTAAATTATTTTCCAAGTGACAATTCACAAAAGCCTATTACTATTGCCAAAGATGCTTTAAAAGCCGCTAAGCAGCAGGGTATGGATGTTCTAATCGTTGATACTGCTGGTCGTCTACATATAGATAATACGATGATGGCTGAGATTAAAGAGCTGTTTAATATCTTACAGCCTACTGAAACGCTATTTGTAGTAGATAGCATGACCGGTCAAGATGCGGCTAATACCGCTAAAGCTTTTAATGATGCATTGGCCCTAACTGGCGTGATTTTAACTAAAGCCGATGGCGATGCTAGAGGCGGAGCAGCACTATCTATAAGAGAGATAACAGGTAAACCTATTAAATTTATTGGGGTGGGGGAGAAAGTTGATGCCTTACAACCATTTCACCCTGAGCGCGTAGCTTCTAGAATACTTGGAATGGGTGATGTTCTTAGTCTTATCGAAGAAGCAGAGCAGAAAATAGATAAAGCAAAAGTTGCGAAGTTTGCTAAAAAATTAGATAAAGGTAATTTTGATTTGGAAGATTTTCGGGATCAAATTAAGCAAATGAGCAATATGGGCGGAATGAGCAATATATTAGATAAAATGCCAGGAATGGGTCAACTACCAGCGGCAGCTAAATCCGCAGTTAATGATAATATGTTCAAAGGTATTGAGGCTATAATTGGCTCTATGACCATTGTAGAGCGTCGTAACCCTGAGATTATCAAAGCTTCGCGTAAAAAGCGTATTGCCGCTGGTAGTGGCACGACAATTCAAGAAGTTAATCGCTTATTGAAACAGTTTGATCAAATGCAGACTATGATGCGTAAATTCTCTAAAAAAGGTGGGATATCTGGCTTGATGAAAATGATGCAGGGTAGACTTGGAGGTTTTGGCGGCGGGATGCCTGCTTGATTTTAAATTAAATTAGGGTATAGTGTTGGGTTATTGTTTATTTATAAAATAGGGTATTAAGATTTATGTTAACAATTCGTTTATCTCGTGGTGGTGCTAAAAAAAGGCCTTTCTATAGTGTTGTAGTTGCTGATAGTAGAAATCCACGTGACGGTCGTTTTATTGAGCATGTTGGATTCTTCAATCCAATTGCTAAAGGTGGTGAGGTGCGTTTAAAGCTTAATGATGAGCGTTTATCTTATTGGGTAAGCACTGGTGCAACCTTAAGTCCTCGTGTTTCTACTTTATTAGAAGAGAATGCGGCAGGACCAGAAGCGGTGGCAGCTGCTAAAGAGCGTAAAAAGTCTAAATTACAGGCAAAGAAAGCTGCAAAAAAAGCTAAAGAAGCAGCAGCGACTACTGAGGCAGAATAATTAAATTTCGATGGATAGATTTATTACTATCGCTAAAGTTTCGGGTGTTCATGGGATACGTGGACACTTGAAAATTCAGCCGTTCACTGAGCCTTCTTCGGCTTTCTTAGATTATAAAAATTTTTATTGGAATTATAATAAAACTTGGGAACCAATGCCCATTTTAAAAAATTCTATCAAAAGCAACGGTCAGGGATTTATTTTAAATATTGTAAATTGTACCGATCGCGATGAAGCAAGAAAATATCAATTTACTGAAATTGCTGTATTAAGATCTGATTTCCCAGAACTAGATCCTATTCTTAATCAAGATGAATATTATTGGGCTGATCTCGAGAACCTTGATGTCTATAGTATTTATGAGAATAATAAAAAATACTTAGGAAAAATTGATCAAATTATAGCTACTGGTTCTAATGACGTATTGGTCGTAAAAGATGATAAAAAAGAATATTTAATACCTTATTTAGTCGGAAAATATATTGTTTCTATAGATTTAGCTACTAGAACAATGATTGTCGATTGGGATCCTGAGTTCTAATGAAATTTGCGGTTGTAAGCTTATTCCCCGAAATAATTACTAATTATTTTAATTATGGTGTTGTTGGCAGAGCAGCTCAAAAAAATCTTGTAGATATAAAATATTATAATCCTCGTAATTATACTACTGATGTTCATCATACAGTCGATGACAAACCGTATGGTGGTGGTGCTGGCATGGTCTTAAAACCAGAGCCATTGGATAAGGCTATTATTGATGCCAAAAAGAATTTAGAAAATCCCAAGGTTATTTATTTAACTCCGCAAGGTGGTCTTTTAACTCAAAATAAGATTAAAGATTTTGCTCTACAGCAACAACCATTGATTTTATTATCTGGTCGTTATGAAGGATTAGATCAAAGAATTATTGATAAACATGTTGATTATGAGTTATCTATTGGTGATTATATCTTAAGTGGTGGTGAGTTGGCTGTATTAGTAATGCTCGATGGTATTATTAGATTATTGCCAGGTGTACTTGGAGATAATAATTCTGCTCTAGATGAATCGTTTTCACAGAATTTATTTGGCTTATTGGAGTATCCACATTATACTAGGCCAACTGATTATTTAGGTGACAAAGTACCAGAAGTTTTATTAAACGGTAATCATCAGCAAATTAAAAGATGGCGTGAAAAACAAGTACTTGGTAGGACTTGGCTTAGACGGCCAAATCTGTTAGAGTGTGAAAGTTTATCGCACCAACAATTGCAATTATTAGAAGAGTTTAAGTTAGAGAATAATTAGAGGCCGTAGATCCATGAAAAATCCAATTATCCAAGATATAGAAAATGAACAGTTAAAACAAAACGTTACTGAATTTTCAGTAGGCGATACAGTTGCTGTTCAAGTTTTAGTTAAAGAAGGCGAGCGTGAACGTTCGCAAACTTTTGAGGGTGTAGTTATTGCTAGACGTAATCGTGGCATGAATTCAGCGTTTACTGTTCGTAAGATTTCACACGGAGAAGGGGTTGAACGTGTGTTTCAACTTCATAGTCCAGTTGTAAAATCTATAGAAGTAAAACGTCGCGGTAATGTACGTAAAGCAAAGTTATATCACTTACGTGATTTATCTGGTAAAGCTGCGCGTATCAAAGAAAAGATTACTAGTAAGGCAAGTGCTTCTGCTAGTATTAACTATCAAGATCAACAAAATTCTAATGATGATCTTGAGAATACTAATACTTCTAAAGATTAATTGTAAATTATTTACTTAAAATGGCATCGATCTGTAGTCAAATATATGATCTGATGCTAAAGTAATGATTACGGATTATTCCAAGTTGTATCTATATTGTTATTAACTTTAATTTATTAAATCATTTAAGGATTTTTAAAATGAACAAAAAAGTATTATTATCTTCTGTTATTTGCTTAGGTTTATTAACAGCTTGTGGCCAGCAAAGTGATGACACTACTCCACCTGCAACTGATACAACTCCTGCAGCTACTGCTCCAGCTCCAATGCCAGCTCCAGCAGCACCAGCAACAGAACCTACTCCAGCGCCAGCAGCAACAGCTCCTACAACTGAAGCAGCACCTGCTCCTGCACCTACTACAGCGCCTGCGCCTTCAACTACTGAAGAACATAAAGCTGAGTAATACGGATTTTTATATATAATTTTAAGATTATATTTAGTACAAGGATTATTGAAATGTATAAAAAAGTACTTTTATCATCGTTTGTTTGTCTAAGCCTACTTATTAGTAATGTAGGTTGCGGGAAGAAAACTGATACGGATAAAGTTATGTCAAAAGCAGAAACTACCGAAACAGTTAAACCAGCAAATGAAGGAACAAAGACTGCAGAAATAGGGTCAAACGTTAATAAAAATGACGCGCAGGCCGTATTAAATAAGTTACATACAGAATTTCCGCAAATGCAAGTTGCTAGAATTGAGAATGCCCCTATGAATGGGTTCTATCAAGTTCTTGCAGACGGTGAGGTTTTTTATGTTGCAAGCGATTCCAAGACAATGATTATTGGTGATGTGATTGCAATTGATAAACCACAAAGAGCTAATCTAACTGAAGATGTAAGAAAAACATCTAGACAAGATTTAATAAAATCTGTCCCTGAATCAGATATGATTGTTTTTACACCGAAAAATAAAACGGAACATGTTGTAACTGTATTTACTGACGTCGATTGCGGTTATTGCCGTAAATTCCATTCAGAAATACAAACATACTTAGATAAAGGTATTAAAGTACGTTACATGGCATTCCCTAGAGCAGGTATAAACAGCGATTCATATAACAAAGCTGTTACAGTATGGTGCTCAGCAAACCCTCAAGAAGCTATGAATAAGGCAAAGCTTAGTGAAGGTTTTAAAGCGGATACGACATTATGTGCTAAAAAATCCATTATCGATAATTCTATGAATATCGTTCGAAAATTAGGTTTAAATGGTACTCCAGCCTTGCTTTTAGAAGATGGAACTTTGATTCCAGGCTATATGCCGGCTGATAGACTTAAAACTGCTTTGGACGAAAATAGTAAAAAAAAAGTCAACAATCAGGGATGAGTGAGTTCTAGTAATCTAGACCATTGATGCATGATTGAAGTTATGGGAATATACAAGGAATAAAATAAAGTATGTCAGAGAATATAGATCTAAAATGTTCGAAACGGTTAGCAGAACAAATTGGGTTTATAGTAGAACTTGATAAACTTAAAAATATTCTTCGTGAGACTCGTATAATATTTCAGCATCGTTTAGAAAACGATGCTGAACATTCTTGGCACTTAGCAATGATGGTAATGATATTATCTGAATATGCTAACTGCGATAATCAAACTGATAAATCCAAAGCATTAGATATTGGTAAGACCTTACAGCTAGTTCTACTACATGACGTCGTTGAAATAGATGCTGGTGATGTCTTTAGTTATGCAGATTTTGATCCCAAAGAAAAACATCGTAAAGAAGTTTTAGCTGCAGATAGATTATTTAATTTACTTCCACCTGATCAAGCAAAACATATTCGAGCGCTTTGGGATGAATATGAATCACAAGCCACAATAGAAGCTAGATTTGCTAGAACTATAGATCGCTTACAGCCGTTCTTACAAAATTATTATTCTAATGGTTATACTTGGAAAAAATATAATATAACTGTCGATCGCGTGAAAAAACATATTTTACGCGACATGAAACCCGGATCGGAAGCCCTGTGGCGTTTTGTCGATGATTTATTAGAAGGCGCAGTGGAGAAAGGGATGCTGTTGCCAGAAGTAGTAGAGGCTAATTAACTTAATGTTCTTGATCAGATACTTCCGATAATACCCTGAAAATCAAAGAAAAATTCTGATAAATAACGCAAACTTTTTATTTGTCTTGTTTTAAATATCACAGATGCAATTTCATAGTGAGCCAAGTGAGTGTGTTAAAACATCTATCCAGTTCATTGTAGAAATTCGCTCATAAATCCTGTCACCGCCAGAACTTTGCTCATAGATAATACCGTCATTGCCAGAAATTCGTTATAGATTTCGTCATTGCCAGAAATTCGCCCACTGAGAACTCATTTAGTGAAAGAACCTTGCGCGGATTTCGTGGCAAACCAGAAGAGATAGTGATTGAACAAAAGAAATTGCACCTAAATCGTCATTGCCAGAAATTCGCTCACTCAGAACTCATTTAGTGAAAGAACCTTGCGCGGATTTCGTGGCAAACCAGAAGCGATAGTTATAAATAAACAATAAACAAATATCCCAAACACCCAAACTGCCAGAAATTCGTTATAGATTCCGTCATTGCCAGAAATTTGCTCATAAATCCCGTCATTGCCAGAAATTCGCCCACTGAGAACTTATTTAGTGAAAGAACCTTGCGCGGATTTCGTGGCAAACCAGAAGCGATAGTAGTGAATACCCAATAAACAAATATCCAAACAACCGTCATTGCCAGAAATTCGCCAACTCAGAACTCATTTAGTGAAAGAACCTTGCGCGGATTTCGTGGCAAACCAGAATCGATAGTAGTAAATACCCAATAACAAATATCCAAACAACCGTCATTGCCAGAAATTCGTTATAGATTCCGTCATTGCCAGAAATTCGCCCACTGAGAACTTATTTAGTGAAAGAACCTTGCGCGGATTTCGTGGCAAACCAGAAGAGATAGTTATAAATAAACAATAAACAATAAACAAATATCCCAAACTGCCAGAAATTCGTGGTCACAAATCCCGTTATTTCTGTCAACAATAATTGAAATTTGATCCCTTTTTGTCATTTCCACTAGTTAAAAGAATTGATCCTCACTACCTTTTCTGGTTTGCCACGAAATCCGCGGAAGTTTCTTTCACCATATAAACCCTGAGTGGGCGAATTTCTGGCAATGACAGTGTCTTTGAATAAGGAATTTCTGGCAGTGATGAAATTTATGAGCGAATTTCTAGCAATGACGGAATCTATAACGAATTTCTGGCAGTGATGAAATTTATGAGCGAATTTCTAGCAATGACGGAATCTATAACGAATTTCTGGCAGTTTAGGATATTTGTTTATTGTTTATTTATAACTATCTCTTCTGGTTTACCACGAAATCCGCGAAAGTTTCTTTCACCATATAAACCCTGAGTGGGCGAATTTCTGGCAATGACGGTATTATCTATGAGCGAAGTTCTGGCAGTGATGAAATTTATGAGCGAATTTCTAGCAATGACGGAATCTATAACGAATTTCTGGCAATGACAGTGTTTTTGAATAAGGAATTTCTAACAATGACAGTATTTAAGGCTAAAATAGACTCTAGCAATGACGGTGTTTAAATGATTTGTTCCGGCAATCGATTGTTAATCTTGCCAACCAGTATTAGAAATCATAAGAAGATTACCCCCTAATATACGAGATTTATAGGGGGATTGTAAGATTGCGTAGCAAGCACAAGAGAGGTAAAAGTGATCAGCTAAGATAAATTACTCTCAACAAACTCCCAATTTACTAAATTCCAAAATGAATCGATATATTTAGGCCTTGCGTTGCGATAGTCAATATAATAAGCATGTTCCCAAACGTCACAAGTTAACAAAGCTTTTTGACCATGTCGCATAGGAGTATCAGCATTAGAGGTACTGATTATTTCTAATTTTCCGTCTTTATTTTGAACTAACCAAGCCCAGCCTGAGCCGAATGTGCTTATAGCCGTTTTAGTAAATTGGGCGTGAAATTCTTGATAATCACCAAATGCTGCTTTAATGGCTTCTAAAAGCTTTCCTGACGGCTCACCACCGCCATTTGGAGTAAGGCAGTGCCAGTAGAAAGTATGATTCCATACTTGCGCGGCATTATTAAACAAACCTCCTTCAGCAGATAGGATAATTTCTTCAAGAGATTTATTTTCATCTGGTGTACCGGTTACCAGATTATTTAAATTATTAACATAAGTTTGATGGTGCTTACCATAATGATAATCTAAGGTTTCTGATGAAATATATGGCTCTAATGCATTTTTTTCATATGGTAATGCTGGCAATTCAAACGCCATGGTTTTCTCCTATTAAATTAAATCATAGATATAAATCTGTTAGTCAGTCTAACCCTAGTTTTTATCATTTACAAGTTAAACTGTTATGTATATAATTTTCAATAAATTTTATCCTTAAGCTAAAGGTTGTAACATGTCAGATACGATTGAAATTATTAAAGATCAAATAGAAAACAATTCAGTAGTTCTATATATGAAAGGCACGCCACAGTTTCCGCAATGTGGGTTTTCTGGTCAGGTCGTGCAGATTTTAAAATTATCCGGCTTGCAAAATTATATGCATGTAAATATCTTAGAAAACCCTGATATCAGACGGGAATTGCCAAAATATGCCAATTGGCCGACATTTCCACAATTATATGTAAACGGTGAGTTAATAGGTGGCTGCGATATTGTAACTGAATTACATCAATCAGGTGAGCTTGCTACTGTTCTTGCAGCGGTTAAATAATTAAAAAAATTCTCCCCGGTAGGGGAGAATAACTGGAAAGATTATTAAGAAGTTATTAAGCTACGGTCGTTACAGCAAATTTTTGAATTTCAGACTTTAATAATTCTGCTTGTTTTGCAGTTATACTTGGATCTTGAAAAGATAGAGTTAAAACTTGCATACCTTGTAAAGTTGATAAAAACTTCATAGCATTAACTTGTGCATCATTTTCAGAATAAAATTCTTTGAATTGAGCAGTTAACCAATTAGTTAAAGCTGTTAAAATTTCTCTAGCTTTTACTGCTAAAGGATTTTGTTGTCTGCTTAATTCTTGTACTAAGCTACTGAAAATATTCCCGTATTGTGAAACTTCTTCTGCACGTACGCAATAAAAGTCAACAATTGCTAATAATCTTTCTTTAACAGTATTTAATAAATTAAACTCAGTGATTACATTGTTTATTTCAATATTGCGTTCATTAATAACTGCTTCGCAAATCTCGTCCTTAGTTTTGAAATAATAGTAAACATTTCCTAGGGGAACATCAGCCAATTTAGCGATGTCAGCAATAGTAGTATTGCTAAAGCCCTGTTTATAAAATAATTCTTTCGCTGCGTTAATTAAACGTTCGCGTTTGTCCGATCTCTTTGCCATTATAATTACCTCTATAACTCTCTTAATAATCTAACCAAACTTAGAATATTATTAATATAACATTAACAAAAACAAGTTTAGGCGCTAACTAGGCCATTATACTGATTTTAGTGAGTAGATCAACCTTTTTTATTAGAAATTTTAATATTGTTAAATATATAAAAACATTATAAAAAATCTTTAAATAGCATTGACATATGAATGGGTGCTGGTAGAATACAAGTCCAGCTGAGGGGCTATAGCTCAGCTGGGAGAGCGCTTGCATGGCATGCAAGAGGTCAGCGGTTCGATCCCGCTTAGCTCCACAATATGTAAAAACCATGTCCCCGTCGTCTAGAGGCCTAGGACACTGCCCTTTCACGGCAATAACACGGGTTCGACTCCCGTCGGGGACGCCAATTACAATCAGTAGTTGGTTTCAAAAAAGGAGTTGTTAATACCCATCCCTCTTCCGTAATATCACTTTATTAAGGAATGCTTCTGCATACCAAAATACTATAATGTTCAGAGAATAATGAATACATAAATAAAAGATGCTATTAAAAACTGATATGCATCCAAATAAATTCGTTAGCTTTGATCTTGTCGTTATGTATTTAACTCGAAGTTGGTGTAACCAGATTTTGTATCTACTGCTTTTCAACTGCAGTTCGTTTAGTATATTTATTATGAACGGCTAATTTCTTGTCTAACCTTTGTTTAAAAATGAATTGTAAGTCATTCAAAAAAAAGCAAGTGGAAATCAGCAAACTCATATGATTACAAGAATAATTGCATTAAGTATCAAATATTATAAAATTCATTTGCCGGAAAGTTCAGGCTAATATAAGAAAATTAATAAAGGAGAAGTGTAGAAAACACAATTAAAAAGCAATGAAGCATTGAAACAAAAGGAAAAATCAAAAGATATTAAAATTACTAAAGCTAATCTGAAAATGATTAGAGAATTAGTAAAACATACTATGATGTCTACTACTCCTTAAATTCTGTGTTGCCCCATTTAAGTGGGGCTATAAGTTCAGACATGTCGAATTACTACAAGCTAGTTACAGCAAACGCTTTATTCAACTGCGGTCGTACATTTATAGGTGGTTTCATAATCGCCTCTCTCATGATGCAGAGTATTTCATTGTCTACTGTTAGTATTGCTAAGGCAGCACAACTTCTGATTACTGTTTTATTTACAGTACAAGCTGCTAAATTCTCAATCAGATTCAGTAATAAGTGTTGTGTTGTATTAGGGTGTATTTTTGCAATTTTGTATTTTATGTTTTTAACTTACCCTTCAAATATAAATGTAATTTGTGGGGAAATTTGTAATGGTTTCTCATTGGCATTTTATTGCGGTTCCTATGAAGCATGGCTTTTTAGTTGTTCAAAAGCCACAGATAAAGATAGTTCTCATAAAGCTTTTGCTTTATCACAGGAACTTTCTTATTTTTCGATGGCATTGGCTGGGTTAGTAGGTGCGATTCTGAGTAATTATGCTATAACAATGTCCATCTTCACTATATTAATTGGTTCGATGATAGCTCTGACATGTGATGAAAATGTTGAGCATATTAAAAATAAAAAACAGAACAGCATTAAGCTATCATTTTTTTTAAATAAAAATTCATTGGGGTTATTTACGATTCTTTCTCTTAGCTATGGGCTTATGCAATGCATATACCAATATTGGCAACCTTATTTTAAAGAAATCAATGCGGAGTTGAGCTTTACTTACCTAGGTGGAATCTTTTTTTTCTTCATGATTTTCCAAAGCGTCTATTCTAAGCTGACTAGAAAATACTTCAAAATTGATAGTTTTCTGGTTTCACTGCAGTTATTACTTTGCTCATTAATTTTAATTTTATTATCAGAAAAAATCATATCGAATATATATCTGGCGAGTTTTATGTTTATTATATTCATGGGCCTAGTGTCATCATCATTTAATTATTTATTTTCACTTATTAATACTTTTATTAATGATGACTATCAATCTATATATATAAGTTATATTGAGGCGATCTCCAGGCTTATTGGTTTCGTTACGCTCACGACATACTCCTATTTAAATTTTCTGACAATATCTTGGCTCTGGGAATTATTAGCTTTTAACTTTTTATTTATTGCAGTGTTTCTTTTAATGAATTGTAAAGGAGTGTTTGTCTATGATGTATAATAATAATAATAAATATGGACTTAAAAAATCTTTGAATTGCACTTCATCGGAACAAGGTATATTGATAGGAACCAATCCTATTGATACTCTATTAATTGAGATTAATGAACTATGGATAAAAGATTTAATCTTATTGTTGGATGGAACTCAAAGTATATTAGACATACAGTCCCAATTAAAACAAAAGGGCTATCAGCTTGAGAAAGAAAATATATTAGAAAAGATAAAGTTATTCTTCGATAATGATTTATTAGATGATTATAACTCAAATGATAATCAAGATATTCATACAGCACTTAATGAGAATGAAATTGAAAGATATGACAGACAAATGCTACTTTTTAAGAGTATAGCTGGTGATGATAAAGGCGCATTGAGTAATCAGGTAAAACTTAAAAATTCAAAGATTTGCTTGATTGGGATTGGAGGGATAGGAAGCTACGTTTTTTACGCCCTAGCAGCTATGGGAGTAGGCGAAATAAAAGTTGTAGATTTTGACAAAGTTGAGTTATCGAATTTATCCCGGCAAATTTTATATACCGAAGATGATATTGACCATTATAAGATTGATGTAGCAAGGAAAAAGTCTGAGTTAATCAACTCTAATGTAAAGTATGAGTTTATTAACGACATGATTACTGATACACAAAGAGCTTGTGAAATTATAAAAGACTCTGATCTAGTAATTTTATGTGCAGATATACCTCGAGGTAAAATAGGTGGAATAATCAATAAAGCAGCGTTTGAGTTAAAAGTGCCGGTGATTTATGGAGGTTCTGCTAGAACTTGTATAACTTGTGGCCCAATTATAATTCCAGGCGAGACAGAATGCTATGCATGTTTCTTTGATCTTGACAAAAAGACCACCAATAGTAAAGACGATGATATAGTCCAATTCATAAGAAATCGTTATACGACAACACTCATAGATCCTTATAATTCTATGGCTGGCTCTCTAATTTCGTTAGAGGCTGTAAAACTTCTAACGAACTTTCAAGCATCAAGGTTAAAAGGTGAGATGATGATTTTAGATACTGATGATTACAGTATTTCTAAAATCAAAGGTGAAGCTAAAGCTAGTTGTAATATCTGTGGCCAGGGTGAGGAGCAAAAAGTTTATAAATTATTTAATTAGGTTTTTTTATGTTAAATAATTTAGTTGTTCCCAAAAAGCTAAAACCGGGTGATACAGTGGCTGCTATAACTCTTTCTTGGGCAGGAGCAAACGTTTATCCACACAGATACGCGATTGGCATCAAGAGGCTTGAGGAGGTTTTTAAACTAAGAGCTAAACCCACCAAGCATGCTTTGATGTGCCCTGAGTGGATTAAAGACAATCCAAGGGCTAGAGCGGAAGACTTAATGGAAGCATTTTCTGATCCCGAAATAAAAGGCATTATATCAATTATTGGTGGTGATGATTCTGTTCGAATATTGCCTTATATAGACTATTCAATTATTACTTCCAACCCTAAAGTGGTTTTAGGTTTCTCCGATACAACAATTACTCATTTTATTTGTTTAAAAGCAGGCTTGAGAAGTTATTATGGTCCATCAATAATGACCGCATTTGCGGAGAATGTAGAAATGCATGATTTTACGGTCGAAGGTGTA
>Ga0206968_10285_pt1 | contig 12533 bp, 14 predicted proteins | sample Alteio_BWOrgHeat_22_FD_153254 | JGI IMG/M metagenome (GOLD analysis project Ga0206968, IMG submission 153254) | Enriched cells from forest soil in Barre Woods Harvard Forest LTER site, Petersham, Massachusetts, United States -... | ecosystem: Environmental > Terrestrial > Soil > Temperate forest >... | reverse complement strand
GTCCGGCGAGGTCAATCTCACGCAGCTAGGAATGTTGGCGAGTGCCTTACGTCAAAAGCCCACCGCTCCAAAAATCCAGGCTGAAATTTTGGAGGCAATTCGCGGTCAGACAATCAAGAACACGCAAGTCATCTTAAACGAGAAACTTGGGCTTGAAGTAAAATCTCACACCAAAACCCGTATCCAGCGCGATGGTTCGGTGCGTGTGGAGGTGACATTTTCCAAAGAACAATGGGAAGTCCTCATGCGGGCCAAAGAGGTTCTCTCCCATTCCGTTCCAAGTGGAGAATTGAGTGAGGTCATTAGTTCCTGCGCAACTTTTACGGTTGAGAAAAAAGATCCCTCCCGTGATTCCAACAAGGAAGTTAAGCCGCGTCATTGTCACGGCGTGAGCCGAAGGGCTCGGCGGTTTGTTTTTCAGCGCGATAAATCGTGCCGTCACCGTCATGCGGACGGACGCTTCTGTGAATCGCGCTTCCAATTGCAGGTGGATCATATCATTTCGCGCTGGAAAGGGGGCAGCGACAATGTTGAGAACTTGCAGTTACTTTGCGGGGTCCACAATCGAGAAAAATATCGACGGGAGAGGGAGGACCTCTTCCGTAAATCCGCTTAAATCAGTAAAGCCGACGGAGCCGACTCCTATTCGCATCATTGGCCAAGAGGTCAATGCGTTTCGTACTTGTCGTTGTGCACGAAATATTTGAATATTGACCGCGGGATGAAACCGCCAAAATATAAAGCATGTTTCTTTTGAATGTCGCGACACTGGTGATTGGGCTGGGTGGATTAGGAATATTTGCACTTTATCAAGCGAGGACGGCCCACAAATCGGGTGTCGTTCGCTGGCCGGGTAGGTTTGCCTCGGTTTCACGTGAAAACAACCCAGGCCAGTTCAAATTTTGGGTTGGTTACGCCATGGTTGCGGGTTTCTTATTGGTGGCAAGTTTGATCTTGATTTTGGTTTCGGCCATACGACACCTTTAAAACCCTTGTCATCGATAAAAAATGTGCGCGGGTTCTCGCGCGCACATGATTCTTCGAAATTTGTGAAGTGAATCTCGATCAACAATGCGCATTCAGAGTTCGGTGCACTTCAAATCGCAGTGATTACTGAGATCTCAAACCTTCCCTCCTTCGGGGAGATTTTCAAAAGCTGGGCCCATTTAATCAGTTTTTTTTCGCCTTCATATCAAGTATGCAGCGGACGGAATGGTATTCGCTAACGCCAACGTTTTCAGACCCTATGGAACCACGATAGTCATCGAGGGTGTATGCATCTCCAGTATCAGTCCCATTAAACGAAGAGGACCAAAGAGAGATCGCCCCGTATTGAATATCGCCGTCGGATTGCTGGTATAAATGGTCTTCGTAATAGAAGGGATCGTCTCCATCAGGATTTCGGGCCTTTATTATTATTGACGAATGGTCATTTGGACGGTGATCCGCCATCTCAATAAGGCCAACGGCTCCAGTGGATTGAGCGAAAAGGGCGAGTTCACGAGCCGTAGGCAAACGGCCTCCCTGACTTTCACAGTAAGCCATCGCGTCCTGTTGATTCATAAATCTTGCGCTGCCATCGGCACTTTGAACAACGGGGCTGAGCTTTGGCGCTTGATTAATTATCAGTTGTTTGATCCTCCCATTCAATTTATCCCGAAGCTTAAGGCATTCCTTCAAACCACAGTCCGTAACACCCGCCCTGGAAGGGAAATAAACTTCGTGCCCACGATCCATTGCACAGCGGACCGCCATGTCTCCATAGGGAGAGAGACCGTATAGTTCAAAGTCGCCAAAGTAGTCGCTGAATATGTAAACTTGGTCCGATTCGTAGAGGTGGCCTGATGACGACCAAAGCCAAATATTTCCCTTATTGCTGCTGGGTGGGTGGTAACCATGTCCGTCAAAATAAAAGATATCTTCGGTGTTGTCCGGATTACCAACCTTAATTAAAAAATTCGCCCGGTCACTTGTTTTATGATCACCGTATTCAATAAGGCCTGTAGCGCCTCGAGATTGAGAATAGTACGCAAACTCACGCGCAGAAGGCAGGCGAAAACCTTGTTTTTCACAATAGGCCTCGGCATCCCATTGATTCATGTTGCGGATGCTGCCGTCGGAGTTTCGGGCAAAATCACTAAGCTTTGGAGCTGGCGCCGGGTTCAGGCTTTCGATTCTCGCATTAAGAGAATCTTGAAGTTTTAGGCAATCTCTCAAGTTACAATCGGATACGTCCGCTAGCGCAACTTCACACATGACTGCTACAAAGCAACCCACTACAATTCGACTCCGCATTTCAAACCTCTCTCTACTAGAATTTTTCATTTTCCGATTGTATTTGAGTAGTGAGTGCAAGATTAGGTCAATCCAAAAGCCATTTTGAAGTCTGGGCAATGGTCCAGCTAAATCCCGTTCTGAATCCTAAGGATCTGGACCTCAAATATCAGAAAAGCGCAATGAGATGACCACTTGGTCGTGAGAAAAGTCGGTGTGTACGGGTGTTCACTGCAATCCTGAAAATTGTTGCCTCAAAATTCTCAGGAGTTGACCGCCGTCGAAGGAATTTTTTCAAAATCCCGGACTTTTTCAAATCCGGAAATGCGTTTAATTTCTTTATAGTTAACTATTTTTATTTAGCACGCGCGTTGCGCTTAACACTTGTTTACAGACCGAAAGTCGTCCACCAAACCGCTGAATTTTAAAATCCGTCCCGGCGAGCGTTTGGCATTTAGTTTTGGACCGCTTATTGCTAAATCATGTTTCCATGAACAAGATTATTTTCTCCCTAGCATTCATTGCTCAGTTATCAATTGCAGGTGCATCCGTTCCATCGGAAAGTGACTTTTTACGCTCTTGCTACGCCGTTTGTGGGGAATTTCAACTCGAACCGAATTATCTCGACGGCGTGGCGGAAATGAATTTGTCGGGGGAGGGGCTTCGCCTTTATCGAAGGGCGGTAGAGCTCAAAAAAAATCTTAAACAATTGGGCCGGTACGACGAGTCCCTAGTACGGGAAGCACTGTTAACCAACGCAAGGGCCTGGGTAATGGGAAATGGCGCTACCTTCCCTGCGCCTGGTTTAACGGCTCTGCAGACTGCGGCCATTCAGCAATACACTGGAGAAGAATATAAGACTATCAATCCGGCCCTACGGTCTCCGGGCCCCATCGCACCAGAAATTATCGCGTATCGCGATTTTATTAACGATGCATTATTTCACCTGCCTAAATACCTGGGTATGGCCCATCGGGGAGTAAACGCGTTTAACGGGTGGGACAAGATTTATGTGGAAGGCCAACAGGTCACCGAGCGAGCGTTTACAAGTACTTCTTTTGATTTCAACGATTTCAAATTTGCTTCCGACATTTGCATTTTAGTCCACTCGAAATCTGGCCGCGACATTTCGCTGATCTCTCGGTCGGGCAAGGAGAAGGAGGTGCTTTATCCCGCCGGAACTACGTTTCTTGTTCGCAAGATTGATCCGAACTGGAATCAGTCGAGGGGTAGGATTCTTATTGAGCTCGAAGAGAATTAAGCTCCAAAAACTTGTTTTTCAGCGGGGCATCCCATTGAAAACGAAACTTCAAAGACCATTTACATATTGATTTCGGTATATTAAATTTCCAAAATTAAGGTGAATTTGTGAGAAAACTATCTGTTCTTTTAGCCATGCTTGTTTCCATTTGCACAGGCTCCGCTTCGGCGAATTATTCGCCATTCACTGAGCAAGATCGCCGCATTCAAGTTTTAGAGCAAGAGGTACAGACTTTGAGACAAATTATTTTCCAGTCCCAAGGTACGCTGCAACCCATGTGTTTAAATAGAGGTGAGCCTTGCAGCGGAGGAGACCATTACGATATTTGTTGTACTACCGGTCAATACTGCGAACCTGGCTCAGTCTGTCCCTAGCGATTTGACAAAGTGTTAATCAAGCGACCGCAAAACACTGGTTTTACGCTCAACACGCCAACTAGAATTTACTGGATTACTGACTCACTCCGCCCAAACATTCGGCAAACGCAAGAGCGCCTGTATCGCATTCTTACCTCCGATTCGGAGGCGGGAAACGCGCTCCAATTCACACCTGGCAAGTGCCTGTCTCTTAGACATTGCTCTGGTACCGCCAAACATTCCGATGTTAATCTTAACGTAATGAAAAAAATAATTTTACGCTCCATTGGAACCGTTCATTCATCGCGAAAAAAAGCCGAGGATGACAACTGGGATAACGAGACTGTTTATGTCGAATTAGATGGGGCCCAATTTTCGGCTGAGGCTTTGGCGGGGATTTCCGATTTTTCGCATGTCGAAATTCTTTTTCACATGGATCAAGTCGATCCTAGTAAGATAGAAAAAACGGCACGTCATCCGCGCAACAACACCGAATGGCCGAAAGTTGGAATTTTTGCCCAACGTGCGAAAAATCGACCTAATCAAATTGGCACTACGGTTTGTAAAGTGCTTAAAGTCGAAGGAACCAAACTTCATGTCGAGGGATTGGACGCAATTGATGGCTCGCCGGTATTAGATATCAAACCCTGGGTCACCGAGTTTGCTCCGAGAGGTTCTGTTTATCAGCCTAAATGGATTTCAGAGCTGATGAGGCAATATTGGCGTTCGTAAATCGACTTCTGGCTACGACGCGCGCTCAAAGTTTAGACCCGAAACAAATCACATGTAATCGCCACGACGTCTTCTTCCTGAGATGGATCTAACACTTCTTTGCAGCTGCTGATAAAGTTTAACATCAGCTCTTTTAACACTCGAATATCCGCTCCAGAAACCGTCTGTATGTTGGTGTAATGAAGACTTTCATCGGACGCCAATTGTGCATCAAGAATTGCACGATCCCTCCAATTGTGATGATGCTGAATCACCAAGGGTGATTCCTTCGGAAGATGAAATGTGCCACTCAAATATTTCCATCGACTTCCTTCGTGTTGAACCATGCCCCACGAGGCTAATTGTTCTAAGAAGACCAAAACCGAACTTCTCGCAAGCCCTAAGCGCTCGGCGAGAGTCTCTGGTGTTTGAAAGTTCGGCGACGCAGTCAAAAAGTGAATTGCACTCATTTGCCAGCGTGAGAAATAAGAAGCTTCCTGTCGCTCTATAGTGCGTGGCGGAGGTCTTTTCATTCTTTCCGTTAATGATTCATGCGCCCTCCGCATTTCATTGAGCTTGATTTGAACATGTTCCCGATAGCTTTTGTCGGACGCCCTTTCATGCTCGACCATCGTGGTGAAGTAATCACGCTCACTCGTGGACCATTTCAAAAACTTGCCCAACAAAAATGCTTGGTCCGGCGTAAGATGAATCTCAGAATCTATAACACGAGAGAGGTAGGAGCGTTGGCAGTTGAGAGCCTCGGCTGCTCGGCTCATAGTTCCGCGCAACCCCGCTTGGCGCAAAGTATGCCTCATGACTGACTTATAAGAAGAGAACTCAAATATCGATTTAGGTTTCATGAGTATTTATTTTATCCAAAATGGATACTTGTTTACAATAAAGATCTTTACGCTTCGCATTAAATGCTTTAAAACACTTATGAACAGCCTGGACTAAACCTTGCTGTAGTTGCAACCACCATATGGAGATTTTTATGTCTGGCCTTAAACTCGTTCTCAGTGTCCTCGCCTTGATCAGCTGCCAGCAAATTTGGGCCGATGGGACTCAAGGTGGCAGCGGCGGCGGCGATCTTGAGTGTGACGCTCAAATCAGGGGCATAATTGGTGTTGATCATAAGGCTCAAACCGGAAGCCTCTATTATTGGTATTCCAACAAAGGTCCCCAGAGAGATAGTCTATTGGATTTATCAAGTAGCAAAAATCCCGCAAGCGGTAAGCCGTACACGAAAAAGGAACTGGCATCAGCCATGCTGGGACTTATGAATATGACTGTGAAAACTGGCTGTACCCATCGACTGGGTAGCCAAGACCCTCGCCCTGTCGTTGTCGGTGGTGAACCAAAAGTGTGCCGAACCATCGTTGCGAACGGCGTCGTCGACATTCTCTGTGACAGCGAAGTCTTTCTGACGATGAAGACCAATCAACTGACTACCGAAGACTTGCAAATTCAGCAAATTAATCACGAGTTCGCGATCAATGTTCCTGGTCTTGAACCTGATTTGGCAAGCGTTCCAGCGAGCACCCCTTACATTTTGGATATTTCGACCTATGCCATCTCCAGTCAGTTATCCATGGTTACCGAAAGAAAAATAGTAAGTTTGGTTATGGTTAAAGACCCCGCTGAGACGGGCTTTGCCTCAACAGATCGACGTGGATGGGACGGAGCGAATGTACCGGTCGCGGGTAGCTTTGAGTGGAAAGATGCTTTTCCTTATTGGCAGCACTTCCTGGGAAAAGAGTTTCCCATCGCTCTCTCGAAGAGTTGTAATCTGTATAATCGAACGCTACTAAATCAGGTTAAATCCAAACTAGCTGGGCCAATTTCACAGCAGGAACAATCTATCGGAGTTCTACCCGCTGCTGCTAAACTTTCCGAGGACTCGTTCAGAGCCCTAGACAATACGATAATAGATTCCAACGAAGCTTGCGTTCTCATCCATCTGTTTGTGCCGAGCTCGAATAAATATAGTTGCGACTACGGCAGGATATTGAATTCGAAAATCATTGCACATGGCTACTTCCAAATCACTCCAGACGGGCTTGTCGCGATCACTCTAGTTGATATTTCGGTGTATCGTGAATTCGACAAGCCAAAAACGGTCTATTATATCGATCTGAAAACCCGGGAAGGGCGTATTTTGTCGCAGAATCGAGCCAGAAATATTGACGAGGGCTTCGTCGCAAACTCCGATGCGGCCGATGAATTTCTACATACTCTACGGGTCAGTCAGGACCCACTGCTGCATGATCCTGTACTTCATGGAAACTGTACGTTGCTCAATCAAAACGCCGCAATTTCTCTTCTGCAGAGGTAACCCACAAACCACATGAAAGGTCCGCCGGACCTCACAGCTCCAAAACTTTACCCAAACGCATTTCGCGCGCCCGGCGCAAGATCAAGGGTGCAGTCGCCATGTCCTCCAAGGCAATACCCAAATTGATACTCATTGTGCGCTCCAAAGGAGACAAGCGGCCCGGCTTCAAGCCGGCGACAATCGCGCCTAGATCCGCGTACGGACGTGGCGTTTCGCGGAAATAGCCCACCTCGCGATAGTAATCCATTTGCGCCACATCATCGGTAGCTAAACGCGTGACCTCGCGGAGGGCACCGCCCGTCCAGTAGGAGTCGAAGTCCACGGGGCTGGCAAACGCCCCTTCATCCATCCAGCCCGCCTCAATCACGGGCGCTGGATTTTTCAATATCGGACCGCTGGTCACCACCAAATCCAAACCGCGGACCGCCTCTTCCGGAGTCGCGACCACTTCGATTTCCAAATTCAGTGAGCAGCTCAACTCGGCCGCGAATTTTCGCGCTACCTCAGGATGGAGATCATAGGCCTTTACCCGCCGCAATTTGAACACGCACGCCAAAGCTTCCAAATTGCTGCGGCCTTGAACTCCACACGCTAAGATGCCGGCCGATTCACTGTCGGGCCGAGCCAAATACTTTGCCGCGACCGCCGTGGCTGCTCCCGTGCGCATGGCCGTAATCCAGGTGCAATCCATAATGGAAGTCGGAATGCCGGTGGCGGGATCGTTCAAAATCATCAAGCCGTTTATGTAGGGCAGCCCGACGGCCTGGTTCTGGGGATAACCCGAAACCCATTTTAATCCCGCGGATTTCATCCCCGGGATATAGGCCGGCATCGCGTGAATAAAGGCGTCGGGTAAAGGGTGGATTCCGGGCTTCGGCGGCATCTCGACGTCGCCATGGCCTTTTAAGCGAAACATCTCTTCCACGGCGTCTATGATCTCCGCCATGGGCAAAGCCACCGCTTCCACGTCCCGCCGGGATAAATAAATGATTTCCCTCATAGGCTCCCCTCCCCTACGAATCTTGTAACAAATGTGGTAGAAGTTGCACAAATGGAATCACTACAGGAACGCATTCGAGAATTGAAAGATAAGCACAACGCCCTGATCCTCTCGCACTTTTATGAGGATGGGCCGATCCAGGACATCGCCGATCACGTCGGCGACAGCCTTTACCTTGCGGAAGTGGGTGAAAAAGCGGCAAACCCGGTCATCCTTTTAGCGGGTGTCGTGTTCATGGCGGAAAGCGTGAAGATTCTTTCACCCGCCAAGACGGTGTTGATCCCCGATCTTAATGCCGGGTGCTCGCTGGTGAATCATTCTCCTTACAGTAAATATCTGGCTTGGCGGGAGCAGTACCCGGATGCCATCTGTGTGACCTACGTCAATAGCAGCGCCGAAGTGAAAAGCATAACGGATGTCTGCGTCACCTCCAGCAATGCTGAAAAAATCATCAACGCCATTCCGCAAGATCGCCGCATTTTGTTTGGTCCCGATCGCAATCTTGGTCGTTATTTAAGCAAGAAGCTGGATCGCGAAATGATTCTTTGGCCCGGGGCCTGCGAAGTGCACATTCTTTTTAGCGCCCGGAAACTCTTTGAATTGAAATCCCAGTACCCAAAGGCCATCGTGATCGCTCACCCGGAATGTGATGAAGCGGTTTTGCAATACGCCGACGTGATTGGTTCCACCTCGCGCCTCCTAAAAGAGGTGAAGGACAACCCGGCCAAGGAGTTTATCGTCGCCACCGAGTATGGCATCTTTCACCAAATGCAAAAGGCCCGCCCGGACGCCAAGTTGGTTCAAGCTCCGGCCCAAGGTTCCTGCGCTTGCAACGAGTGCCCCTACATGAAACTCAACACGTTGGCCAAGGTGGCTCAGGCATTGGAGACACTCAGCCCGAAAGTGGAGATGCCGGCCGAGCTGATTTCTCGCGCCAGCACCAGTCTGAAACGCATGATGGCGATCACTCGCGGAGATTCGGTTACGTGGCCGACGCAATTTCACGCCTGATCAGCGAACTTCAGACCGTGCTGCCCACCGTTTGCGGTGAAGCGCGCGCGCAATGGAATTCAAAGCTACCCTTCACCCGCGCCGTCATTCGCGATCATATTGCCAAAACCTTGCCCGATCTAAGACCCGAAGATATGCAGATGTTGGCTGATCTCAAGGAACCTCCACGGCCTTTCCACTGGTCGGTGAGCGTGTCCCATTGCCCCTCCCTCGGCGGATGGATAGCAGCGCCGCGCCCGGCGCAAATCGGATTTGATGTCGAACTCAAGTCACGCATTCAGTTAGATATCGTGCAACGGGTGTCCACAAGCGATGAACTGGAAAGAGCGCCCGAGGCATCATTTCTCTGGGTGGCCAAGGAAGCTTTTTTCAAAGCGCTCGAGGATGAGCAACCGCAAGTTCTCTCGCAGGTCACCATTCTAGATTGGCGCGCCCTGAATGACGGTTTGTGGTCTTGGCAGGGCGTCGGCGCGCACAACGGAACGGGCTTTCTCGTGACAACTCCCACCGAGTTGATTGCCGGTGCTCTGATCATTTGATGTCGATGAGAGCACTAGCTGCCTAAATTCATGACGCTTTTTCACTGTCTCAAAGTGAGAGTTCGGTGAGCTAATCCGCTGATTCCACCGCAAAAAAATATTTCCTTAGCACTTTGCTTAAACTTTGGTCGAGTCTCTCCGAAGAGAGCTATGGACATAGCAAAGGATGGGGGATGAAAGCACTAAAGATCGACCGGCGAGTGGCAGCGCGAAAAGTTGTGGACTTCATTCACGTGAATGAACTGACTTCTCTCTCGAGTTACTCCGTCATAGCCCACGAGGCCGTCATCATCGACGCCTCCCAATCCGGATTTATGTTATCAATTGAACGTACTCAACTGGTTCCCAAAGAATATCGCGATAATCTTTCTCTCGACAATTTAGTCGGTCACCAAGTGGTGATGTATCTTCCGCAAATGAATCTTGATCTGGACGGTACGGTTATTCGCTCGGAGCATGTGGGAAAAGGTCAATTCAAACTGGCCATTACTTTTTCCAACGATATTCCGGAGTACTGGCGAGATTGTCTTGTGGAACTTATGCCCGCGCCCGGTGAAATTCCCGGTGAAGGCGAACACAGCGAAAATTAGTCCTTAAAGGGATTCAGGTCGGCGCGTTTCAGCGCACGGCCTCCTTCGCACAACTTCCCATTTTCCATGGATGTCAAAAATATCTTCGCGGCTTGTTCTTCCTCACTGGATTGAACGCCATATTCGGAGAACATCGATTGGGCGTTCTCACCTTTCAGATCTCCGCGCTTGATCTCCAAGTAAGTTTGCAGCAAGGCGTGAGCATCTTCAAGACGATTAACTTTAGCCCCGAGCTTCTCACTATAGTAAGCGCCGCCGACGATCAACGGGGGAACAAGGATCACTGCGCAAGCCAATACCCGGCGTGTTTTAACCAGACAGTAAGATAGGGCTCCCACACCCAGACCGCCGGCCGCAGCCACTTCCAAGCGCTTCAGCTTATCGAATTCAAGATTGTAAACGTGATCGGTCCTAACATAAGCCTCGATACACGAAGATTGGCTGGCGAAACTTGAAGTTGGAAAAATAAAGCTCGTAACCAGAGCGGTAGAAGCAAGAAGCAAACGCATGTCGCGGACAAATTGCACAGGAGGTGCCAATTTTCGCACGCTTTATTCGCCGTACAGCCGCGCGACTCACCCAATTCTTCAGGTTGCCATGAGTTAATTACAGTGGACTGAAGGGAGGCAGCCCGGCCTCATCCCCCAAGACAAGTGTGTAATGGAGGGGTAAAAACCAAGCGACCCGATCCGCAAAGGCCTGATGCTCCTTCCTTTCCAATCCGGCAAGGGAGTTGACGGAAAGAACCAAGTCGACTTCATCAAAATCCTTGGATGAAACCACCAGCACACGCGGTGTGGTGAATCCCTGAGCCCGTAAAAATTCTCGGATCGTATCGCGAACGTACGGCGGCAAATATTTTTCCGACGGCGGTCCGGTAATCACGCCGTTTGTATAACTGACTTCACCCGCTGTACGAGTTTTCGGTTCGGGATGGAGAAAACGTCCCGTCTCCACAAAGTTCCACAACATTCCGTAGGGAAAAATATAATCGGGAATCATCTTGTGCGCATTCACCGCCAGTCCGATCCCGCGTCCCGCGAGCCACTGCACCACTTTGTGAGCTGGCTCAGTCGCGTCCGCACCAGTGCGTACAAAAAGGTAGGGCCAGCCGTCGGGACCGACCTTCGCCTGGTCCCCATCCACATGGACGTTCGTCCCTGAAAACTGGGTGAGAAAGTCCTGTTCCCATTGGTTATCACGTTGGCTTTCGGGCCGCTGTAAGAGAGTTTCAAGCTCCATGCATTTGCTTTACCCGCCAGGACTCGGTGAGTAAACGGTTTTTTCCGATAAAGAAGCGCAACAGGGAGCGCTTCAACCATGAAACCAAAGAACTTTTCCGAAGCCTTGGAAGAACTCGACCACCTCACCGGCGGTGACCTCAAGACCAAATTGGAGGGCGAGCTGCGGGACCTACAAGATAAAGTTGAGCGTCTGAAGCCGCAACTCGAAGACCTCAAGGGCAAGGTGCATGAGGAAACGCTTAAAGCCAAGGACAAGGTGGAAGGCCACGCCCGTGAAAATCTTTGGACCACACTCGGCGTGGTGGGATTGATCTTTTTTGTGATCGGTTTTGTCATGGGCTGGAGGAAATCCGATTGAGCTGGGCCTGGCGAACAGTTTGGTTCTTTCTCCTTCGTTATTTGGAAGGGCAGGCCATTGTGCGCGCCAAACGCCAGGGCGTCATCGCCTACATCCGCGCTCTGCAGGGCACCCGTCACGCCCTACTACTTTTGGTGATGGCATTTTTCATCTTTCACTTTATCGTACTTTCCGGAGTGGGAGCCCTGGTCACGGGACTATTTTTATTGAACATGGAAACTCAAACGATACTGACCGTTTTATTCTGCATCTTTGCCCTTTTGTTTTTCGTGCCCATCGCCATTCTGTGTTTCGCTTTCTCCGAGCGAGCCTGGTACCGATACTCAGGAGCGCAGAAAATGGTCGACGATTTAAAAGACGCCGCTTAATGATCCGTTTTTTCCGGCCTCCGGACTCAGGACTCCGGGCCGTTTTCCGTTTTCCGGACTCGGGTCTGTTTGTCCGTTCTCCGGCCGTTGTCGGGACAAGCCGCTGATGCCGGAGGGCGGAAGACGGACCCGAGTCCGGAGTCCCGAATCCGGAAGACGGACCCGAGTCCGGAGTCCCGAGGCCGGAAGACGGACCCGAGTCCGGAGTCCCGAGGCCGGAAAACGGAAAAACAGTGAATTTATACGGTAAGAACCAAAAATCCCGTAATGAATAGCGCCAGCGACAAGAGCAAATAAAAAGATGGCCACTTCCGCAGGTAGAGTGACTCAAGAGCCGAGCTGATGATGGGTCCCGCGCCGGCCAAAGCTGAAATCGACGCAAGATTCCCCAGTTTCACCGCGGTCAAATAAAGAGAAAGCGAAAAGAAAGTCCCCAAAAACGAAGCCAAGATCGCGAGGCCCCGCCCCTTTCCGCCAAGGCGT
>Ga0206968_10283_pt1 | contig 12554 bp, 9 predicted proteins | sample Alteio_BWOrgHeat_22_FD_153254 | JGI IMG/M metagenome (GOLD analysis project Ga0206968, IMG submission 153254) | Enriched cells from forest soil in Barre Woods Harvard Forest LTER site, Petersham, Massachusetts, United States -... | ecosystem: Environmental > Terrestrial > Soil > Temperate forest >... | reverse complement strand
GATGCGCAACTATACTAAGGGCGAGCAGCTCTACCTATCGCAGGCTTGTTATGCTTGCCATCGCATTGCGGGCTTGGCTCGGGGGGGGGCGTGGGCCCTGAGCTTACAGAAGAGGGCAAGAGCTACCCCTGGTTTATCAAAGAATCGATCATTTGGCCGCAGGCGGATCTACCTACGAGCACCATGCCCAATTATCACCTGGATCATGAGGAGCTGCAGGATCTGATGACGTTTCTTCTGGGGCAGAAGGGAGGCTCACAGGCTATATCGGTCATTGAGCGCAAAAAACAACTTCAGGAATGGGAAGCGGGTAAAGCTCCTTTTGAGAGGGCGATCTCCCCTCGTCAAATTGTAGATCTGCGCTATGGTATGCAGGTGTTTGCGGAGCAGGGTTGCGCCGCCTGCCATCGCCTTCAGGGGTTTACTTCCGATGTGGGCTTTGCGGCGGAAAAGCTGGGGGCGGAGGGAGCAGATCAGCTGAGGCAGCAGCGTGCCTGGTTTCGGCAGTTATTTCCGGAGACCATTGTGGGCAGCGATATTGTGAAGGTGATTCAGGCGAATCAAGAGAAAATCGATCAGGTGGCGGCAGTTGAAGTGCGCAAGAATTCGATTCTGGAGGAGGTAGACCAGCTGCTACCCGGAGGTGTGGCCAGCTTCTATAGCGAGTTTAAATATGCGGCGCGCTCCAGGAATCAGGAGTTTGCAGATCGGATAGCCCTGGCCTCTACTGCTGAAGAGGCAAAGCAGCTGCATGTAGAGCATCAGCAATGGCTGGATAGGGTGCATCGTGTGCTGATGTTATTTGTGCAGGAATATGGTCTGGGACGTCTTGTGGGACCGCGTCCTAACTGGTCAGGTATCTACAGGTCCGATCAATGGCTGATGGAGCATTTTCGCAATCCGCAGGGACACATACCTCGCTCGATCATGCCGGTCTTTCCCTTTGACGACAGCAAATTTCAGGCGTTGACACATATGCTGGATGAATTGGGCCTTGAGAATCGGCAAAGGGTGCGCAGCTTATGGCAGACAGGGTTTGACCCAGCAGAGGCCTATGAGATCCACTGCGCGCAGTGCCATGGAGATCAGCGCTTGGGCAATGGGCCCGTGGCCAGCTGGATCTATCCAATTCCCAAGAATTTGCGCAATGCGGGCTTCATGCGCCATCTGACTAAGGAGCGCGCCATCTTCTCCATTACCCACGGTGTGGCAGGCACACCAATGGCACCTTGGGGAGAGGTTGCAAAGGGTAAAGAGGGTCCCCCCATACTTACCTCTAAGGAGATCTCCTTGCTTGTGGATTGGCTCTATCAGGATCTGCCAGGTGAGCAGCTTTTTAAAGCAATTCAGGCTACGCCCAAGTGGGAATATACCCCTGAAGATGTGCTGCGTGAACTTCATGAGGAGGGTCATTCATTGCCTTCTAACAAGGCTCCTTTATCAGGCTTAATGGCGCCGCTCTTTCTGCTCTTACTGTTTGGTGGGAAGTTATTTGGGGAGGGAGGTGCTGCACAAACGACAGAACTATTTGAGTTGGTGCCAAATCCACCAGGAGCACCTGATAAGTACAATCATTACATTCGGCAGAGTTATTATACGCCAGAAAACATTGCGGAGGGGCGCGCCTTCTTTGAGATGAACTGTGCGGCATGTCATGGAAAGGAAGCAGATGGCGCTGGGGCTCGTGCGGAGGCGATGGTCGAATCTAAGCCGCGCATGTTAACCAATTTGGATTGGAGCGATTCACATGACGATTTGCGGCTGTTGCGCTCCATCAAATATGGAGTGCCAGGCACATCGATGACGCCTTGGGGCGATCAGACAAGTGCCTTGCAAAGGATTCAGCTGGTGGTGTACTTACGATCGCTGCTAGTGGGTCAGAAGCTGCAGAAGCAGTTAGATAACGCGCTCTATGCAATTATGGAGCAGCCGAAGCAGCTGATATTGGAGGCAAGGGAGCCTATTGATAAGCAATTGGAGGAGAAGCGTGGTGAGTGGCAAAAGCTGCCGGAAGAGAGTGCAGAGATGTCCGAGGAGAAGGTAGTTGAGCTATTTCGTGCGCGCAGGGGATTGCAGCAGCAGATCGATGTATTGCAGGAGGAGGATCAGAAGCTGCAGGATCTACTGAATCCCTTGCTAGCACAGGTGGAGGCGTATCGGGCCTTTGGGCAGCGGTTGATTGCAACACCTTGGGGAAGTGATCTGATGCCGGCCTACTTGGCCTATTTAGAGTTGCAGGTGGGAGGCTGGAGTTTGAAGGGGCAGCAGTTAGAGCATGAGGCGGGAATTGGCGGGCAGAGGCAGGTGGATACGTTGAAGCGAATAGGTGCTCTAATAGATAGGCTGCAGGAGCAGGTGCGAGATGCAAAAAAGATAGAGATGGGTAGGTTATCTTCTGCGGAGCGAACGATGGTTTTGAAGATATTGGATTTGCAGGGGCAGGAGTTAGAGAAGCTTCAGAAGCAGCTAGAAAGCTTTTTATAAGGAAATGATGGAAAAAGAGATGATGACTCCTACGAGTCGGGATCGGCAACTTGTATATGATGATGGGCCGGTCAAGGTGATGATCTACCCGGCGCTCTTCTTTATGATGATCGGTATGGCTATTGGCGTGTTCATGGCCTTCAATACGTTTGTAATTCCTAACTACTTTTCGGGCGAACATATCAATTTTGGCAGGATCCGTCCCATGCATGTAAGTCATGTGCTGCTATTGTGGCTGCTGTCGGCCAATGTGGGGCTCTTTTATTTCATGATCCCTCGGCTTTGTGGAGTCAGCTTATGGAGCCCACCGCTAGCCTACCTATCGGCTTCTTTATGGTGGGTGGCGTTGATCTTGGGTATCTATTCGTTCCCGTGGGGAACCAATGTGGGCTGGGAGTATGCAGAACTACCTATGTGGGTGGGTTTTGTGCCGATCAAGTATCTTTTGATCCTCTCTTGGGTGATGCTGGCGGTCAATTTGTTTATGACGGTGGCGAAGCGTCGCTACGAGAAGATGTATGTGTCGCTCTGGTATGCGATGGGAACGCTTTTGTGGGCCTCATTTACCTTTAATTTGGGTTTTCATGCCATCAACTATATACCTGAGGGCATGACGCGCATGAATGCCAACTTCTTCTATGTGCACAACCTGGTGGGGATGATCTTTACACCGATGGGTGTGGCGATTGCTTATTACTTCTTACCAAAGCTCAGCGGTTTGCCTATCTATAGTCACCGCTTGTCGATGGTGGGATTCTGGTCGGTGGCCTTTGTCTATGCATGGGTCGGGGCGCATCATATGATTCATGGACCTGCCTCTCAATGGCTGCAGACGACAGCTATCATCTTTTCGATCTGGTTATTTATTCCTGTGTGGACAGTTGTTGCGAATCTATTTTACACCATGAAGGGGCATTGGGATCTCTATGTGAAAAACCCCGCCATTCGCTTTCTAATCATGGGAAATCTCTTTTACTTGATGACCTGCATTCAGGGGCCTTTGATGGCGCTGCGCAATGTGAACGAGATCACCTCGAAGACAGATTGGGTGATTGGCCATTCGCATATTTCGCTCTATGCAACGTTTTCGTTCTTCGCTTTCGCGGGAGTTTACTATGTGATTCCCGTGATTACACGCAGGCCCATTTGGTCGAATGCTTTGTCAGAGTGGCATTTTCAGATGAATATTTGGGGCAGCATTCCCTTTCTTGCGGCGCTTTGGATTGGGGGCTTTTTGCAGGGGATGCAGTGGGCCACCTGGGCGGAGGGGTCTACCTATGCGCAGTTTCACCTGAAGTTGGCTCAGTTGCCATTTCTGCAGACGGTAGTGGATATGAGGCCTTGGTGGCTGCTGCGAGGGTTAGGAGGCCTTGTGATATTGTTTGGCAATATTCTGTTTGCGGTCAATATGTTCAACACCATTATTTTGCAGCCAACTCCCGCGCGTGAGGTGGCTTAAAATGAGCAGCTCCAATAGTCAACGTTCTATCGATAAGTCGGCCCTAGCTACAATTATTGGCATCGTGTTGCTCTTTTCGACGGCTATTATTGTCACCTTGATTTCGCCTCGCCATTTAGATCCTAGTTGGACAGAGCCTTCGAGCAGCTACCAGCAGCAGATGTTCGAGGTGGCAGATCCCAATTTTTTCATCAGTGTGAGCTCGGACCAGGAGAAGCAGTTTGTGCATCGCCTGCAGGCGGGATATACCTTATTGGCCTTTGTGGAGAGTCCGCAGCTGCGCATTCAAGCGCCCAAAGAATTGCAACAATATGTAACGCGGGAGGGAGAGCCTCTGTTGTTGACGTCTCGTTTGTTACTGCTGCGACATAGTCAGGAAAAAAATAGTGCTGGGGATCAAGTAGAGGGTAGTTTGGCGAAGGTACGTGTGCTGGAGTTATATGATCCTGAGAAAGAGGAGGCGTTTTCGTTGGCCCATTCGGAGGGGGTGTTGGAGGATTGGGTGGACCGTGACTTTACGATTTTGGATCCTGGAGTGGGGGTGTCGTTTCATCGGGAGTTGGGTGTGATCTATGTGCAGAATCCGGAGGAGTACAAGATTCGCAAGGAGTTAGGCAAGCGGGGGATGCGATGGCGGTATGATTCTCATGGGGAGTCTATTGCAAGTCTTGAGGAGCTGAAGGGACATACGTTAGGGTTTGTTTCGCGTCAACAGCTGATTCGACATGGGGAGGAGATCTACGCGAACGAGGGGTGCTGGTATTGCCACAGTGATCAGACGCGAACACTTGTGCAAGATACGGTATTGAATGGGTCGGATTCCTATCCGGCGCCCCCATCGTCTGCCAATGAGTATATTTATCAGGCAGTGACCTTTTTGAGCACGCGAAGGATAGGGCCTGATTTGTCGAGGGTGGGGATAAAGCGGCCGAGCAGAGATTGGCATCGGGCGCATTTCTGGTCGCCGGTGACGCAGAGCAAGGGTTCGCTTATGCCGCCGTTTCTGCATTTTTTTGATAATGATCCGAGTGGGGTGGGGGGCAGGTCGGTGGCGTTGCCGAATTACGAGTTCGAGTCGATTTTTCAGTACCTGATGACGAAGGGTACGCGTATCACGCCGCCAACGCAAGCTTGGTGGCTTGGCCGCGATCCGATCAATACTTTAGCCATCATTGAAGGTAGGCAGAAGAGCGAGACCCGCGCATTAGAATAAACGCAAAGATGCAAAGGCGCCAAGAGAGCTATTTTTAACTTTAACGATATGAACGATAAAAAATTCGTTCTACTTAGTCAGGATCTGAAACTAACGTTTTAAGGAGATCTGGGATCATTGAGCTTCTACCCCAATAGTAGGCGCCAATAATCAGCGAAGTAATGGTTAATGCTATTCCGGTTGCAAAACTCACTTTGATTGCCATGTTGTAATTGATTTTGAAAAAATTATGTTTTTGTAAAACTGCAAAGGAAACTGCTCCTAGAATAGCCAAGATTCCAAGAACCAATAGGACAATGGTAGTCGTCCTAAATTGTTGGTTTCTCTTTTCTAATTTTTTAATAAGTTCTGGATTCATTGCTATTCGCGGACTATCTATTTCTTCCATTGGTTCCTCCTGTTTTTTAAGTTTTATCATGAGCTGTAAATCTAGAGCAAACGCTCGTGACAATTAATAAATTTGGAGTTCTCTAATTGCGCTTTAAGTCTAGAAATGAGGGCCCTCTTTCACAGAGCAAGTCTATAATACAGCGATTCATTTTCAAAAGAAGCAGGCCGGGACGGCCTGGTTACCTTCATAGCGCCAGGCTGACCGGAATCGATGGCTCTCTTATCGAAACGTAATCCTCAGGAGGATCAAAAATTTAACAGTTCAGCTGCTTCGACGAAGTGGGAGGTATCTAAACTGTTACAAATCGAATAAGAGCTAACACACTCCTTTTGCGATAGCTATGTAATCTAGGGGGTGTTTGCAAATTATTATTACTTGTTAAAAAGCGCTTTTTTACAGCTCGACAAGTCGATCTGGTGAGAAAGCGGTGAGAGCTCACCGCACTCCAAAACGCTTCGCGCAGAAAAAGATTAATACGTAAAAATATTTGGAGTGCGGTGAGCTCTCACCGCTTTCTCACCGAATCGACTTGTCGATGAGCTGTCCGATACATATTTCTTCGCGAACTGCACCTTATAATAATTTGCAAACACCCCCTAGGTCAGCCCCCAATCATGGAGTTCCGGTGCTATGAAGGTAACCAGGCCGTCCCGGCCTGCTTCTTTTGAAAATGATATTCTTTTCTGCTGCGAATAATATGGTTCTCAAAACCACTATAGACATAATTTTCTCTAGCCAGCGAAGAAGAAAGAACTAGCTTCCTTTGTAACGCGTTTGCCAAAACCTTCAAGGAAATCGGTACCAAGTTTTGCAAGAGCAGGAACGGTCTTTGGATCATAGGGTTGTTGTTCAAGGACAATTCTAAAGCAGTGACTAGGGAGCAGCTGAATATGCGGATAGTCAAATTTGCATAAGTCTTTTGATGCGCTTTTGATAAATTTTATCACCACTTCACTGGTTAAGAATGCACGATGAGAATCAACTACAGGCGTCGCATCGACATAAGTTACATTGCGGCTCAAACAGAGATCTGAAATGGGTGATGGATTTCCGATAATGCGTTCCTCATCAGAAATTATAGTGTGAATAGGAACTGTCAGATCTCTTCTAGAGAAGATATTGTAAATCTGAATTGCCAAAGGCAGGGCTCTACGATGTGACCCTGGGCATAAAGAGAGACTCGTTTCAGGTGCAACTCCGCCTAAAAGAAAGAGATTGGTAACCTGTCCATATATTGGCTTTTTACGACTGCTTAAGCTATCCATAACAAGTCTTGTACCTAAACTATGTGCAACAATGTCTACTTGACCAGCTACCGATAAAACTTGATTGAGCAGATCGGGAAACAAATCAATGGCTGCATATTGTGCGACATCTTTTGCAGTTGAATAGGAAGAGAGAGGTGCAGACAATCTCAACTGTTGGCTAGGATATACGAAGGCTATAATTGCTCCATAAACGCCTTTTGTCTTCTCGCTTGTTTCGTAAAGAGCCTCTTCCACTTCAGAGAACTCAGCGTTAAAACCATGAACTACAATGAGTATCTTTTTGCCCCTACACCAGAATTCAAGATTGGGAGTGGGTCCCTCTGGATTTTCTAATGCTAGAATCTGGGGTGCGGATGAAAAGTGGTGCAAACTATCGAAACCTAACCGGTGGCTAACCATAAATGTCCGTAGCTGTATAGGAGCTGGTGCAGACAGATAATAGCTTGGATTAGGGGTTACAGGAGCAGGAGCATAGCTACATTGAGTTTCATCGTAGGGTTGTGGAAAGTATGACATAGAAGGCCTCCTTAATTTTAACTTACCTTCTATCAGAAACAAACTTTTCTTAACAAGAGAGTCTGTTTTCTTAGGTTTATGTAATAATAATTTTTTAAATTTAAAGTCATAGATTTTAAAAAAGTTAGAGGTTTTAAAAGACACATGTTTTTAATGATTCATACATTTCGAGTCCGAGTCGGTGTCCGAGTCCGATTATTTTTTAAATCGGGCACGGACTCGGACACAGACTCGAAATGTATGAATCATTAAAAAAAACCAAGTCAAGTTTAGATGCTTTGTGGTTATTTGCTTATAGCCTAATGCGGGGATCGAGCCACATGTACAATAGATCCCCCAATAAATAACCCACTAATGTTAAAAATGAACCCGCTATCGCAGAAAATAGCGTCACGTTGTAATCGCGATTCACTACCCCATCATAGAAAAACTTCCCAAACCCAGGAATGTCAAAGAGCGTCTCTACAATTAGCGACCCTCCCAATACTACCCCTAACGAACTTGCCACCGCTGTCACCATCGTGATCGCCCCGTTCCTGCCAATATGTTTCACTAGAATCGTCACCGGATTTAACCCCTTCGCCTTTGCCGTGCGCACGTAATCTTGGTGCGCCACCTCCAGGAAGGTAGTCCGTGCCAGTCGCGACTGCGCCGCTAACCCCCCATAGGTGATCGCAGTCAGTGGCAACATCAGATGGCGGGCAATGTCCTGCAACCTCTCCCACGATGTCATCTGCTGATACACCTCCCCACTGCTCTGAAAGCCTCCTAAGGGGATCGGCAGTCCACTCCACGGGAAGTGATGGTGCATCGCTACCTTCGCAATCAGCCATGGCGCCATCACAAAAATAGGAATCGCATAGAGCAGCAAACACCCCATATTCAGCCCGCGATCCAACCAACTATTGTGATACATCGTCATGATTCCCCCGAAGATCAAAGCCACAATCAACGTGATCATCATAGGGATTAGCGACAAGGTCAACGAGTACTTAAACCTTTTGACAACCTCGCTTACAACTGTTTTATTGGGATCGTTGCGTAGCGTCCCAAAATCTAAGGTCAGCGCCCGCGACATGTAGCGAAAAAATCGCGTTTCCTTGAAAAAGATACCCACCTTCTGCCACCCGGAGGGCTCCATTTGATATAATTCGCGGTTTTCCCCAAACCACTTCACAAGTGCTTCTACTTTTGTCTGTGCAAGTTCTTGGCTATCTTCTGGTTGAATTACCTGCTGCCGCAAGAAATGGTTATTTTGCTCCAACACTTGGTTATGACGCTGCTGCTCCAGAGTTAAATTAGGTCCCAGGGTAGCCTGCCGAATCCCTCCGCGCACAAAAAAGCGGCTGGCAAGGGCTCGCATTCCTTGCGGCTGCTTGGAATCTGTCATCACTTTTAACAGCTGCGGCATTACGAAGCGTGCACGGTCTCCCCAATGGGTCCGCAGGGACTTCCAATCTGTAAATGATAGCTCTTCATCCGAGGAAGGACTCCTCTTTCTATGCAGAATCTGCCACAAACCTTCATCTACCTGCTCTTGAGTCGTCAACGGCCACAGATTCCACAAAATGGGCAGGGTCAGACCATAGAACTCGCGGAACTGCAGATAGCGCAAATCCCCTTCTCCAGAGGCGCTGCTGCCCATCTTGCGAGTGGCCCCCTGCTCCGAAACATCGGTAACGGTGGTGGGATCGCCTGGCGCCAAATTGATGATCACAAAGTTGACAAGCAGAATGGCAAACAGTGTGATGGGGAGCAGCAGGAGTCGCCGAAGGAGGTAATGGCTCATGGAGGTGCCAACCAAAATAGGGCGGGATCAGGTTCTGTGACGGTGGCCCCAGGAATCAGATCTTGTCTGTCTACGGGAATGAACACATTGCGCACACGCTCGCGCGTCAGCAGGATCGTTTTTGGAGTGAATAAGAAGGTGTAGGGCGCCTCCTCATGCAAAATACGATGGAAGCGATGGTACAGCTTGAGGCGCTTCTCGGGATCGCTTTCATATTGCAATTGTTGAATCAGCTCATCGGCTTCGTTGTTGATAAATCCCACGAAATTGGAGCTGCCTGCCTCTTTGGCTCCTCTGGAATCCCAGAGCTGCTTGGGATCCTCGGGCGGAGTCCCTAAACCCCATCCCATAGCGATCGCATCGAAATCCTTGTTGTCGACAGCAGCTGATAGGTCTGCTTGGTCGAGAGCTCGTAATTGGCAATCGATACCGATGCTTTTAAGTTGGTTACAGATAGTTTCGCAGATAGATTTGAGTACAGGGGAATTGAAGAAGTAGCCGAGCTGGAAGCGGAAGGGTACAAGCTTTCCATCGATCTCTTTGTCTAGGATGCCATCTCCATTGTGATCCGCCCAGCCTTCTGCTTCTAGTATACGCAGGGCCTCCTGGGGATCATAGGGCCAAGGAGCAATCGTTTGGTCATAAGAGGTAGATCCATAGAAGAAATCACCGCTGATGCTGATGCCAAGGCCGTTTAGCTGCTCTTTGATGATCCGATCTCTGTCGACGGCCATGGTCAGGGCGCGTCGCACTTGACGGTTTTTGAAGAGGGGGCGTGCCTCATTCCAACCTACGTAGAGGAAGCTGCGGGCTAGGTAGTCAAGGCGGTTGATGCCATTGCCGTCTGCCTTTTGTTGCAGATAGGTGGGCGATTCTAGGAATTGTTTCAAGTCGTCCAGGCGAGAGGGTTCCAAGTTGTAGGTGTCGACCTGGTCGCTTTGGAAGGCTGCCCAGATAGCGCTTGTAGTGTTTTTAAAGAGGACTTCTTGGAATTCCGTCAGCGCGGACAAAGGAGAGAAATAGTCGGACCTGCGGCGGAGGCGAAATCTATGATCGTCTATGCCATCAAAGAGCCAAGGTCCGCAGCTGACAATGATGTTATTGGCAAAATGCACAGAGAAGTTCTGCGCCCAGAGAGAGCTGTTTCTGTAGCTATCCTTGGCGCTGTCCTCTTTGAGGATTTTGCTGCCGTCGGCAAAATATTTGTAGACAAAGCTGGGGAAGGGTCGTAGAGATAGCGTGAGCTGTTTTGCGGAGTATTTGGTCTTGCGCTCCTCTTTGCCGTCAGGGGATCGGATCATCATGGGTTTCCAGCGCACGACAAGTGTATAGGGGTCGAGGGCTTCATAGGAATCGATGTCCTGGAAATAGGCGCGCATCACAACGGCAAGGTCCACATCTAGAAAGGGGTTGAAGATGGCGTCGAGGAAGAAGCAGAGGTCGTCGGCAGTCACTGGACGGGGTTTCGTGAAGGAGGGGTCTAACTTTACGTTGGCAGGGAACCAGGAGGGGTCAAGTCCTGCCCAGGAGACATCATCGCGTAGGAAGAGGCGATATTCTAAGATGCCGGAGGTGGGATCGACCGATTCTTCCATTTTCCAGGCGAGGTTGGGTCCATATTCCTCATATTTCCCTACATGGAGTTTGCCCAGAGTGATACTACATAGCGACTGCCAGTCTGGCACAGGGGCAAAGTTGATAAAGGGGTGAAGTTGCTGGGGGCGCATTTGGCTGGCGCTGCGCAGGGTGCCATGGGGTTGAAAATTGGGTCCTAGTTGCTTGGGAAGCGTGGTGGTATAGTAGGGATCGGGTTTGAGGAGATTGGGCAGCTTGGGGTCGGGTTGGATTTTTCGGATGGTTGAGGAGTTGGGTGGTAATTCGGTGGGCTGAGCTGTTTGTGCAAGTGATGGGGGCGCAAAGTTTTGATTTTTTAGGGATTCGATTTGTGTTTTCAGGGAGTCCAGCTGTTGTTGGATGGAGGTTAAGGATTCTTCGCGCAGGACGGAGGACCAGTAGAGAAGGCCGAGAAGGCAAAGTCCGCCCATAAGGGAGATAGGGGTGATCAATTTGGAGAGAAATGAGTTGCGAGCCATGTTTTGAGGGGACTCCTTTAGTAGAAGGCTATATGCAGCCATTCGTAGTTTTGCAGGTGGAAGCCGATATGGTCAATATAGTCGTAATCGGCCAGGACGCGGCAGAGGGTGAGCGTGCCGACAAGGCAGAGGCTAAGGGCTGTGCCGTAGCGATTGTAGGGTCGCCATTTGATCAGGTATTGGGGGGCTTTGGCAGCGAGCCATAAGGAGGGGGAGGTGAATAGGGCAAAGGCGGCACCATTGACAACTCCAGAGAGGAGGTTACCCTCGAGGGCGCAGGCGGAGAAGACGACAAGGGTTTGGCCGCAGGGCAGGAGGAGGCTAGCCATGCCCACGCCGAAGAGAGCCATTGGATGGGGATGGAGGCTGAGTTTGGCGATCTCTTTGCCGAGGGGTTCTAGCTTCTGGTTTAGCCATTGGCTATTGGGCATATGGTAGTCGAGAAAAGAGTAGATACCGAAGAGGATCATGGCGAGGCCGGCGAGTAAGGTGAGGAGGGTTCCAATGAAGAATTGGTTCAGGGTGTGGGATAGGAGCTCGCCAAGGGCTCCGGCGATAGCTCCGGCTAGGGTGAAGGAGGTGAAGCGACCCCATAAGTAGAGGTTGCGTCCTTGGTGTTTGCTAAGGAAGGCGACGAGGGGTCCGCACATGCCGAGGCAGTGCAGGTTGCCGAGCAGGTAGAGGGGAAGCAGGCTCCAGAAGAGTTGCATAATTTGTTTAATGATTTTGGGGTTCTGAGGTTGCGATATATTGGTGGCGTAGTTGCTGCATTTTGGCCATATCGAGACCTGTAGCGCTGGAGGTTCTGGAGTAGGCAAATAGGGTAGTGAGGACGAGCAGAGAGGTGAAGAGGAGGCAGATAAGGAGTAGCTCTTTGGGTAGTTTTGTGCTCATGTGAGGGGTCCTTAGGTTTGCAGCTGATGGTACCAAGGATTGCCGCAGATGTTAACAAAAAAATGTACAATGTAAGAGCAAAAAGGTTTATAGGACAATTCTATTGCAAAAACAACCCTGCAGGCGCTTCGTGGAGGCGATTTATTTATAGCCCATGATGTAGCATCGAAAGATGCAAATCGTGGGTGGACAAACAAAAAATATAAGCCCTGGCGGGGCGTATTAATTGTTAATAGTTACAAATTTCTCATAAATAATTTGAAAAATAACTATATTATCTGATATAATGGATTGTTATATTTTTAGTCTCAGGAGTGTAGTATGTCTTCAGTAAAATTTAATTTATCAAGTTTGATTCAGAATGCACAAGGGGAGATCTCTGCTTATAAAGTTACTGGGGCAATACTAGCAGTAGGAGGACTTGCTCTAGCAATCTTAGGTGCATGT
>Ga0206968_10280_pt1 | contig 12612 bp, 11 predicted proteins | sample Alteio_BWOrgHeat_22_FD_153254 | JGI IMG/M metagenome (GOLD analysis project Ga0206968, IMG submission 153254) | Enriched cells from forest soil in Barre Woods Harvard Forest LTER site, Petersham, Massachusetts, United States -... | ecosystem: Environmental > Terrestrial > Soil > Temperate forest >... | reverse complement strand
GCTCGGGACGCAGCAGGCCGGCGTTAGCGCCGCCGAGGAATTGGAAAGAATTGAAATCGACACCGACTATAGCGACCGCGAAGGATACAATCCGGCGTTCCTGGGCGGCGGCCACCGCCGGATACCCCTGCCAAGGATGTCCGAGGAGATGCTGAACGATACCGCCGAAAACCTCGAACCGGCCGACGGCGCTCCACCGTTTGAATTGCCCTACCATCACTACAGCGTCGTGATGAATGCCAAGCGCAGGCTCGCGTTCTTCACGGCTGTTAATATCGACGGAACACAGGAAAGGAAGCTGGACAAGCGAGAGCAGGACAAATGGATCCTTGACCACCGGGTGATGAGGCGACTTCAAATCGGCGACGAATGGTATTGCAAGCCGTTCGACCGCGGCCACCTCGTAAGACGGTTGGATCCGGCCTGGGGCCGCTCCAAGGCCATTGCCAAGATCGCCAACGATGATACATTCCATTTCACCAATTGCAGTCCACAACACTCGCGGTTCAACCAGGGCAAGAACCTTTGGCAAGGCTTAGAGAATTACCTGCTGGACACCGCGAACAAAGAGGATCGAAGAATTAGCGTGTTTACCGGCCCGATTTTTGAGGCGGATGATCCGGAATATGACGGCGTGAAAATTCCGAAACGTTTTTGGAAGGTGGCGGCGTTCGTGCGGGACGACGACACGATGGGGGCAGCCGGGTTCGTTGTCAGCCAGGAAGAGCTCCTGACAGCAATGGGTTTGGAAGCCGCGGCGGAGCAGGTGGCACGGCTGTTCCAGGTCCTGATTAACGAAATTGAAAAACGGACGAAGCTGGATTTCGGCCAGCTCCGAACGGTCGACACGTTTCGACAGGGGACCACCCCGCTGGAAGCTGCGGAAGGGTCCCCAGTCGAACTGGAGTCATTCGAGCAAATTCAGCTCTGAGCGCCCAGTAGTTGGCCAGGATTTGAGAGGGAGAGATAGTACCGTCTTGCGAGTGTATTTGGTTTGAAAATCCATTGCGAGGAGGTTTTTAAGAATGCCTGAAGACACAGGTGAGCCGGGGCAGCGGGGGACTTTTCACTTTCAAGTCTTCAACGGGTCGATCACGAATGCGGCTCAAAACGTCAACGCCCTGCGTCAGATGTGGCTCGATCGTACGCTCATCGATGGCGATGACATCGGGCCTGGCGATCCTCATGATTTCGACGACGGCGCCTGGCATAGTTCCTGTCATCTAATGGGCGCGGGCGGGGTTCGTGAGAATGCGGATGGCCGGCTCATGTGGCTGGAAATCTCTCACGATCCGACGCACGATGAGTATTTTGCCAGTTTGACGATCCGGGAGTCGACGGGGATCCAGACCGTCGCAGTCGATTCCGCGGAAGGACGGTTTCTCCTGAATAACTCGAGACTTCTGGGATTCGTGGAGGGCAACTCTACCGGGCGGATTTCGGCGAGGCGGGTATACGATTCACCCCATCTGTTCAACCTTTGGCGGCGCCAAGATTTTGATCAGCCGATCGCCAGCACTCTCGAAGGCGGCAAGGTCTGGGAACACTGGTGCACTACTCGCGATATCCGACCCACCCATCGAATCGGGACGTTGGTGCTTACGGCGTATGTGACACTGACGGCCGCATTGGGTGATCGGTTCCCGGCCGTGGTCGCGCGAGGCCGGCGCGATTATGGTCATCCGATGCAACTTTGCGCGATGGTTCGGGCTGGGTTTGTTAGCGAGGCTTCCGCTACTTTGGATATCACGCCTCGCCCGTTGCTTCCGGCCGCTGATTCGCTATTGCTCGAAGCCGAGCCAATAAAGTCACTTCTGGCTGTGGAAATGCTAGATTGGACCAAGGCGCCAAGCTACTACATGTTTGCTCGTAGGCTGTCATCCTGGAGCAAAGCGAAGGAAGTCAAGAATGACTTGAAAAAGTTCCCGGCCTGAGCCATTCAACTTGATTTTCCCGGGCATGCATGGACAACTATCTTGACCAACTCGAGAACCTGCGGCGAAGCTTAGAACAGGCCGAAAGGGAGCGCGCTGCCGACGAGTATTTCCAAGCATATCGAGACCTGCTTCAACTTTATCGCTCCGTCTGCAAGGACCGAGTCGATCCCGAACCACTCGACAACGAAAAGGAATATTCGGAGCTTTATCACCTGGCCCACGACGGGATTATCGCACTGGGAGGAGAAGGTGAATTATCGTTGGAATCGGTAGCGGACTACGATGCGACCAAGCATGGTCCAATGCTCGGGGTCAGCAACGAAGGGGGCGCGGCGGCCGCCATTCGGCACGGCGCACTCCTGAGCCCAAAATGTTGCATGCGTGATCAGTTTGTGACCAATCCCCAAATTACTGGAGTGGCTCACGATGCAGAACGACTGGGCGCCATTGGCGAGGTCGTTGTCGGACCCGACGAATACGCAACGATTCGACTTTCCTGTCGAGGTCGGCTGCTGACCACCACCAACGTCGGGACACGCGTGAACGTCCGCCTCTATCTCGCCCCACCGGTCGTGAAGATTAAGCCCATCGCACCGAGCCAGGCCGTGGCCTTCGCGGCGGCCGAATTGACGGAGTGCTTCAGGCCTTACTGGAAAACGCCAAGTGGACGTCCTCGCGCAATGACCGTCCTCGTTCAATTCGACAAGACGAGCGGAGCCGCCAGGTCAGCGGGTATCTTCGAAAAGATTTGCAACGCCATGGCCACCGGAGACTTCTGCTCACCGAAATTGCACCGTCTCGGCATTTTGGTGAAAATCGGTTCCAAAGACCGGCGCATGAAACAGGCCAAAGAGGCCATTGATCTAGCGGTGAAATGTGGCCAGAACAGCGTATACCTGGATGGACCGTCCATTCAACCGGCGGCTGAACCCGTGGCGGGCCTCTTGAATCACTTTGACGAAAGTGAATTGGAAATCCTCCTTCCTCTGGCTGGCGGAAATGGTGTCGAGCTCAAAACCAAGCTTCGTATCGATCCCGCGACCACCGCTCGTCATATATGGACGGGGCTTTCGGCGGCCCGCAATATGGGGTTCGATCTTGGGAAGTATGGGCTCGTTCCGTTAACTCTGGAGGAGCAAAAGGAAGTGATCGCACGAATTCAATATTGGTTCAAGTCCTGGTGCGCCGCGCCCGTTTGCTACATCGATTATCCGATTCTGACCGAGAATCAATTATTTAGCGGACCAACCCTAGCCCAAGGCATCGAGCTCTGGCTGAAAATGGTGAAGACCCAAAAAGTGCGCGTCGTGCTCATTGATACGGCGAAGAAGTTCGAAGGCCGACATTTGCTGAAAACCCGCCCGGGTGACGAAAATGGCTACCTTCTGTTATCCGATGTACAGAAACTAGACGTTTTGGGAAAGAAGTTAGGGATCAAGGTTCTGTGGGCTGGTGGCATTACTCTGACGCAGGCATATGAGTTCGGCAAGCTCAACGTGTTTGGCATTTACGTCACCAGTGCCGCGGCAACCTTGAAGCCCATCGGCAAGAAATACCGCGGCGATCCTTACCTGGCCGGCGTTCGGGAGCCGACTTCCGAGGCCGTCGCCCGGGTGGCGCTTTTGATGCAAGCCGGATTCCTAGTAAGTCGGCTGAAATCCCATGCAAGGGAGTTGGAAACTGCCTGTCTTGCATTGCTTAGACTCTTAGAAGGAAAAGAAGAATCAAAAATAGGCGACCAAGAAAGAGAAGTGCACGCCTTGGCCGTGGGGGGGTGGCGCCAATGGACAACAATGGACGCCGCGGCGCCGCGGCGGGGGAGTCTAGCACCATGAAGCCCAAGCTGCTACGAGATGCTCGAGTTTATCTGTCCGGGCCCATGGACTTTGTCGCTTCCCGAGAGGAGGAAAAGAAAAAGGGTTGGCGGCATCGGGTGGGTGAATTCCTGCGCGCTTTGGGAGCGACGACGTTTGATCCCTGGTTCAAGCCGGAGATTCAGGGCCTGAAACAATATGGAATCGAAGATGAAAAAACGACTTCGAAGCGCGCCGAGTGGACGTTTCAAACCGGCGCGGAGGGCGCCGCGGCACGAGCCGGTTGCGCCGAATCCTTTTGGCCCTCCATGCACACCGATTTGCGCATGGTTGACACCAGTGATTTTATCGTTGCCTTTTGTCCAACAAACATATACAGCGTTGGAACGCCCCATGAAATTATTCTGTGCCGACAACAACGGAAGCCGGTTCTTTTTGTTAGTCCTCCGGTCAAGTTCCCCGCCCTCGATGAGCTCGAATCGCATCTCAGAAATCAAGGCGATAAAAAAGCACTGAAACTGCTCGAAAGTCTAAGAAACGAGGTCCCCATCAAGGAGAATCCGGAAGGAGTGCCGAGTTTGTGGTATCTGCCGCTAATTGGCGGCGAACACATTTTTGATGGCTTTGGCTTCACGAAGTATCGGAAGCACTTCCGATGGCTCGAAACTGAGTTTGACTTCCAAGAGAAGGAGAATCCACCCCGGAAGCCACTTCTTCCATTCATCGAGCAATTGAATGAAAAGCTACCTCAAAAATGGTGTCGCAAACTGATGAAGTTCGTACCGGACGACGATTGGCTTTTGTGGAAACTGCGGAGACCCTCCGAAGGCGGCGCAAGCCTTGAAGATATCCACGAAAGCTAAGTGGAAATCGCAGAAATTCACTGTCATCGGAAGTAATTTCGGTGATGGCCCCAGTTCCTATTTTCATTTCACGGGCGCATTGGGGTACATTGGGATCGGTTCGTCCAATTCCGTATGCAATGCGTCCAATAGTGGCTTCAATTTCTTCTCGAGCGCGCTCACGGCATTCCGGTTGGTCACCGGTCGCGCGAGGGCCTGTTTTCGGATTTGGCTTAAGTCGGTTTGGATGCGGCTCCTGTCACCGGGGGAAACATTCAGTTCTTTGGCCTGTGCATCCAATTGAGCGAACGAAGCGGCATTGAGTCGCAGTTCGGGGGTCTTCGAGATGAGTTGCTTCCCCTTGTCTCCAGCATATCGCCGGACAGTGTTTTGGATTTGATCTTTGACAGCTTGATTGGGTGTTTCGGCGGCTTCCTGGATTGCTTGCAAAGGGTCGCCGAATTGGACCATCGCCGTCTCGACCTTCTGCCCCTCGACGAGAAGCATCTCTCCCCAGTATTGAGTCCAGAATTCGCGGATGTAAGGCTCAACTTCGTTATAGGGCATGCCGCCTTTGAGCTCCGCGACTGACCGTCTCGCGCTTAGCGCCACCATATCGAATGAGACCTGCCTCATTGCTCGCAAGGTTTTATCCAGCGCAGGATTCGTGACGACGCCGTTTCGGAGCCGCCGGACCTCGGCGAGTTCATCGGCGGAAAGTCTCTTAGCCCCGTCCGTGCAGGTGGCGCATTGATGAAGCTGTTCCAGGTTGAGATCGAGAAAAGGAGAATCCTGAGGGTCGGCCTGGAATTGTTTGATCAAGGCGTTCCAACGGGCATCAGCAATCACTTGCTCGGCCTGGTGTCGCGCGGCCATCAATTCTCCCAGCCCTCGGACAAACAGACGAATGTTAGTCAGTTGTTGTCTTTGCCTTAAGGTTTTTGCCCTTTCCTGTGCTTGGTGATACGAAAGACCGGCGGCAATCCACCCGCCCAGGATGGCCAAAGCCAAGCCAAGAAAAACCCATTTGAGCACGCGGTTCCACTCATTTTGTCTTCGTTCACGATCTCGAGAGGCGTCGGAGAATCTTCGCTCCAGCCGGTTTCGGTCGTGATAAGTTTGAATTTCGTGAAGTCGTGGTCCCTCATACAATTGGTTAGCGGGGCGACCGGCCTGATCCCATGCGTTCACTTGCTCCCGGAATCGCACCCGCTCGCTCAGCCAGCGAGCGAACGTTCCCCACGCAGTTATCAGATCGGGGGATCGAAGGGCAATTCGATCCATCTCGGGAGATTCGCCCGGACGAACGTACACTACGCCTGCAGAAGAGAGACCTGCAATGGCCGAATCAACCCTGTCCGGTGTGTCAAGGTCGTAAAGAGCGGCCCGGACTGTGGGGACGGAATCAAACGTAGAAGAGTCCGGTCGCAGCCGGACCAGTCGAAGCATCACGTGACGAGGGAGTGAAGCTTCGGATGCGAAAGGAGTTTGGAGCCAAGCATCAGCCGCGGCCGCCGCGGAGCGCACGGTCTCGGGGTCGAAATCGGCGAGAAAAGTATCGTCGAATCGAGGAGTTTCGATGGGCTCCGGCGAATCCTTCGGTCCTTTCCGTCCCGCCGTCCGCGTGGCGGCGGATTGGCGCGCGACCCAGAAATTGATGAGTCCTTGGGCAGCGGCGCGGTCCTCCTTGGCATCAAGGACTTTGCCGGTCGCCGCAGCGCGACTGATAAACTCGGCGATCCGGTCACGATTGTCCTGGGCGAGCACGTCGGGTCCGATCTCTCTAACAAGCTCCGCGTGTCGGTTCTGCATTTCAATCGGCGAGCCGAATGGCGCGGACCTCGAGGACAGAGTTGCATTGGCGTTCATAGAGAAAACCTCTTGAGGCGAGCTTCCAACAGGGAAGCCTGCTGGATGAGCTTATCCGTCACCTGGAGTAAATCTTCGTCCGTCTTGCTGAAAAGGCGGCCAAAACGCTCCCGGAGCAACGCGAATTGAACAGCCGAGGCTGTCGGCTCCAATGCGCTGTCGAAAGCCCGGGCGTATTCCGCCACGCGTGCGGCCATCATGTCGCCCGGTCGGCGGGCGGTGACTCGGAGCAAAGCGGCCAACACGTCCGGCCAGCGGAATACTCGATCATGCGTTATCGGGTTTGAAGGGGCAACCGCCGCCAGGGAAATCTCCACACTCTGGCAGGCACGGTGGTCCGCCGTTAGACCGGTTAATTGTTGGCATAGGGTGCGAAATCGCATTAACCCGGCCTGAAGGGCGTCGGCTTCCGGAGCCGGAATCTGTCCCATACCAGCCAAAATGATGTTCATCAAAGCAACTAACTCGTCTGCCCGTAGCCTCTCAGCGCATTTCACCAACTCCCGATCGAGTCCTGCTTGCCGCGGATTGGGGAGCGCGCGCATAATCTCGACGGACCGGTCCAGAGAAGGCAGATCGGGAGGAGCCAGAGAGGCCCGGAGGCTGACTACCGCCTGGCGGAATGCGTAAAGCCACTCCTCGGCTTCCTCGGGCGCTTCCGTTTGCTGGTTCGCCGAGGTGGCCGTGGCCACGAGGTCGTCTTCGAGAGTGTTGGCGATGATTTGAAGCTCGACGGCGTTGGCCGTTTGGTGCTTGAATCGCTCCACGGCCTGATCGATCGCCTCCTGCATGTCCTGCAATTTGTGCAAAGAATCATGCATGATCTTGTAGGCGTTGAGATACTGGAACCAAACTCGATTTAACTCGAGAAGGGTGCTGAGCTCGACGACGCGCCTGAGGATTTCGGACTTGTCAGGCAATCCGGCGGACTCGGGAGAGGCGCTGGGGCCGGCGGGCTTGAGAAATGGTTCACAGATTCGGCGGACTCGCTCCACTGGCCGTTCCATCAACACCGCTTGCATGAGCTCACTAGTCCGATCCCGAGCTTCCCCCCACTCGATCAAAGCGAAAACGATATTCTGTTTCGATTGTTCCTTGATGGCGACGATGTTCTCCAGCGTCTCGTTCAGCCGAACCCTCACCAGCTGAATCAACTCGTCGACGCTGAATACGTCGCATAAAATGTCGCGGAGCTCACCAATCTGATTGCCTGTCAGGATAGCCATAGTTGCGAACGATAAATTGGTTCGCTTGAATTTCCGTCAGACCAGTTTGGCCTTACGCGGTTTCACCAATCGAATCGCGGAAGATCGCACGTGCGTCGCGCCGGGGCAAATATCTACTCTTTTCCCAGTGCTTCGCCCTTGCCGCTCTTCACGATCCGATCGCGGATTTTGTCGATGGGCACACCCTGATTGTACGCCGCCGGGTGGTCGTAGGCCGGGTCGCCGAAATGATGCAACGCTAGCAGATTCCAATCGAGATCAAACACGGGAGACCCCGATGACCCCGCCTCCGTGTTGGTTGCGTAGCGGACCCGGTTTTGGATCGCGTTCATTTCGATTACGGATTCGGTGTCCACCGCCAGTTTGAGCGGCTTGCCGTCCGGGTGCTGGGCGATCATGAGGGGGTCCTTCCTTACAAACACATGAGCGCCCTCTGGAATTGACAGCCAGCGCCGCCGCGGCGTCCCTGGGCCTCCTTTGGGGACCGCTGACTCATTCCCGATTGCTCTCGCTAATTTGACCAGGGCGTAGTCCAGCTCATCGGCGGCCGGCGGCGGATTATCCGGCGTAGCCGTCTCCTCGGCTGGGGAGTTTGGGCTGAAATCGATCCTCCAATCCGTTGGATGCAGCTTCACGATATTCCCTTCAAACCGTGCTCCATCAGCCAAGACTTTGTAGTCGAATCGACAAGCTATCTGCGACGCCGGAGTTTCCCCGGTCAGGGCGGACTTGACGACATGGTAATTGGTAAGGACCGCATCCGGCCCCACGAGGAATCCGGTTCCCGCCGCGTTACCATCGATCTCGACTCGACATACACGCTCCTCGACTTGCGCCATCTTTTCCCGCCAGACGGCGAAATCGAATGCCGGAAGCCGAGCTTTGATGGTCTTCTCCAGCCCGTCGGTGATCGAGCGAACCTCGGGAAGGATGGCCCCGGCGCGCTGGGCGTTGACCGCCAGCGCAAGGCCGTATTTCTCGTAGATCAGTAGAAGGTCCGTGTTGCGGGGGTTATACCTGTAACCTTCTCGAATGAGATCGGTAGTCCAACCTTCCCGCTCCGACTGACTCAAGAGATCGAACACCATGCTTCGAAATGGTTTGTCGGCGACGATGTCATCTAATCGTTTGTCCAGACGAAACCGTAGCATTTGCTCCAACGATTCCTTGGTGTACCCGGTGGAGAATGCTTTCCAAATTTCCTCGAATTGCACGCCCGCCATCATGTTGAAATCCTCGGTCTCGAACTGTCAAGAAAATTGGGCATTATCGCATTGGTGCTGTCACTCTGACGGCCCCTCATCCAACTTCTCTGCCTTAGGCACCGTCGGGTTGGCAAAGTCTGGCAGCGGGTCGCCCCAGAGGCAGTGGTTGAACCAGACAAGGTTGTGCTGCATGACGGCGCGCTGGGAGCGCGGCTTCGTTATACCGTGGCGTAGCCTTTGTAAACGATCATCTCGACCTTGGTGCCCCGGTCTTCCAAGCCCTGACGGAGTCCGTAGGCGTTTGGAATCGGCACGCGCTTATCGTTTTCGCCTCCCAGGGTAACGGGACCAAAAGGAGAAAATCTTCGTGCAACCACCGAATCGATCCGACTCCGTTCTTGGCTCCAACCATCAAAGGCAAACAGCGGAAGATCAAGCTGGCCCTTGCCGGCACTGGCCTGTGGGCTAGTTGGAATCCAAACGTTAGCTGGGACATTACCCCATCAACAGCTTGACTCCGAACAGTCCAAGGAATTGTTTTTGTAGCCGTTGAGAACGCTTTCTATGTAGGAGCGATCAATTCCTTTGGGAAATTGTAAAGTCACTTCGGCCTTGCCTTTGTTCGGCTTCGTATCACAACTGACGCCGTATTGGAGAAAATAAGCGGCCAGAGCGTCCGCATCTTGTTTCCTCGCTGCAATGACAAGTCTCTTCCGTGACTGCTGGATTTCCAGATAGCTCTTCTTTTCTTTTTTTGGCAATGTCATGGCAGTCCGCCCAGAGTTATCCCTTCCTTCACCTATCCAATGCTACCATTCGGCCGCCTTTACGGCCCTTCTTTTTCGGCAGTCCCTGGACATAATTTGCAGCCGCTGGTTTTGCCGGATTGGCCAGCAGCTCTTGTTGCAACGATTCAGGTCTGCACGGGTTCCCTGCGGAGCGGGTCGTGGCCGCTAACTCGACTAGAGAGTCGCAGAGAGTTTTAACTAGAATTTGCCGTTGAAGATAGAGTTCGGGGTTTCGGCTACTCTCTTCTTCTAATGAGAGAGTCGCCCTAAGGAAAAGAACGCGCTATTTCCTTGGGAAAATCGCAAAGAAATCCAAATGGTCTCTCGGATTTCGCCCCTAACTCTTGCTCCGGAACCTTGCTACGGACCCCAAACTCCCCGCGAGGGATTCGAACTGCGAACAGTCTGGTTAACAGCCCTTTCAGGAAACCCCTTGATTTAAGGCATTTCGAGAGAAGTGCTTTTTATCTTCTCTCGGCTTGATCTTATCAAGCACTGGTTTTTCGGCCCGGTCGCTAGTGACTGGCCTCCTAGCAGTTCTTGTGCGGACCAGCCCGGCCGACAAGCCTTTGTGCGTGGCTGATTGGTCACACCGACACTCATCGACAATGAATTGTGGGCTCCAGCGGATACTTACGGTAAGGAAAGCCTCAGGGCGATTGCGCTTTTTGCGCATCTGCCCTCGAAGGCAGATGCGCAAGTGCTTAATCCAATTGATGTTACGCAGAGGCTAGCGCAGTTCAGGTTCCGTAAAATAGCCACAGTCCAGCTGCTTTCCTACCATGGAGATTCCTTAGCGACACGGTAATTTACTGGCAATAATCTGTGCTCTTGGTGATGAAAGACGGGGACTTGAAGGGACTCCCGAAAGATACGAGATTCGCTCTTTGGCCCCAGGAGCCCCCTAAGGAAAACGCATTAGACCTTAGCCAATCGACCTCGGTTGGTCTTTGGAAGCGAGATTCTTTCCCCTTCGTGGCGATCTCTTTCAGGATTTCCTGAATAAAGAGTGGATGCGGGGGTCTTACTGCCTGGGGAGGAGCACTAGCCCTTCTGGCCCATGGTCTCGATCAGTTGCTTGCAGGACATCGGTTGGCCGTCTCGGCTAGGACCCTAGCGGCGGCGTCCAAGGCGCTGAACTTTTCGACCTTTCCTTCGGTGGCCTTGCGAATACCCTTTAGGAAACAAGGAGTTTCGAGAACGGGCCTTGTCCCGCCTGCGTGGTCACTCTTTTCTGCAGCCGTCTCACCCGGGGGCCTGGTCGAAATTCCAACTCGCCGCATTGGCTTAACATTCGCCGAACTTTTTAGACAGGTTTGACCGGGGCTTGATCTTGATCCAAACCCGCGATCCCGGCCGGTAGCGGAGGTTCAAGGGTTTTGCCGTGCGGCGCCTGTTCGCAAATGATGATTTCAAAGATTTTGTCCTTGGGGCATTGGCGTCCGCACCTGGGGCAAAGATCAGGATCTCGTGGGGCCGGCGGATCCTTTTCGTCTCTAATCACAGTAGGCTGTTGCCACCAATCGCGGCAGATGCCACATGGCGCCCTTCCCAGGGCCTCTTCCAGCTTTTTCAGACGGCTCGTGAACCTCATCGAAACTCTCCAGTGAATGATGTCTTGTAACTTTTTTTTCCGCCCTGCCATCGGACTCACGGCCGAGGAGCCCATTTCGATCCAGGGGCTTTTTCATTAACGCGAAGGCCATGCGTGTCTGAAGAAAGCCTGGACCCGGCGCCAGACCATCTGACCAATTCTAGCGCGACCCCGTGGACCAAAGGCAAATGCAAAATGAGCAAGATCGGCTGATTATTCCAAGATCGGAGGAGAGAAAAGAGTGCGAATCTCAAGGAAATTAGAGTCTGGTGAAATGGCCTATTGGCTAGAAAAAGGACTGCCGCTGGAAAGACATTATCCAAAGAACAGCGGCAGCCTTGTGGTAGGATTTAGGCACTGGCGAAACGGCCCCGATCAGTCTTCTTGAATCGAGATTCCTTTCCCTTGGTCGTGATCTCCTTGGTGATTCCGGAGTAAAGGGTCGAGGCTGGCGTCTTGCCGCCAGGGGAGGACCAGTAACCCTTCTGGTCCATTGCCTCGATCATCTCCTTGCAGGACATGGGCTGACCGGACTCGGCCAGCACCTTGGCGGCGGCATCCAGCGCGCTCAGCTTCTTGCTCTCGGCCGCCTTCTCCACTGCTTCCTTCCGTGTCTTCTTGAGTTTGCCGTTCTGGTGCACCTTTGACGTTGCCATGACACAATCTCCCTTCTCTTGGGGTTTGATAAGCGGCAGTGCGGACGTCGCACTGCCCGCCAGAGCAGGATCAGTTACCTCTGCCCATCGGTGAAATCCAGGCAATTCCTCTGGATTCGGTCGGATTTCGACAAGTTCTCGAGCGGCGCAGAATCTCCCCAAATCCTCTCAAGCTGGCCTTGAGGCGGGCGCTTTGTCGAGGCTCAGTGACAGTGTGGGTTAGTACTTTCGGTTCTTACTAGAAAGGAGAAACGTATGCACGTGAACGTCGCTAAGGAGGTGGCAGCGCTCGAGGCCATGAACATGGCCGACTTGCGGGCCCGTTACGCCCAAGTGTTCGGGGAGCCGACGCGGGCGGGCAACAAAACCTGGTTGGTGAGGCGAATCATTTGGAGAATGCAGGCACGGGCCGAAGGAGACCTCTCCGAGCGCGCCCGCAAGCGCGCCGCCGAATTGGCCAACGACGCCGACCTGCGTTTGATTCCTCCGAAATCTGCTTCCGTCGTCTCGTCCAAGCCTTCCACTCCAAGCAACCCGGAACCCGATCATCGGCTGCCGCCCGCGGGCCAGGTTCTCCGGCGACTTTACAAGGGCAGGATGATTCACGTCCGCATTCTTCTCAAAGGCTTTGAATTCGAAGGGTCGGTGTACCGGTCGCTTTCGGCTGTGTCTAAGGCCGTC
>Ga0206968_10278_pt1 | contig 12675 bp, 11 predicted proteins | sample Alteio_BWOrgHeat_22_FD_153254 | JGI IMG/M metagenome (GOLD analysis project Ga0206968, IMG submission 153254) | Enriched cells from forest soil in Barre Woods Harvard Forest LTER site, Petersham, Massachusetts, United States -... | ecosystem: Environmental > Terrestrial > Soil > Temperate forest >... | reverse complement strand
CCAATCGGTTCGATCGAATCCACCTCGATCTCGCCTTCCTCCATCCGATATCTGCCGCCCACCCTTACCTTTAAACGCATCCAGATTCGCACCGAACAGGTGATCTTTCCCTGATGAACACCTTCGCGAAATCGCTTGGCAAATTGCATGCTGAAAATCTACTCCAACGTGGCATTCGCGCTGAGGCGAACTGGCTTCACAGACTGATATTACTTGCCTTCGGCAGCCGCGCCATTAAACAGCCGCAACCGCGAGAGAGCCACCTGCTTCACTGCCTCCACTGCCGTGGGCAAAATCTTATAAGGCACAACCTCATCGGGCTTCTTCGCCAAACCCTCCTCCAACCCACGCCTCCACGCCACCCGCAGCTCCGTATTGATGTGGACGACGTTGATCCCCGCAGCAATTGCCCTCCGAAAATCATCATCGTTCGTCCCCGATCCGCCATGCAGCGTGAGCGGCACCTGCGCCGCGGCCTTGATCGCAGCAATCCTCGGATTATCTAAATGCTTCTTTGTCTCTCCGTGCACCATGCTCTTCAGCATCCCATGCATATTCCCTACTGCGGGAGCAAGAATGTCGACCCCCGTCGATTCCACATATCGCTTCGCCTCTTCGGGGCTCGTCAGCCCACGCGACAGGTCCGGCGCAACATCGTGTATCTCAGAGCCCGTCCCAATGTCGCCGATCTCCCCCTCAATCAGGATGTCAGGGTTAATTCCCTTCAATACTCCGATCGCTTCCTTCGTCTGGCGCACATTCTCCTCAAATGGCAGCGCCGAAAGATCGAACACAATCGAATCAAATCCCGCCTTCGCTGCTTCCACCGCCTTCGCCAGCGAGTGCGTGTGGTCAGCATTCAGAAAGATCGGAAAATCGAACTCCCCCCGCAAGCTCCGCACCACGGCCGCAATCTGCCGAACTCCCAAAAACTCACGCTCCCCCTCAGACACCCCCACCATCACCGGAACCTTCAGCTCCTGGGCAGCGGCGAACACTGCCTTCAGCAAAACCAGATCAGCAACATTGAAGTGACCAACCGCAACAGCGTTCTTACGTGCCTTCTGCAAAACATCTCGTAACCCACGCATGGGGAAGCTCCTTGACGATCAATCACCCCAAATCGCCCGGACCAACTGCAGGCATAGTGGAATCTCCAGCGTTTGACTCTCAACATTTCCAACTTGATTCTTTTCTCTGCCGAGGTCATTGAAACAGCCTTATTTCTCCCAGAACTATCGATACTGACCAAATGTTGACATCTACCGAACTGACGTATGACAACTCCCTTTCCTCAATCGCGCAGTCTTGAATCACCGGGCCAAATCTCAAGATGAAAACAGCGAAAAGGAAGAATTATGTTCGACGCAATAGAACGATCGCAACCGCGCATAATCAGCGCCTCAACATTTAATTCATTGGAACCTGCAGCGACAAAACAAACTCGCTCCACGCGCAAACCTCAAAGTCTGGCAGCAGGCCTCCTGGTAGCAGCAAGTATCATCCCTGCATCCGCCCAGGGCAGAGCTGTATTACTTCCCAAGCCCGCCATGGATCTGTCCTACCACGCAAAGGTCGTCAATGTGGATCTCGGCCGTTCTCAAAACGCCAGACCCCACTCCAACTTTCGGTTCGTCAATATTGCCGACAGCACGAATGGTTTCACCGCATTTTCCACGTTTCCCGCGATCAACAACCACGGTGCGGTTGCCTTCGAAGCTTCCGTTCCGGGCGGAGACGGTATCTTCAAATCGCAAGATGGTGCCGTAACCACGATCGCCCAAAGCTCTCCTGGCGGTTTTGGTCTCTTCGGTCGCGATCCCGTCATCAATGAAGCTGGCACCGTAGCATTCGGCGCGAACATCGGCACCGCGGCCGGAATCTTCACAAGCGACGGGACCACAACTAAAACCATCGTCAATACACTCGATCAGGGACTCATCGCACGCTTCCTCGGCTCCCCCTCCATCAACCGCTCCGGCGAAGTTGCCTTCTTCGCAACCCGCAACGGGTTCACGTCGCAAGCCATCTTCGTCGGAAACGGCGGGCCGCTCTCCACTGTCCTCGACACAGCAACTTCCGACTTCAACAGCCTCCAGAATGTTGCTATCAATGCTTCAGGCGAGATCGTCTTCGTTGCGGGGACCACCGACATCCTTGCCGGCATGTTCATCCTCGACCCCCGAAAAGACTTGAAGCAAAATGGGAAAAATCCCGACAATCAACTGATCGATATCGTCGACACAAACAACCCAGCCTTCGGAGGTTTTGGCGACCCAGTCATCAACAAGCTCGGCACCGTCGCTAACGATGTCTTCAGCAACGGAATCAACTCCGAAATCCTGAGCGGAAATCAGAACGGGATCACACCTCGAACTGATTTCCTTAACGACATATTCCATAGCTTCGAACATCCTTCAATCAACGACTCAGATGCCGTCGCTTTCTTCGCCATCAAGACCGATGGAACCTCTGGTGTCTTCGTCGTACTCGCCGAAGGAGCTTCGCCAGTTCCTGTCATCCAGACCGGAGATCCGCTTTTTGGCTCAACCGTAACCGAGGTAGATTTGGGACGCTTTGCCCTCAACAACAAGTTCCAGATGGCGTTCCAATACACCCTGCAGGACGGACGTTCCGGTGTAGCCATTGCTTCATTGCAACCAGACAGGAGGCCGCAATATCTGGACGAGGACGACCAATAGAGCAAACCAACCCTGATCGGGTGCCCGACCCTTCGCAACGCTCATCGTCGATAAGGTCGGGCATTTTCGCGGCAGGGAAAGCCCGACACGCTGGCGTTCCTCAAATCCGGCTTAGTGCCCACCCACCGAAGCAGCCGTCCCATCCGACCATTGCCCAACCGGAACCATGAACAAGGTGAACCGGTCCAGAGTGTCCTTGATTCCTACAACAACCGGAGACCCCACCAATCCTGCACCCCACGTCTCAGGGTCCGTGTCTGGAACGAAAAACATCAGGTGCGGTTGCCAGTTACCGCCATGGTCGTTTAGGGACCCTTGCTTGGACAGCATGTAACACATCGCACCGGACCCTATCGCCGGCAACTCCTTCTTGTCGAAGGCGGTCTTGATAGCCTCGGCCATCTGCTCTTTCGATCGCCCAGCGAGGACCAGCTCGGTCTTCTTGACCGTGATGGGAACATTGAACCGAGCGGCCGGAGGGTTGAAGCAGATCGGGCCCCGTATCTTGGGATTCCAAAACACGGGATCGTCAAGGCCAGCGGTCCACCCACGCTCCACCATGCACACGAAACCGTTCTTGCCCTTCACTGCGACCTCATACCCATGCCGCCCCATCACCATCACTTCGGCATCTCGCGAGATTGATGGTGGAGCAGCACTCAGCGCCATCGCGATCTCCGCACTCCGCTCCATCATGTACTGCTCAACCGGAGCCATCTTGGGATATGGCGTCTTCGCATTTTGTGCCTGCCATGCAGCGGGCACCAGCACAACCACCGCGAAGCTTCGTACCGCAAGGATCTTCAGAACGTTCCATTTCATATTCATAGACTCGCTCCTAACATCGGGGATTCTCGTTCTGATAAACGCTCTGGAAAAACCGGAAGGCTCGTCTCACATCGCACTTCAAGGTTGGCTTGGCAATATACGTTGATATCAATATAATTCACCCATGTCAATGGTTGCGAACCCTTCCTTTGAAACCACGCTTCTGGTTCGTGACTCTTGTCTTTGTCTTCATCTACAACGAGCGGCGAGGTCCGTGGCACGGCGCTTCGATGACGAACTCCGACCTCTCGGCCTGACCAACGGGCAATTCTCGCTCATGATGTCCCTCAACCGCCCGGAACCACCCAGTATGGCTGCAGTTGCGTCGCTGCTCGCAATGGATCGGACCACACTGACTGCAGCCCTCAAACCTTTGGAGCGCCGCGGTCTGGTCAAAATTACGGCGAACCCGGCCGACCGCCGCGGCCGTCTGATGGCGCTGACCCCAAAGGGGCGAGGATTGCTCACACGAGCCGTGCCTATTTGGAAGAGCACCCACCTTGCGGTTGAAGGTCTCCTCTCCGATAGCGAACCTGACCTCCTCCGGAAGAATCTGCGCGCACTCTCTTGATCGATCGATGCTGTCCACCACCCCGGTGTGGAAAACATGAACGACTATTCATTTTCACGGCAACTCCAACTGCCAATCGATCCCGCCACAGGCTGCGACTTACCGCTGGAATCCACAACAGGAAGCCAATTCTTGATCTCCGCCCCGATCAATTTGGCGTGGAAAATGCTTATATTCAGTAACTTTCGATCTATCATAAAATATGAATGAATATTCATTTATTCCTTGCTATCAATCCTCTCCTTCTCGTAGATTGATTTCTTCAAACCTTCGGCAACCTGTCAGTACGCTCCACCGGGTCCCCCTTGAGAGGTCTCTTATGACGGTCGATAAGCCTCAGTGGATTCGATTTGGCATCTATGAACTGAACATCGCAGAGCGAATCATTCTGCGCAAGGGAGTCCGCCTTCGCTTGCAGGACAAACCCTTCGCTCTCCTTGTTCTCCTGCTCGAAAACTCAGGTCAGCTCGTCGACCGCAACGAACTCCGCCGCACGCTCTGGCCCACCGGAACCAACGTCGACTTTGAGCATGGAATCCGCGTCGCCATGCATAAGTTGAGAACTGCGCTCGACGAAACGGCAGAGAGCCCAAGATTCATCGAAACGGTTCCGAGTCACGGCTACCGGTTCATCGCTCCGATTACACAGTATCAATCGAAGGTGCAGATCGACTGTCCCGTAGTCATTGTTCTTCCGATCATCGGATTAGCCCCAGCGAAAGAGCTCGGTCATGTCGCCGATGGCTTTACCGAAGAGCTCACCGCGCAGCTGAGCAATGCAAAGCCGAGACAGTTGTCCGTCATAGGGCGAACAACCGCGATGTGCTACAAAGGCGCTTCCAAGAGCATCGCCACCATCGGCAACGAGATTGGTGTCGACTACGTCCTCGAAGGAAGCATCCGCAGTCATCAGAACATCCTGCGTCTGACGGCACAGTTGATTCGAGTCTCCGATCAGAGTCACCTCTGGACTGCATCCGTTCAGGGCGATGGCTCCAATCCTGTCGAGGCGCAGATCGACCTCTCCGAGCAGATCGTGAGTAGTCTCACTGCCTACCTTTTCCCCGGAGAATCATCCTCTCTGCAGACGACGCTCGCGCTTCCATCCGACGCTGAGGCGCTGCATCAGTTTCGCCAGGGAGGCCGGTTCCGCCGGTACCGGCGGCGCGTCTCCTCGATTCCCAGAGCAACCTCCCGCCTCGTGCATCGCTTATTCGACCCCACAACAAAGCGACTTCGCCGATTCAGAGCCAAAGCGCGTCGACTCGTCTGAAACCCATCCTGAAGAAAATCCGAGGAAAAAAGCCTCGGCACTTCCCATGAATTCAACTTCGTGATGACCTTCGTTGCCGAAGAGATACGCCTCTTTATCCCTTTCTCTCTTGGCCTCTTAGGCGTTAACCAATGGATGATTTGCGTTTCCCTCGTTCTCATTGCATTCTCATCCCGCAATGCGCCTCCCCGTCACAAGGGCCATGGAATTCAATGCGAAAACGGAGTTTCATATGAATTTGAGACGATCAACTTTACTGGTTTGCACGATCCTTGCCTGCCTCATCCTCTTACCTTGTTCAGTGCGAGCTGCAACCCCGCACTTCAGCGCAGTCTACGTCTTTGGCGACAGCTACTGCGACGTCGGCAATCTTTATGTAGTCATCGGTGCGCCTGGAGCGCCCTACCTTCCCGGCCGCCGTTCCAACGGCCCTCTTTGGGTCGAGCACGTCGCGAATGCCTGGGGACTCCCCATGACTCCTTCTCTTGCGGGGGGAAACGACTACGCATGGGCAGGCGCTGAAGTCATCAATCCAATCCCGGAGCCTGGATTCTCCATCCCCAACTTGCCTCAACAGATCGCGAAATATCTCAGCGATCACGGCGGTAAGGCCGATCCCAACGCCCTCTATATTCTCGAAGGCGGCGGAAACGACATCATCGATGCCAACGGCGCCGGCAACCCTCAATCTCTCGGATTCCAGATCGCTCTCGGCCTCGCCAGTGCGGAACTCGCCCTCCGCCACGCAGGTGCAAAAAACTTCCTCATCCCAATCCTCTTTGACGTGGGTCTTTTACCTGCAGCAAGCCCCAACAATACCTTCGCCACGCAAGCCAGCCTCGCCACCAACAAATACCTCGGCGACCTCATCAAACTTGAGGAACTGCTCCAGGGCATCGACATCCGCCGCCCCGACATCTTCAGCCTCATGCAATCCGTCGTCAGCGACCCCAACCACTTTGGCTTCACCGACATCACCCACCCCTGCATCACGACCACAGTATGCGCCGATCCGGACCATACTTTCTTCTGGGACACCTATCACCCAACCGTCTTCGGCCACTCGTTCTTTGCCATCTCAACCATCGCAGTCTACGGTCAACATTAAAGCCTCAATTTAGACCTGATTTGGGGCCCGCACCGCCGGAAAACGGCATGGGTGCGGGTCTTTTTTTGAATCGAATTGCCAACTCACACAAAATAAGCCTAATACCACATAACTTACAGTATTTCAGCACTTAGCGATAAAATCGTTATAATCTAAGTATCGATTGACCCCCTGAACATCTATTCAGTTGAAAGGTTTTCCACAACATTCTTATGCGTAATTCTCTGCTTGTTCTCGCTCTAGCTCTGTGTGTTGCTGCGCCTGTTGCTGCTCACGCGGATACCTTCTCCTACAACTTTGTTTTGACCCAGCAGAGTGGAACCGGCATCTTCGGCTCCGACAGCGGCCAGCCTGTCGGCTCTGGCTCGTTCACTGTCGTCAGCACCACCCCCACCCCCGGCAACACCGACTTCAAGGCCATTGACCAGAACAATAAGACTCCGTCGAACTACGTCTCTGCCCTCGACTTCCTGATCGACGGCTTCGACTTCGATCTTCTTGACGCCAGCTCCAACCCGGGCGATCCGACCCACGGTGTCAATTCGACTCAGATCCAGTTCAACAACGGTGCTCTCTCGCAGATTCTTTACACCGGAACTCAGGTCGTTGGCGGCGTCACCATCGGCATCAACGGCAACGGCGGTCTTACCTACGCCTTCCGCGATGGAAACACCACCTCGAACGGCTTCATTACTGCGACCCCCGCCACCGCGACTCCTGAGCCCTCCGCACTCATTCTCTTCGGCACCGGAGCACTCGGTCTCGCTGGCCTCGCTCGCCGCAAATTTTTTGTCTAGTTTCTTGAAGTCCTGAAGATAGGACGACGGGAGAGAGCCAAAGCTCTCTCCCGTTTTTTTTCCCAATGTCAAACGTTATCACGGAGGCCCAGCCTCCTCCGTTGCAAACGGTGACAAGTCAGACCGAAAGCTACTTCAAAGTGTTGACCAATCGGACCAGCTGCCGTTGGGAGCAGTCTGCATAGATGAAACGCTGTTCCATGCCCATCAATTGCGTAGAAAAAATCGGCTCGTCAGCCGCCAACCATACAAGAGCAGCCCTGTTACCTCCTGGTTTGTCGTCACCTAAAGCTCGGCTAGTTCTGCCAATTCACGTTCACAGTACCCACCCCACTCGCAGGCACAATGTAGGTGTGATTCCCGCCACCCTCCCAAGTCGCCGTCCCATCCGCCGCAATCTTCAAAAACTTAAACTGAATCATCTGCCCCGCGGGCACCGACACATTCAGAAACCAGCTTGGATTGCTCGGATCGAGCATTGGCCCCACTGCCGTATCAAAGGTCGTTCCCCACTGCCCTAACTCGACAGTATTCCCCGACAGAAAAATGTAATCCCCCGGATTCGTAGGAGAAGCATTGTTCACAGTAAACGTCACAGGCACCAGCTTCGCCGCCAACACCGTGAACTGGATAGCATTCGCCGCCACTCCAGTCTTCGACTTCAACTGCACCTGCGAAACACCATTCGCAACCTTCGGCACCGTAAATGTCACCCAGGTATTCGCCCACGCTCCAATCTTCGCTGCGATCCCACCCACTGTCACACTCCCCTTGCTTGCACCAAACCCATCTCCTGCTATCGTCACCATCATCCCCGGCTGCCCCACTGTCGGCCCAATTGACCCCACCGAAGGCCCATTCACAGCGTGCGCACTCTGCCATACCGAAACGGAATTCGCCGCCAAGGTCACCGCATTCGCCGGATTATTGCCCCCCCGAACCCTCCAACACCATCAACCCGCTCCCATGCAGCGACGCACCCAGAAAATCCGCATACGTCCCCGCCGGTAAAGCCGTGTTCAAATTCGTAACCGTGGCACTACTCGAATTGTTCTTATTAATAGCCACCAGAACAACGTCATTGAAAAACTGCCGCTCATAAACATAAACATCGTTGTTGATCCACCGCTGCTTCGTCGTCCCATAAGCGATTGCGTCATTCGTCTGCCGTAGCCCCGCCAGAGCCCCAATCACCTTATAAGCAGTCGAAGTCGTATCGAACGAAGTCATCTGCGGCCGGTTATATGGATCCCCACCTCCACCAGTATCGTTATGCAGATACTGTTCGTCTCCGTAATAAATCACCGGAATTCCTCGCGTCGTCAGTTGAAACGCCAGTGCCTCATTCAATCGGTCGTCGTTATTGTTCATACTCAACACGCGCGACAGATCCTGGCTATCCACAAACGTCACCAGATCGTTCTGCCACACAAAATCCGCATTCTCCGCCGCCACCGTCCCATCAATCTCCGCAAACCCGCTGTCCTCCGCGAACACATCCCGTATTGCCGTATTCAACGGGAAATCCAACAGATTGATCCCACTCTTATTCGCGAACTTGTACGCATCGTGATACAGCCCGTCCCCTGTATCCGTCATCGACCACTCACCAAATAAAAAACTCGGCGCGTTCGAGAACACAGTATTCGCCATCGAATACTCCCACCCCCATGTCACATGCTTCACCGCATCCAGCCGAAATCCATCCACCCCATGTCTTTGAAACTGCCCCAGCGCCGTCTTCAAATACCCATCAATATCCGGATTCTCCTGATTCAGATCCGCCAACCCGTCCAGATTGAAGTACTGGACTTTAAATCGATCGCCATACTCGTTATCCGCAATCCCCGGATTGTGATGAAAGTATCCCTTCGGATCGTCCGTATACTTCGCTATCAGCGTGCCGTTCTTATACAGCGCTCCTGACTCACCCACATCCTGCGGACTCGAATGGTTCGCCGCAAAATCCACAATCACCTTCATCCCATTCGTATGAGCCGCCGCCACCAGCCTGTCGAACGCCGCCCACGAATTCCCCGCATCGCCAAAGTGTTCTTCGATCCGTTGAAAATCCCGCGCCCAATACCCGTGATACCCCGCCTGCGGCTCGCTCGCCGGCCCGTACGTATTCACATTCTCGTTATCTACCGGCGGCGAAATCCAGATCGCCGTTATCCCCATCCCCTTCAGGTAAGCCATCTTCTGCTGAACACCAGCAAGATCCCCACCCCAGTAAGCGTGCCAGTTCGTCTTCGTCGCATCGTAAAGTCCAGTGCTCGCCGCGGGATTGTCATTCGTCGTATCCCCATCTACAAACCGGTCCACGACGATCTCGTAGATCACCTGCTTCTTGAAATCCTGCGCCTCCAACCCGAGCGACCCGAAACCAAGAAGCAGAACGAAAGCCTTAGCCCAAAACAACCAGCAGGTCTTCATCGTCGGACCCCCTCGCGTGCGCATGGCTCAATTACCGAAGCCGATCTTTTCAGACTGGGTGACCTATATCTAACCGTACCACCACAATCCCCTGGAGGCCGTGTAGAACCACACAGCCCTCGGTGTAGGCACACTTATTGTTTGCAGAATCCCCCGCCGCTAATCTTCAAGTCGAGGCAGAAAACAGAAGTCTGATTGACGATATGCCTCACGACTCACGGTCAATCTCGCGCAATCAGTATAAGAAAGGAACTTACATGAGCAATCAATACCACCGATATCTATGCCTCGGCTGTGGCTTCTTATATGACGAGCTGATGGGCCTTCCCGAACATGGAATCGCACCAGGAACGCCATGGGAGCAGATTCCGGAAGGCTGGGCCTGTCCCGATTGCGTCACCCCCAGAGCCTGTTTCGAGACGCTCTCGATCCCCTGCCCACCAGGCGAGTCTGAGCTCAGCTCATACAACACCCTCTAGCAAATGAGAGGATCGATGGCCAGCCGGATGACATGGGTGGTTTGATATCTCTCCCCAGCAATAATCGGGCCGCTTCGTTCAGCTGGGAAGTCGCCGCAGGATTGTCATTCATCGTATCCCCATCCATAAACCGGTCCACGACGATCTCAGAGAGTATTTATTGCGCGGCCGCTGTTGCTATGGTTTGCAAGCCGTCGATCCTTGATTGCATCAGCGTGATGCCTCCAGTTGTCTACGCATCAACCGATCGGCCGAATAAGGTTGGAGTGGTGTCCAGTTGCTCAACGCTAGGTTATATGTTCCTCTACCCACTCCAACCTCACTACTTACTTAATGAGAGGAATTCATGCTGAATTCCTCAAAATTCCGCGGCTGCAACCAACAAGAACTCGTCAAACACAATAAAATGAGGGTTTTGCCCGTAAAGTATCTGAAATCAGGACGTTGATACATTCGATCATACATTCGAGGTCGTCCAAGTTATGATTCGGAAGACTTTAGCAAAAGTACCCGGGGTAGAGGCACCCCTACAATCCTGCCAACGGGGTTGGCAGCATCGAACCGCAGAGGAGTTCTTAGCCAGCATGACCACTCAATACCGTTCAGGACGCGGGCCTTCTGGAACCCTCCTCCTCGTTCTCTTTTCGCTCATCCTCGGAGCAGCCGCCATCGTCGTCTTCGTCCGCCAGGCCACCACCGGAGTCATGGGTCGCCTCTCAGCCGCCATCACGGGACGAACCACCACTTTTGACTCCTCAGTCCCCGCGATCGTCAACCGCATCAAGCGCCTCAGCCGCCTCGAAACCGTCGTCTACTCCATGGACACCGTCGTCGAAGGCGCCAAAACCAACCCCATCCTCCCCGACCTCCTCGCCGGCGACCGTATCCTCCTCGTCGTTCATGGCCAGTCCATCGCAGGCATCGACCTCGCCCAGCTCAAGCCCGAGGACGTTCGCATCGAGGACAAGGACGGAGCCAGATCCATCCACGTAACCCTGCCACCTTCCCAACTCTTCGTCACCACTCTCGACAACCAGCACACCCGCGTCTACCTCCGCTCCACCGGCCTCCTTGTCCCCGCCGACGCGAACTTGGAGTCCGACACCCGCGTCAAAGCCGAGCAGCAGCTCCAGCAAACCGCCCTCACCGACGGCATCCTCGACACCGCCAGCAAAAACGCTCGCGCGACCGTCACCACCCTCCTCTACGGCCTGGGATTCCAGCACGTCGATGTCACGTAATTGTCACGTAGACGTTGGAACATTTTCGTGCATCTAAAAAACTGCAACCTTTACTCATCCCTCGCGTCCAAGAAGCCGATGACGTAAAGGTATCGGGACGTAAGTAACCGATGAAACGGAAGATGACACAAAAGCACCATCGCTACACAGCAATCGTTTTATCCAACGCCAACACGCGTAAGCTATCATCCAAAGCATGAGTTCCAGCACCACATCCCGAGACGACGGCGCAACACCTGAGGAAACCTCGATCAACTCCGCTAGCACGAAACACCACGACGACTATGAAGAAGAGGAGGAGACCACCCTCTTCAAAACCGTAGGCTGGATCTCCGCCGGCCTCGGAGCCGTCGCTCTCGGCCTCTTCATCGGACGAGAACTCCGTCAACGCTATCAGTTCAACCGTCGCACACCGTACGACTTTTATGCCCACTCCGGCGACGAGCAAGACGTGGACTTCGGCATAGGCATCTAGGCCCTGGAACTCTCTTCCCAATCTGCGCTTGGTATTCCCCTGATTATGGGAGCCGGAAGATATGAGCAGTTTCCTCGACGCATTTACGGCCACTCGTGCCGGAAGCATCGTCTATAGGCCCCTTCAGCAACTAGTCCACCTCTCCCGCCGCCGCGCCAATCCAGATATCCCCCTCAACCACGAGCTGATTCACGTCTCCTACCGCGACCGCCACTTCCACATCGAGGTGGAACGCTGGAATACCAGCCAACGACTCGCCGTTGACCAGTGCTTCACCGTCAACCAGTACGACATGCTCTCCGGAGCCCATGCCACCTACATCGAACGCCTCTACACCCAGATCCTCGCCTCAGGGAAGAAGCCCCTCATCCTAGACTGCGGCGCCAATATAGGTGCCAGCGTCCTCTGGTTCACCGCTCGATACCCCGATGCCCACATCATCGCGGTAGAACCGGCCCCCGACAACTTCGCCCTGCTCCGTAAGAACTGCGCCAAGCTGGATGTCGACCTCCACGAAGCAGGGGTGGGCCCGGTGGATGGGCACGCCTCCCTCTGCAACCCCTTCGGTGAGAGCATGAGTTATCAAACCAACACCCACAATAATGGTATCGACATAGAGATGGTATCGATAGGCACCTTGCTCACCTCACTCCCCCCCTCGGCATACTCTCCGTTTCTGCTGAAACTCGATATTGAGGGAGCGGAAAAACCTCTTTTCGGAGGCGACACGTCTGTCATCGATCAATTCCCCCTCATCATCATCGA
>Ga0206968_10277_pt1 | contig 12772 bp, 14 predicted proteins | sample Alteio_BWOrgHeat_22_FD_153254 | JGI IMG/M metagenome (GOLD analysis project Ga0206968, IMG submission 153254) | Enriched cells from forest soil in Barre Woods Harvard Forest LTER site, Petersham, Massachusetts, United States -... | ecosystem: Environmental > Terrestrial > Soil > Temperate forest >... | reverse complement strand
ACAAGGCGGAGAACGTATGGTTGTAGTAGATAAAGCCTTAGGTAAACCATCGACTACAAAAGCTGAAGTTAAAGCATTTAAAAAAGATACTTCTTTATTAGAGCTTACTGCTATTACTGGACGAACTCACCAATTACGTGTCCACTGTGCTTATGAAAAACATCCAATTGTAGGGGACAGTAAATATGGCGATAAAGAATTAAATAAAGAAATAAAAAACCATGCTGATCTAAAAAGAATTTTTTTACATGCTTATAATCTTGAATTTCAATGGGGTAAGTCTAATAATATTATAAATATAACAGCACCTCTTGAAGCAGATCTTAATGCTACTTTAAAATATTTTGATTATATTTAGTATGTGATATCATCAACAGACGAAGATAATTTATTAATTTATTTAAGTAGTTATAACAAATGACAGATTCAAATAATTGGTCCTCTGAAACTTTAACCAAAGTTCTTATTGAAACATTAAAAGAACAAAAAAGAACACGCCGCTGGAGAACTATCGGGCGCTTTTTTTCTTTTCTAATTATTTTATCTATTTTGTATCCATTTTTGAGCTCATCGCAACATGGTGGTGAATTAATTAAAAATGATACTAATAAACCGCATACTGCTGTTATTGAAATTACAGGCGAGATTGATCGTGGATCTTTTTATGGTAGTGCAGAGCATGTAATTGAGGCTTTAGATAAAGCATTTGAACAAAAAAATGTTAAAGGAATTATTCTAGATTTAAATAGTCCGGGTGGTTCACCAGTTCAAAGTGATCTAATTTATAATGAAATAAAAAGATTACAGGCCCAGGATAAACGTGGTCGTAAGATTTATGCTGCAATTTCTGATGTCTGTGCTTCTGGTTGCTATTATATTGCATCTGCAGCACATGAAATATACGCTAATGAGTTAAGCACCGTTGGATCTATAGGCGTGCTTGCAAGCCAATTTGGTTTTGTTGATTTAATGAAAAAAGTTGGTGTTGAAAGAAGAGTGCATACTGCTGGCAAATTCAAAGCTTTTTTAGATCCATTTACCGTAGAATCTCCTGAAAGCAAAGTTATTATTCAAGAACATTTAGATATCATCCATAAAATATTTATTGATAAAGTTGTTACAGGGCGACAAGGTAAATTAAAAAATGATCCATTAATGTTTAGTGGTTTATTTTGGACTGGTAAACAATCAATGGATTTGGGATTAATAGATGGCTTTAAAACTAAAAAAGAAATTGCACGAGATATTATTAAAGCTGAAACTATGATTGACTATACTTCAAAGCAAACCCTAGCCAATATATTTTCGGAAAATATGTCAGGGGTTTCAAGTAAGATAGGAATTAAAAGAGCATTGAGTGAGTTAGAATATAATTAATATTCTAACTACATTTAAATATCTTTTAATTCACAAACAATAGAACCATATAAACCGCGAGCAAAGAGATCTTCTGGATACTTTTTAAGATGTTCTTCAAGTATCTCTTTAGCTTCTGTAAGCTTAGATTTTTCATGGGTGGCAAATAGCTCTTCAGCTTTTAAGACTGGTTCAAGAGAGTATTTTAAATATTGAGGATCTTCATCGCTAACCATATTAATTTGCCAAATTTTAAGCTTTAATTAATTATAGTCTATTTAGATTACTTCTATTCGTACAAGTTTCTAAATTTTGAGCTACTTGCGTGGGTGTTATTACCCATGGGCAAATTTTAGATACGTTCGATGAAATACCGCCACTGGCTAATATCTTCGTTACACTATCAGAACAATGACTTACAGTCGACTTAGACTTAAAAAGTGATAACCATAAAGCTGAATATCTTGGCATTAAACTATATAACATAGAGCCGCAAGCTATTTGTTCGGAATATTTAGTCGCTTCTTCATGCATAGCATTAATTTGTTGTTCTGATAATCTAACTTCAATAGCTCTATCAGGAGATTTGCCTTCCAACTCCACATCCTCTTTTGGGGATGCAACATGTGCCTGTACTGGGACACCTAATAATGTAGTAAATGGATTAACAGTTCCTTTATATTTTGGCCTTAAACTAAAGTATTGTTTTTTATGAAATTTAGTTTCAGGTAATTCTATTGCTGCATGACCAACACTAGTATCATTTTCTGTAATACCAGAGCCTGTGTGCCAAATGGTTACAGTAACAGCTAGATCAGTTGGAGGTAAGCTTGGTTGGAAAGATTCATTGCGCCAAAGACGGTTTCTTAAACTTATAAAATTAAACAAAAGGTCATCCCATTGATAGTTATTCGATAAACTAAAAAGGATTATATCAAACTTTTTTGTAAAGAAATACTTATTTTTTTAATTATCTTTTAGACATCGAGAATATGCAAATTATTCAATAAGATAGAAGAGAGAAGAGAATAAATTAGTTAGTTGATATAATATTTGATCTATAATTAAATTATATAAAATTATTATTATGAATAATTATGCGCCTATTTCAGTGGTTACTACCTTCAAAAAGTGACAGATATAAACAGTCTGAACAGTCACATCAGATAGTAGTAAAAATTTGGCCAGGAAATTATATTGGTGGAGAAAGGGGGCTTGATCAAGGTCATACGGCGCTTCTTTTACAAAAAGATGATCATGACGTAAATTATATAAGTCTTTGGCCACGATTAGTTGCCTCTGTGCTACTGAATGTTGTTGGAATTAACTGTCCCGCCCGGGCTCATAGCCAAGAAGCTGATGCAGTTTCTATGCTGGGTAAACCTGTGGTTGATGTTATAATTCCTTGTACAAAGGAACAGTTTGAAACGCTAGAAATAAAAGCCAGAGATTTTCATCTACATGTTGCATCAGGTGGGTTAAGATATTCTCTATTTAATTTAGCAAAGAAAACTCCGGGCGCATTATGGCAATCTGCTGTTCGAGCGTTTCTTGAAGGACCAAATAGAAAATTACAGTATTCTACCGGAGGCGTGCCTGAAGAAGAGGTAAGATCTGAACCAAAACCAAGTATTCCTCCTGCCTATCACTGCACCAATTTTGTCTATAAGCTACTTCAAGAAACTGGTATTCCAGTACCGGCACTTAATAAATTAACCCCTGGTGGTATAACACCACCGCAGCTTTTAAGTGGATTAAGTGATCATTTTCATACCATTGAAAGTACCACGAGTTTTAGATCATCATTAAAAGCATAATTAATAAGCCATAGCCAAGGCTCCAGCACGACGCGGATCTGCATAACTCATAAATAATTTATTAGCATTATCATAATATATAGACTGTGCAGAGCCCATCGCAATTTCTTTTTGCGTTACATGCCCCATTTTATTTAACTTCTCAACAGTATCAATACTTATACCATCTTCATAAAATAAAATATCAGGCGATAATTGACTATGTATCCTAGGTGCAGCAACAGCAGTTGCTATATCATTTTTATAATTTATTATATTTAATATAATTTGAAAAACACTAGTTATAATATGACTTCCGCCAGGGGAGCCAGTTGCAAAGACGGGAATATTATTTTTATCAAGAATTATAACTGGAGTCATAGAGCTAATTGGCTGTTTATTCGCTGCAATAGTATTATTTTTTCCTTGCATTAATCCATAAAGGTTGGGTTTTTCATCTATAGCAAAATCATCAAGTTCATTATTTAGAAAAAAACCAGCGCCTGGAATTATTTTATTAGCACCATATTCACCGTTTAATGTATAAGTATTACTTACCACATTTAAGTCTTTATCTATAACCACAAAATGTGTAGTATTTTGACCCTCATGCCAAGATGATTTATCAATTGCTGGCGTGTGTGTGTCAGGATCAATTTTTTTGGCCAAATTATTCGTATATTTTTTTGATAGTAACTTTTCTAAATTTAAATTTATAAAATTTGGATCTCCTAAAGTATAATTTCTATCAATGTAACTTAAATTCATAATCTCTGTAAGATAATGAAAATATTTTGCTGAGTTATTTGGTAAATCTAAATCTTTAGTATCAAGCGCAGATAAAATATTTAATTGTTCAGCTAGTATTATGCCCCCTGAAGGCGGCGGTGGAGCTATTATTTTATAATTATTATAATTTATTATTATCGGCTCGCTAAGTTTGGCTTTATAATTTTTTAGATCATTTTTAGAAATATAACCGCCAAAGTTCTTGTCAGTCATAGCAGAGGTGATCAAGTCTGCGGTTTTTCCCTGATAAAAGCCATTATTTTTATTCTTAGCTATAAGTTTTAAAGTATCGGCTAATTGTGATTGAATAAATTTCTTGCCGATAAAAGATTTATCTATTTGATTAAGAAATATTTTTTTAGATTCTGGATCTTTTGATAAGATATTTTTCGCATTTTTAAAATTATTTAAAAAATAATAATCCATGGGAAATCCATTTTGGGCTAATGCGATTGCTGGTTTTATTAATTTTGGAAAATCTTTTTTTCCAATGATCCCAAATTTTTGGGCAGCTAGGTTTAACCCTGCAACTGTTCCTGGTACGCCAGATGATTTGTAACTATAGATAAATTTATTTTTGTCAGTATTATATATTTGATTAATTTCTTTAATGTTAATATTTTTTGGTGCTGTTTCACGATAATTTATGACATAAGCTTTTTGTTCTTTATTAAGCCAAATAGTCATAAAGCCACCCCCGCCGATATTCCCAGCCCGAGGAAGAGTAACCGCAAGGGTATAGCCGATAGCCACAGCGGCATCTATTGCATTGCCGCCTTGTTTTAAAATATCTAGACCTACTTTAGTAGCATTAGCTTCTTGGGTAGCAACGGCGCCATTATGGCCAACTTCTGGATAAAATCTTTGGCTTGTTTGATATATAGATTTAGCAAGTGAATGATTAGGTGCAGGAGCAGAATATATATTTAGATATGCAGATAAATATAAAATGATTATAAATTTTAAATATTTTAGATTTATATTCATAATTAACATTTATTTACAGTCCAATACAGCTCTATATCTTACAGTATTATCTCGAACTTTTTGGATTGCTTCATTGACTTGATTAAGCTTAAATAATTCTATTTTGGCTAGAACTCTTTGACGAGCGGCAAATTCTAGCATTTCATAAAGTCTTGCAGAGCTGCCAATCATACTAGTTACAATTGACTTTTGTCCCATCAATAGTGGTTGTACAGGGATAGTTATATTTTTAGCAACACCTACGAGACATAATTTACCATTGGGTTTTAAAGCATTTACTAATCCTAACCAATTAAGATCAACATGTGGTGTAGTTAGAATAAAATCAAAATAATTTTCTAAATCTCGGTAATCATTATTTTTGCTATTGTAATATTTATGAGCACCAAATTCCAAAGCATCATCTTTTTTATTATCAGAGTGAGAGAGAGCTGTAACTTCACAACCATAAGCGCGATAAAATTGTAAGGCCATATGACCTAAGCCGCCAATCCCGACGACCGCAACTTTCATATCAGGTCTTATATTGTAATTTCTTAAAGGATTGTAAACAGTGATCCCACCACATAATAAGGGAGCAGCTTGATCTGATGGCAGATTATCAGGAATAGGGATTGCGAATCTTGCATCGCAGCGCGTATAATTCGCAAAGCCACCGTAATGGCCAACTGCAGTTGCAATACTTTTACTGCATAATTGTTCTTCACCAGTTATGCAATAATAACAATCGTAACAAGATCCGCATTGCCAACCAACACCAACGCGTTGGCCAATTTCCAGATGTGAAACTTTATTGCCTTTTTCTGTAATAATTCCAATTACTTCATGGCCTGGAATTAATGGATAACCACCCATCCCCCAGTCATCATCTATTAAATGTATATCGCTATGACAAATTCCGCAATGGCTGATTTTTATATTTACTTCATGATCTTTTAATTTTTCATTCGTATAACTAAAAGGTACTAATTTTTCTTTAGTTGATAAAGCAGCATAAGCATTAACAGTCATTATTAGCTCCGAATTAATATTTCTATAATTATAATTATCAGTATTATATAAATATTAAACTATTGGCAAGAGGAAATAATTTTATTAGAAAAATTTTTGATGTTTCCAGAATCATTTAAATTGAAATGTTTACGACAAGTAGCAATATAATGATTATTTCCACCAATAAGAACCTGTTCTCCTTGCTTTACGGCTTTACCATGTTCATCTATTCTAAGATTCATAGTAGCTTTACTACCACAATGGCATATAGTTTTTACTTCTATAAGATGATCTGCAATAGCGAGTAAATATATACTGCCGGGAAAAGGCTCAGCTTGAAAATCTGAGCGTATACCGTAACATAATACCGGCAAATTTACTTCATCAACTATGGATGCTATTTGATATACTTGGTTTTTAGTTAAGAATTGTGCTTCATCGATTAAAACGCAAGCAATATTAGGATTATTTAATTTCTCAAAATTTATAAGCTTAAATAAATCTTCCAGTGGGCTTATGGCAATTGCTGGTGAGGATAAACCAATTCTAGAATCAATAGTTCCATATTGGTTATTATTTTTAATACCGATTTTAGGTATTAAAATCAAAGTATCTAAATTACGTTCTCGATAATTATATGCAGATTGAAGTAGTAAAGTACTTTTACCAGCATTCATTGCAGAATAATAGAAATATAATTTGGCCATTAATATTTAAACTAACCTGATTATATATGGATATCGAAAATCCTGACCGTCTAAAACTTTAATTGTTGCAATAATAGGCACAACCAGGCTGTATATTAATAACAAAAATAATAATGGTAGGCCGATTAGAACAACACATAATATTATAGATATTACAAAATAAATGACTACAGTAATATTAAAATTAATTGCTTCTTTCCATTGTTGATTTAAAAATGCGCTCATATCATCTTTGGCAGCCTTAATGATAATTAAGATAATCAAACCACTTAATACAACAGGAATTACGCAATTAGAAAAAATTGCTAAATGAAGCATTGCTGCCCATTTACGATCTTCATTAGAAAAATTAGCATTAGTTGAATCGCTAGGTTGTGTTGGATCGGGCTGACCAATAGTGTTCATTATTTTACCTATGTTTTAAATTGTAAATTTATTATTGCATATATCTTAAAAATGTGCAAAACGCTATAATTACTACTTATATTAACTCATGAAGAATAAATTGAGGAATAATTTTTGATCAAGTCTATTATAAGTTATTTTAAAGGTATTTTGGGCTATAGTATTTTAATTTTAAATACTATTATAGGATTTATTTTATTATTACCAATAGCTTATCTTAAGAAACTAACATCTAATAATAATATCAAAAAATATTGTTTAATGTATTTACACAAAGTTGGTAAAACCTGGATCCAAATTAATTATCTAACTATAAGAATTTCAAATAAATTAAATTGGAGAATAACTGGATTAGAGCAATTGCTTAATTTACCTAAAGACAAATGGTATTTATTAATTGCTAATCATCAATCCTGGGCGGATGTTTTTATTTTACAATTTATTTTTCGAAATCATTTGCCATTTCAAAAGTATTTTATTAAAGAGCAATTACGACAATTTCCACTTATGGGTTTTATATGGGAAGCTATCGATTGTCCTTTTTTAAAAAGATTAGATAACAAAAATCTAAGCGCTAACCCGGTCTTGCAGGGCGCTGATCTTTTAGAAATAAAAGAAAAAAGTAAAAAATTTAAACTTTTACCATCGACCATAGTAAGTTTTCTCGAAGGCACTAGATTTACTACCCAAAAACATCAGCAGCAACAATCTGAATATAAATTTTTATTAAAACCCAAAGCTGGGGGTATAGCCTGTGTATTACAAGAATTACATAAAGAAATAAAAGGTATTGTTGATGTAAGTTTATTTTACCCTAATAAAAACGTTACACTTTGGGATTTATATACTGGTAGAATGAATAATATAGCCATTAAAATTAATTTTATAACTATACCAAAATGGTTATCAGAAAAACATCTAGATAATTTAGAATATGAACTATATAAGGATGAGTTTCAAATCTGGCTAAAGAAAATTTGGTTAGAGAAAGATCAATTTATGCAGGATCAAAATATATTATCATAGTATTTATAAGTACTCCCTCAAATATAGTTGACAGCTATACTAGACAAACTACGCTATATCTATAGACATTAATAATTTATGGGATCTCATTATATGCATTTCTTTAGTCAAAAAACTTGCTTACTTTTTTTAATTTTACCAAGTTTTCTTTATGCGACTCCTGATATGACTGATAAAATTAGGGATATTAGGGATTTTGATAAAATAAATAAAGAAAAAGCTGCCGAAAAAAGCTCTGACGCGAATAATACAGACCAATCCAATATATCTAATAAACCCAATTCATCTAAAACTTTGGGATCTTCAGATAATGCTAATACTAAGAACAAAACGAAAACTGATATCAAAACTTTGAAGTCAATTCCACAAAATGTTGCTGGTGATAATGTTAATACAAACAATGATCCTAGCATTCCAAGACCAGCAGATGAAATTGTTAGCCCAAATAGTAAATCTCATCCTGCTAATAAAGAGCCAAACAGTGCTACCTCGGATACCATTACTGTAAGCCCGCAAGATACAGCTAAAAACTCTGCGCCAGATCTTTCGGATTATGATGTAAAATTAAATATTTCCCAAACAAATGCAGTAAAAATAAGTAATGTTGACTTATTTAATGTTGTTTCAGATCCAGACGAAGGTGATATCTTTACGATCCATAGTGTTTCAAATCTTCGTCCAAAAAATTCTGGTTGCGTAACTATTATAGATGGTGAAATAATTTATATCGCTGCAAAAGGGTTCCTTGGTGACGCCGTCTTTGATTATACTGTGGAAGATGGTGAAGGTCTTATAAGTGATACAGAACAAGTTACTGTGAAAGTTCAAAAAGAAAATTAATGATTAATTACCAGCGTTTAATTAATATCATCTTATTAACTAGTTTATCTATTTTTCAGTTTTCGAATTCTTCTTATGGTTTAAGTTGGAGTGATAGTTTTAAGAATTGGTTTGGAAAAAAACCTTTAGATAAAAAAACACAAATCAATCCTGATCAAGCTGTAAGTATTGTGCCAATGCAATGGTATATAAATAAACAAGTTCAAAGAATTTATATTAAGCTTACTTCGGACAGTAAAACCCTTTATTGTTTAACTATGGCCAACAGACAATTTCTATCAGGTAATGAAGTAACCGTCAAATCTTGTAATAATGTCACTGACTATTTTGTCAATGATGATCATACTGTTGCAAGCCCAAGTGGTCAGCGATATTTAACTATAATGAAACCTGGTATATATAATATTTGTGTTGGGACAGAAATAAATGCTGATCCAACTAGTGAACACAAACTTCCTGATATTAAAGACAAAGAGATTGATCTAAATACACGAGTTACATTAGTGCCATGTTCAAAATTTTCAGAAGTAAATTTACATGAAAAAAATAATAAAATTTTAGATTCCGCTACGGCTTTTACTTATAGTCTACGTATATATTATGATGCTCCAAGTAAACAATTAAAAATAGCAAAAGGTCATCAATGGGATTTTAATAGCAGCACGAATAATTATAAAGACACAGGCGCTGTTGATTCTGATTATACACCCGATGATGATAAAGACAGCCGTTGTCTATGGTTTGATATAAATGATCCCAACTTAGCTACTAAAGGTGCGCGTTTATATATCCGCAAATGCAGTGATAATTTTAAAGAAAATCCTAATAATCTGCCTAAAAAATAATATATTTTATCTATCTAATAGATTAAATTAATCTTGTGTGAGCTTCTAGCTATAGTATTAATTAAAATCAGATTCTTACAGTATCTCATTTCTTGTAAAGCTTTCTAACTACACTATAATTGAATCGTAAATCATTAATATTAAGGAGTTATTTATGAAAAGTTTATCTAAAGCCCTATTGTTGGCAACTTTATCAGGGGTCACAATGTCAGGGTTTTCTCATTGGGGTTGGTTTAATTCTAATTATGATCCATACTACGGCTATTATAATAGTTGCGGTTGTCGACATCATAACCATACATGCTATCGTCCAAATATCCAAAGTGTTAATCATCGTTGCACATGCGTTCGTAACGTTGATACTTGCCAACGTGTTAAGTCAGTTTCGACATTTAATAGATGTGAAATGAAAAGACCAAAATATCAAAAAATGTGCAAATTACATGTAAATGTGTTTAGAGGCATGTATTAAAAATTAAAATTAGAAATATATTTAAATATATAAAGGCTCGAAAGAGCCTTTTTTTTGTATTCGCATTTTGTTTTTGTTAATCTGTCTATAATTGCTTGCATAATTAATGGTAACCCAGGGAATATAATGAAAAAGTTAATGCAATTGAATGCTCCTAAACAAGCAAATGATTATAAGCAGGAAATTGTAAATCATCCATTAGAGCTCCAAGATAATCTTTTAAAAAATTTAATACAAACTGCTAAAAGAACGGTTTTTGGGCAAGATCATAATTTTAATCTTATTCGTAATTATGACGATTTTAAAAATAGCGTACCGGTACGTTGCTATAATGACTTTTTTAAATATTGGGATTTAATTCTACAAAGAAAAAGTAATATCCTTTGGCCTGGATTACCAGATTTTTTAATTGCCTCATCCGCTAGTACAGGTACCCAAAAAATTTTGCCAGCAACTGAGCAATTTCTAAAAAATTTTACAACTAGCATTGATACCGTAATCTATCAATATATTTATGACACCAAAGATTTTGGCCTATTAGATGGCAAATTTATGAATTTTACAGGATCAAGTACTCTAAAAGATTATTGTGGCTACCAAATTGGTGCTATATCTGGAATAGTTCGAAATATTATGCCCTTACATTTGATTCCAGATACTTTGCCCTCGAAAAAAGCTTTGGATTTAATGGATACTGCTGGTTGGGATGCAATGTTTGAACAGGCTGCGATAGAAGCAATGGAGAAAAATGTAACATTTTGCAGCGGACTGCCATCTTGGATGATGCAATTTTTCAATAGTTGTTTAAAAATAACCAATAAAAAAACTTTAAAATATATATTACCCAATTTACGATTATTGCTAACATCCGGCGTAAATTATAAGCCTTATTTATTTCAGTTTAATAATTTATTTGATAATGCAATTGCGATTAGAGAAATTTATGCAGCATCAGAAGGCGTGTTTGCTTATCAAGATACAAGCCAAGATAATGGCTTACTACTCAATATATCTAAAGGCATATATTATGAATTTATTGAATTAAGCCAATTTACAAGTTATCTTGAATCAGGTTTAGAAGCTAATAATACCTCAATTAATTTTAATCTTAATCATAGCAGAATTAATTTAACTGATATAAAAGTAAGTGTACCTTATGTCATGATAGTTAATACCTGTGCAGGATTATGGAGTTATCAAGTAGGTGATATTATTGAATTTACATCTACTAATCCATTTAGAATTAGAGTACTGGGACGCACTAATCATTTTATTTCTATTCAAACTGAGCATGTATATGCTCAGCATGTAGAAGCAGCTTTAAAAGAGGTAAATGATAGATTAAAGATTGAAATTACTAACTTTACAATTGCACCAAATGATTTTAATGATAAAACAATGCCTCATCATATTTGGTATATTGAAACTCCAGATTATCACGGGATAAACTTAATATCTCTAGCAGAAAAATTAGATTCGGCATTACAAATTACTTCTAGTGGTTATGAAAAAGGTAGAAAACGTAATAGCCTGGGTAAAGCACAAGTGGTCTTATTAAAAAACGGAGCGTTTCTTAAATATTTAGCAACAAAGAATTCTTCGAGTTTGCAATTAAAGGTTCCAAAAGTTAGCAATGATAGATCTATTGCAGAATTCTTAATTAATAATAATTTAGTGATAAATTAGTTTTAAACTAACAGGACACGATCTAATAATTATATATAGTAAATATATTAGATCGCATCTGTTTACAAAAACAGCTTACTAATTAATTCCAGCAATCATCAAGAGTTGTGCAAATATGATAAGAAAACACAACTTCAGTTGCATCTTTAGCTTCAACATGAGCGATTTCTAATTTAACATCTTGTTCTGCATTTACATCATAATTTACATTAATCATAACATTTCCTTTTGTTTTAATGATTTACAATAATTCACAATATATAATCTTTTCTATGTCTAGGATTATATATTGACAAGTATAGGATCGGTATTGATTAATGCAATTAAATTTATGAATATTTTTTAAATAACTTTATAATAAATAATTTATTGATCTTTATATTGAGAAATTTGATGGTAAATAAAGAAATTTCATTGCTTTGGTTTAGACAAGACTTACGATTAAGTGATAATCCTGCCTTGATTGCTGCTGCGGCATGTAATTTGGAAATTCTTCCAATTTATATTCATGACAATTTGAGTCCGCAGGAATATGCAATCGGTAGTGCTAGTAAGATATATTTATATAATAGTTTAACTAATTTAAATAAGTCATTAAGTAATAAACTAAATATCTATACTGGAGATCCATTAAAAATATTAATATATCTTCTTCAAAAATATAATATTAAACAGATCTTTTGGAATAGATGTTATGAGCCTTGGTTATTGTCATATGATGAAATCATTACGAAACAATTAAAGCCTTATAATACTAATTGCATAATTACTAATGGTTCCTATCTATGGGATCCTTCTAAAATTACAAAAGATGATGGTAGTTATTATAAAGTTTTTAGTGCTTATAAAAGAAAAGTTTATTCATTGCAC
>Ga0206968_10250_pt2 | contig 12774 bp, 9 predicted proteins | sample Alteio_BWOrgHeat_22_FD_153254 | JGI IMG/M metagenome (GOLD analysis project Ga0206968, IMG submission 153254) | Enriched cells from forest soil in Barre Woods Harvard Forest LTER site, Petersham, Massachusetts, United States -... | ecosystem: Environmental > Terrestrial > Soil > Temperate forest >... | reverse complement strand
ATGCCAAATCGAGTTGGGATAGTGTTGAAATGGACGACTTCGACAGGCCGCTAAATGAGCGCGGGGAAAAAGATGCACCGCACATGGCCAAGCTATTAAAGCATCGTAATGTAGTACCCGACCGAATGATCACAAGCCCGGCGAACCGCGCACTTTCTACCTGCATTGCATTTGCTAAAGCTCTGGAATTCGACAAGAAAAAAATTAAAAAGGAAACAACGCTTTATCATGCAAGCCCTGAAATAATATTAGAAGTATTGAAATCGCTTCCTGAATATGAAACTGATGATGAGGTTATCTTGCTCTTTGGTCATAATCCCGGCATTACCGAGTTTGCCAACAGTCTTCTTGGCGTGGCTATTGATAATATCCCAACATGCGGAATAGTTGCGGCTACTTTGAATATTGATTCATGGAAAGAAATCTCATTCGGGTGCGGCCAGATGGATTCCCTTGATTACCCTAAAAATTCTTAAAGCAGAGAACTTTTCAAGCAAATGCTTGGTGGCTTAGGTGTGAGGATTTTGCTCGCGAAGACGCAAAGAAAGTCCCAATTACTTCTTCAACAGCGAACCGATCCTTCTAAAGAACCTCTTCTCAAACTCAAGGAAGAATTTGAATTGTCCAAAGATGAATCCGTAAAACAGAAGTATGAGGTTGTAAATGGGGAGGATGAAAATATAATAAACCACTCGCGCCCAACCCGGGATTTCATTTCCAAAGAAGTAATGTAGAATGGGCCGCATCAGATAAACCACTGTAAGTCCGGTACAAGCAAAAGTGAGCAGGATAGCAAAGACTTGCCAGATACTGCCTGCCTTCCACCGGTGTTGAAGTTTTTGTAACCAACCCATAAGTTGATTCAATTAACTAAAAAGATTCCAAACTTCATTCTTTGGTAAGGGCGCTTCAATAGAAATTGTTTCCTTTTTTACAGGGTGAATAAACGATAATTGGCGGGCGTGGAGGCAAATGCTTTTGTCGGGATTCGGCTTGGCATATCCATATTTCACATCGCCAACAATCACGCAGCCCATAGATGCCAGTTGAACTCTTATTTGATGTGGCCGTCCGGTAACTGGATTCACTTCCAATAAATAAAAGCCAGCCTTGTGTTTCAGTATTCGATAACTCAGTTCTGAACGCTGTCCGTCTTTATTTTCTTTAGTGAATGCGGTGACTTTATTATTCTTCTCATTCTTCACCAGCCAATGCACCAGCGTTCCCGATTCTTCTTTTGGTTTGTTTGCGACAATAGCCCAGTACACTTTTTTGGTTTGCCTGTCGCGGAATAGTTCATTCATCCGCTCCAATGCTTTGGAGGTACGCGCAAAGATTACCACACCACTCACCGGTCGATCCAGGCGATGAACAACGCCAAGGAAGACTTCTCCTGGCTTATTGTATTTTTCTTTAATGTATTTTTTGCAACGTTCAACTAACGGTTCATCACCTGTTTCATCTCCCTGCACTAGTTCGCCGGAAGATTTGTTGATTACCAGAAGGTGATTGTCTTCGTATAGAACATTGAGCATACTCAAACTTCTGAAATTTTCACAACACCTTAAGGTCTTCGCACGAAAAACTAATCCTTAAACTCGCTTGTAAAATGGAAATTGATCTCAGGGAAATTATCCTGCACCATCTGCAGCCATGCCTTTGATTCGGCCATGAACACGAGCTTGCCGTCCTTATCCAGCGCAATGTGACGTTGCTTGGAGGCGATGAATTCCTGCAACTTCTTTTCATCTGTGCTGCTGATCCAGCAAGCTTTATAAATATTCTGAGGAGCAAACTCCGCGGTAGCGCTGTATTCGTTCTTTAACCGAAATTGAATTACCTCAAACTGCAACGCGCCCACCGTGCCCACTACTTTTCTCTTTCCCAGTTCGTAGGTGAACATCTGGGCTACGCCTTCTTCCATCAACTGCAAAAGACCTTTCTCCAACTGCTTGGTCTTCATCGCATCTTTGTTGATCACTTCTTTAAATATCTCGGGAGAGAAACTCGGGATGCCCGTGTACACCATCTTCTCTCCTTCTGTGAGTGTGTCACCGATTTTTAAATTCCCTGTATCAAACAAACCGACAATATCACCGGGCCATGCTTCATCTACAGTTTCGCGATCTTGCGCCATAAATGCAGTGGCATTTGAAAAGCGAATGGATTTATCATTGCGTACGTGCAGGTAGTTACTTCCGCGCTCAAACTTTCCCGAGCACACGCGCAAAAACGCAATCCGGTTTCTGTGCTTCGGGTCCATATTGGCGTGAATCTTAAAAATGAAGCCAGTAAATTTCTGTTCGTCTGGTTTTACTTCGCGCACAGTAGTCTCGCGTACCAATGGTGGTGGCGCGAGTCTTATAAATGTGTCGAGCAATTCTTTTACACCAAAGTTGTTTACGGCACTACCAAAGAATACCGGAGCAACTTTTCCATCGAGGTAGTCTTGTACGTCCAGTTCAGGATAAACGCCATTCAATAGCTCCACATCTTCGCGCAGTTTGATGGCATAATTTTCACCTATGTATTTATCAAGTTCGGGAGAGTTGATATCTGAGATTTCAATTGCCTCTTCTATGGTGGTCTTGCTCGGAGTAAAAAGCTTCAAGCTTTTTTCATACAGGCTGTACACGCCTTTGAACGTCTTACCCATGCTGATAGGCCAGCTCAACGGATGTACTTTTATCTTCAGCTTGGCTTCAATCTCATCGAGCAGATCAAAAGGATCTTGTCCTTCGCGGTCAAGTTTATTGATGAAACAAAGAACTGGTGTATTGCGCATGCGGCATACTTCCATCAGTTTTTCGGTTTGCATCTCCACGCCTTTAACACAATCCACCACCATAATTACGCTGTCTACCGCGGTAAGTGTGCGGTAGGTGTCTTCGGCAAAGTCCTGGTGACCGGGAGTATCAAGTAGGTTGATCTTTATGTCTTTGTAGTTGAAGCCCATCACCGAAGTGGCTACGGATATACCGCGTTGCTTTTCTATCTCCATCCAGTCGCTACGGGCGTGGTCTTTGATCTTGGAGCTTTTCACAGCCCCTGCTTTCTGTATAGCACCGCCAAAGAGCAGCAGTTTCTCGGTGAGTGTAGTCTTGCCTGCATCGGGGTGAGAGATGATCCCAAAAGTCCTGCGCTTGGCTATTTCCTGTTCTAAAGTCATTGTTAAAAAATTCGAGGCGCAAAAATAGTTAAAAGTTAATGGTTGTTGGTTGTTAGTTGATGGTCGTTAGGTGGTGACCCTTTGATGGCCTTGCGATGCACCGATTCGGAAGTTTTAGTTGTAAACTGGCCGCTACTGACGCTCTGTGCGCTCCAAATTACTTTACCAACGCTCAAAACTATTTTCCAATCGCTCCAAGTTACTTTACCAAGGCGCCAAATTACTTTACGGCCGCGAGTTTTAACTTTCTATACCCTCCAAATATCCTTACAGATGCGTCAATTTACTTTATCAATGCTCCATATTACTTTATCAATGCAAAAAGCTACTTTACCAAAGCTCCAATTTACTTTACCAATGCAAGAAACTACTTTATCAAGGCTCCATATTACTTTATCAACGCAAGAAATTACTTTACCAAAGCTCCAATTTACTTTACCAATGCAAGAAACTACTTTACCAAAGCTCCATGTTACTTTATCAACGCAAGAAACTACTTTACCAAGGCTCCAATTTACTTTATCAACGCAAGAAACTACTTTACCAAGGCTCCAATTTACTTTATCAACACAAGAAACTACTTTACCAAGGCTCCATATTACTTTACCAACGTAAGAAACTAGGGTCTATTCAATGAACTGTGGGTCTATTCAATGAACTGTGTCAGTTGGTTAAATTTGTTGTGTTGAGTGAAACGGACATTGGCTCTGCTGGGAATCAACCAATGAAGGGATAACTCAACTGACTGGAATGGTCTTAACGTGCTGCCAAAAGTAGCACGTTTATTTTTTGTAACCCATTCCAAGAACCAATGCCTCATAAAATCCAAGTTTGGTTAATGTTGGTTCATTCGTTCTTCAAAGAGAATCATGATCTGGGCATGAGTCAGTTTCCATCCAGCAATGGGGAACTCCCAATTCTGCTTAAGATTACCTTGCACTAAGTACAGGAGTTTGAATAGCGACATGTCTGAACTAAACACCCGCTTGCTCTTAGTGACTTTTCTAAGTTGACTGTGGAACGACTCAATGATGTTGGTGGTATAGATGATGCGCCTGATTTCCTTTGGGTATTTAAAATAATTGCTGAGCCTCTCCCAGTTGTTAAACCAACTCTTGATCATGGCTGGATATTTTGCGCCCCATTCTTCCTCCAGGGTTGCTAATCCTTTTTCAGCCTGTTCTTTTGAAGAAGCTTCGTATACTTCTTTAAGTGTTTTTATCACAGCGCGAATATCTTTAGTAGGCACAAAGCGCGTACTGTTGCGGATCTGGTGGACAACACAGAGTTGAACTTCGGTTCTAGGGAAGATCGTTTCAATCGCTTCGGCAAAACCTTTTAAATTATCAATGCAGGCAATGAGAATATCTTTCACTCCCCGGTTCTGAATGTCGGCCAATACGTTGAGCCAGAAACGGGCTCCTTCATTCTCAGAAATGTACAGGCCCAGCAGGTCTTTGATCCCTTCTCTGTTCACACCCAATAAACAGTAAACTGCCTTTGTTTTAATGGCGCCATCTTCTTTGACCTTATAATGAATAGCGTCCAGCCACATGAAGGGGTAAACACTTTCCAGCGGTCGGCTTTGCCATATCTTTACTTCTTCAATTATTTTGTCGGTGATCGCGCTGAGGGTAGCAGGGGAAACTGTGAGCCCATACAACTCTTCCAAGTGCTTGCAGATATCTTTATAGCTCATGCCCAGGCCGTAGAGCCCAATCACTTTATGATCTAAGCCATCTCCCAGCGTGGTCTGGCGCTTGGGAAGTAGTTGTGGCTCAAAACTACTATTACGGTCCCGAGGTGTCTCTATTTCAACGCTACCAAAAGCTGTCTTCACCTGCTTTCCCGTTTTGCCATTACGTCTATTGATTCTGGATGATCCAATCAAATGGGCGTCCATCTCTCCGTTTAACCCTGCTTCAACAAGTCTTTTTATCAGCGGGGCAAGAACTCCATCTTTCCCTTCTAACGAATACCCTTCCCGTAATCGTTTAATAGCTTGCTGTTCAAATTCCTTGAAGTTGAATTCGCTTTTCTCTTCTTCCATATACTGTATCAATTTAGTGTTTTTCTATTTTGACACACTTCACTGAATAGACTCAGTTTTAACATTCTGAGCAGTTACTCAAAGAAGGTGACTGCTGGTTATTGATCTATGGATTTTAGCTCAAAGAAGTTAGAAGCGAATTTTATCACAGTGTCAGGTCGAAAGACCTGACAACACGTTTAGTCCACCAGTCCATCGGGCGGGACACAAAAGTGTAGAAAGGGGTTAACAGTTCTTTTTTGTAGGTTTTGCGCTTTCAGGAAGGTGTTGTTGTGATTGAGTCAGATTAGCTTTAGCCAGGTTCATTTCTAAAAAGCAGCAATATTTTCATTAAATCACTCGTTGATCCCTATAAACCTCTATGAAAACAATTTTGATTGGATTAGTCTTTGGCTTTGTTGGTGCTACTCCTCTAATGGCTCAATTCTTTAAGGGCAATACTTTTGTTGGCGGAACTGCCAGTGCCTCTTTTTATACAAATGTAAATAAGGCTAATGCGAGCAAAACAACGGACAATAGTTTTTCTATTCGGCCATCTTACGGTTATGTTGTAAATCCGAGAATTGCTGTTGGCGTTGGTTTAGGGTACGCGTATGACTATAACAACTTTCAATATTATCTTGACCCCGTTAACCCGCACGGAAAAAATCACAGTAACTTTTATTCAATAGCGCCATTCTTCAGGTACTACTTGCCAATTTCGAGCTCTGTTTTTTTTGCTCTTCACACTGAATTAAGTGCCGGCGTTGGAAAAGCAGCGGTAGGAAACAATTACACTATTCCCAATTCAAATGTGTTTGTAAGTGCAAACACAAACTGGTCGGCAGTTTCTATTACCTCCAAGCCGGTTTTAATTTTCTTCCCCTCAACTCATTGGGGAATTGAAGCCGGTGTTGGGTCTATCGGTTTCAACCAGTTAGTTTACAACCCCTCCAATTCTGAAAAGCAAACTGTTAAGAATTTTATCTTTAATGCAGGCTCTCTATTTTTTGGCCTCTCTTATTATTTAAAGAACAAGTAAGAAGGGGTACTATATGAAGAGTTTCTCCCGGGTAAAGTCCTTCGATCACTCATACTTGAACAAATCTTAAGCTCAAAATGAAACACCGGAGTACGAGGAATGACTGGTGAGAGGTGCTTCAAGTGTACCAAAAAATCCTCTCATCCATTTCTAATCGGCCAGTTTAGTTTCGCAGTTTTTGGCTCGAAGGATACCGCGATGTATAGGCTTCGTAAAGTTGAATCCGCTTTTATCTTAATATAACAGTGAAATAATGTACATCCTAGACGCTAAACCAAACGAAGACCGATTCGCGGTCGATATTACATTGAAAAAAATACTCCTTTGTAGGTAGTTGATAATCCGAAATCACTGACTAGCTGTTTGTTTAGGCATTACACTTTTTTTTTATGTTCGATAATCTTGCTTTGAACACTTTATCTTATCCACGATGACTACGTTTGGATCAACTGTTACATAACCAACAAACATTATGAAAAAACCAATTGCGTTTATTGTACTATTTGCCGTGTTCCTCGTTTTCAGTTGTTCGCCGAACTCTGAAATCAGCCCTTCTAACTCTGTAACCTCAACAAGTCCCTCAACTTCTACATCTAAGGCTAAACCATTAATTAATGGAAAAGCTGAAATCCCTGGCCTGCTTACATGGGATCCAACCAATCAAAACTGGTGGGCTGATTTTGGTTTTGGCGGGTATCTTACCTTTTCTGGGCCAGCTCAAAGCCAGCTACCGCTTAACAATAGTCCGCAAGCAGTATTTCATGTGCTCTCAACGGACTACCCTCCTTCAAGCGGATGGGTTACTGATGGACCGTTGGTAAATCAATTTAGTGTAACTGTTGTCGTGAATGACCCAGGAGCTTACGGAACGGACGTGATAATGGAACAGGTAGTAGAACTCGTTGCCGGTGCTCCTCAGTATTATCAAGCTCAATTTGAATCCAGTACTACAATTAATGGGCCTATAAGTATTACACTTTCAGGAAACGTCGTTTACTATTTGGGGAATTATTATGCCGTTGCAACAAACTATCAATTCCCTAATCAACCACAACTCCCCGTACCAGGTACGACTTCTTCTAATTATAACTACTATAACCTGACAACACAGGTGGTAAATGGATCGACTTTTAACGTTCAATTTTATTACGCGCTTGCTAATCCGGACAAGACTAATAGTAACAACTGGTTCCCTATTTCAGGAAATGTTGCAATTCCATACCCAAATCCATTTGCGTATACATATTATTATTTTCAGGCAGTAATTACCGATGCCCCTGGAAACGCTAATAACGCGGCCCAATTCCAGTTCGTTTTAGAAGAAGGAGTAAAGAATCCTCTTTCTATTGTCACTTCTGTCCGTGGAATGAATTACAATAAAACTGGAGTTGTAACAATGCCGGTTACCTTAACTACGCTAACTGCGGAAGCCCTTAGCCCATATGATGTACAGCAGTTCTATAATAACATGCTTCAGATTACCGCAACGCCACAGGATTAAAGCAATGAGTAAAAGGACCCGCCCATTGGGTTGGGTCCCTTTCCGTGAAAGATGGATGGCAAGGGTTTAATGCAATTTGTAGGTAAAATTGTCAGAAGTTCTCTTCGAGTGTAACCTCATTCGCTTCAAACCGCAGTGTGCCCAATTGAAACAGGCATATCTTCCACGGCAGTTCTGAACTTTCTCAGAAGTTCGGAGTCCGTTTATGTAAGCACCTTTCGAATTAGAAAAATTCACGTGTGTCGATATTTGATAACCCAGGTTATGTTTCACTTTTTGATTTTCGTCTCTCAGATAAATGCTTTTGTTCTCCTGCAGCGGCTTTCTTCATTTAGATTCAATACCGAAATTATGATTTCGCGGCCCATTCAGTGTCCATCCACTTGAAGAAATAATTCTAGTGAGGAGTCAGAAGGTAAATCTCTCTGAGAAGAGATTTTCAACGGTCAAACATTTCAATTCCAAATACAGTAGGATACCTTTGAGTTCACAGCAGTAATGACTGTTCTCGAATCTGTAACGAAAATCCAAACATCAAAGTCATAATTAATTTGATCTGCGTTGAATGGCACAGCCAATCCTAAAACCGCGTCATGGCCAGTCCACTTTAGTTCATTGACTACCTTTTGATAACAATCTGTCTTTGCATGACAACACCTCCATAAAATATATTCAGGTAGTTAATATCAGATGGAAGTCCATTAAGGGTTTGACAATGGACTACTCTTCAAAGGAAAAAAAGCATAACGCAAAGTTTATTTCAATACAAATCCATACGCCTACCTTACTCAGTTGTGACGATGCTCTTCTTGAAATGCATTGATTTTCATTTAGTTGAAACGAGTAAATTTTTCAATCTTGCAGAAAAAATACATCCGCTATTATTTATCTCGTGTGATTATCCGAATGCAATTCTTTGCTGGCCGCCCAGTTCTTTTGATTTGGCTCAGTTTTTTTTGCAGACTAGGTTTTAGCCAAACCGTTCCATACTTACACTTTTCAATAGCAGAGGGGCTTCCCAGCTCTGAGGTTTATAATGTTCATCAAGACCGAACGGGATTTATTTGGTTCGCCACTGACAACGGAGTGCTGCGCTATGATGGTAAGAGCATGGACTTGTATCAAACCAAGGAGGGTCTCGCGGACCCAGTTGTATTTGAATTTGTTGAAGATGCCAAAGGAAGGGTGTGGTTTCGCTCTATGTCTGGCAAGATATCCTACTTTGAAGGCGAAAAAGTTCATCCGTATCCATTTAGCGACACGCTGTCTAAACTCGTCTCTGCATCTTTTTTACAATCACTTTATATCGACTCAACTGACAGGGTTTGGTTTGGAACGGGTCCACACCAGGGCTACATTGATTCCTCCGGAAAAATACAAACGGAAGATACCATTAAAGCCAATCATCTTTCCTTTAGGAATGTTGAGAGTCACCTTATCTACTCTAGAGTCGGTCCAATTAACAGGATTAAGCTATGCAAGATCAACGGCGCAACTTTCAATGTGAAGTTCCACGAAAGCTCCGAACGCACACAAATCTGTTTACTTCAATGGCGCAACAAGGAATATTTTTCGATCGGATCATGCATTTACCAGCTCAACAAAAATTCGATCACCAAGGTATTCCAGGGGTTAAGCCATATCATAAGCCTCAATCTTGATCATGAGGACAACCTATGGATCGGATACCTGCTCAATACGGTTGAGTGCTACTCCAGTTTTGAGCACAAAAAAAATTTGAACATTCCCTTCATGAGGTCAAAATCGGTAACCAAAGTTCTCCAGGATATACAAGGCGGATACTGGATGTCAACTTTGCAAGATGGTGTCTACTATGTCCCCGAATTGAGTTTCTTTGCACAATACCTTTCTACCAGTTCCAAAATAAAAACCGTTTTATCCAAAAACGATAGAACATTCATCATCGATGAGCGATGCAGAATTTTTCTGTTGCGTAACGCTTCTACTCGTTTCCTAAAAAAATTAGATAACCTCGCATTAACGGCATTCTTTGATATGACAGATAACCTTTGGGTTTCGACCGATAAGGCCATTTATAAGTTTGACAGTTCCAACAGCGAAAAAAAAATTCGGGGTGAAGGCTTTACCGGTCTTCGGCCAGATTCTCAAGGTTTCATTTGGGGTACCTCCGGGCGCCAACTTTGGAAATTCGATCCTGAGGGAAAAATCGTCTTCGTAACGAATTTGAATAAAAGTAGCCCATTGTTGACCGTCACTACAAAATACATTTATCGCTTTGGGAGAATTGGGCTCGAGGTCTTTGACTACAAGAAAGATGTGGTTGCCGTACCCAAACTTTTTCAAGGCCTGAGGATTTCAACTATCGTATCACTAGGCGAGTCAACAGTTCTTGTCGGGACCATAGGAAGTGGCTTTTTCGTTTTAAATGAGCAAAATTGGGAATACAAACAATACTCTTCAGAGGGAAAATTTAACGCCAGCCACCTCTATTCGGCATGTATAGCGGGTTCTAATTTGTGGCTGGGGACAGAAAAAGGAATCGCTATAACACAGATTGAATCACTACTAACCGGAACGCCAAAATTTGAATTTATTACGAAGCGAAATGGAATAATAAATGACCGGGTAAATCAACTTGTTCATGCTGGTAATCGAATCTTGGCAATTTCAGAAAATGGTTTTACCTCCATTCCAGAAACGTATCATTCTCAAGGGTTACCCCATTTCTATTTGCAAAACGTGCTGGTCAATAACCAAAATCGCGATGAGTCAACAATCAAAAACCTTAGTTATTTCGAAAACAATATTGAGATCAATTTCAAATTCATCGACTTTAAGAATCAAAACATTTTCGCACGCTCGAGGTTATCACCCAAAGACTCCTGGAATTATTCCGAGGATCGAAAAGAGAATTTTTATGCGCTAGGCTCAGGGAAATATTTTTATGAACTCGAGTATTCATTAGACAACTTTCATTGGATCAAGGCCGTCTCTTTTGGCTTTAGTGTCTCCCCCCCATGGTGGAAATCCTGGTACCTCCAAGCTTCAATTTTTGTTTCACTGATGTTGCTATTTTTTCTTTATTTTAAAAGAAGAGAATCGTTACTCAGAGAAAGGCAGGAGTACCTTAAGATCATCAATGAGCAGCAAACAAAACTAATCAATGCAGAGCTGGAGACGTTGGAACGAGAGCGAAGCAGGATAGCCAAAGACCTTCATGACAGTATCGGAACAAACCTGACGGCAGTGAAAATGACGGTACGAAGTCTACTGAAAAAATACATGGAGCCGAAAGCTGATTATGTTGAAACTGAACTTCAAAATACGATCCAGGAAGTAAAAGATATTATCTATGAGCTCGTCCCTTCAGGCCTTACCCGGTATGGATTAACTGAGGTAATCCAAAATCATGTGCAGAAGATTACGGAAAATCTAGGTTTAGAAATTGAGGTTCATTCATTCGGATCTGAGATAATAAAAGACCCAAAAGTCAACCTGGTTGCTTTTCGTATTATTCAGGAACTTCTTTCAAATTCACTAAAACATTCTCAATCTAAGAAAGTCACCATTCATCTTAATTTCTTTGATGACCTATTAAATATCCTCTACCAAGATGACGGTATCGGTTTTAGGGCTGAATCGATATCCAACGGCTCGGGTCTGTTAAACATTCAGTCACGGATTCAAACGGTGCAGGGCAATCTTAAATTTGAGTCTGGTGACTTTGGCGTTTCATACAATATCGATATACCGCTAAAGAGAGCTGATCTATGACCTTAACAATTTTAGCTGACGACCACAAGCTTTTCTCGGATGGGCTTAAGCACCTGTTGGAGGAATCTCAACATTTTAAAGTAGTAAAGCAATTTACCCGCGGTAATGATTTATTAGAACACATAGAAGAATTGAATGCAGATTTATTGTTACTGGATATAAGTATACCGGGCGCTAATGGTCTTGATATCTTAAAGCGAATTCGATTAAAGGACAAGAATCTGAAAATCGTTATGCTGAGCATGCATGAAGAAACTATTTATTTACGGGAGGCTTACCTGGCTGGAGCTGATGCCTATCTGACAAAATCCCTGGATAGCTCACTATTGATTCGGCATCTTTTGCATATAATTCAGGGTAACAAAATATTTCCAGTTATCAACTTCTCGACTATTAAAACTGAAAGCCGACTTCTATCAAAACAGGAAATCAGGATTCTAAGACTAATTGCCGACGGGAAAACAAATGATCAAATTGCCACCGAACTTTCTATCTCCTGTCTTACAGTCAAGTCGCACCTCCGTCAGCAGATAAATTAAAAATCACGCCCTGCGAACTGTTGTTCTTAGAAAAGCCTTCAATGTCGTGTGAAATGGTTTCAAGGTAGACGCTTTTCGAGTTGGCGTACGACTTGCGTGTGACTGTTCCTACTTCATGGTTTTTATATTGTTCTACAGTTACAACATTGTAGATCACGTCAACTTGTGTTGGCGAGACAATCAATAGAATGTAGAAATAAAGAATGTCGCTCATATGAATGGGTTTGTTTTAAATAAATATATCGCTTTAATAGTCGATTCTCCTTTAGCAAAATAATAATCGGGTCAATGGCCATGCCAATGCCACGTTTGCTGTATGCCATAGAGGTAATCTGACATGGCTGGGGAAATATAAATTTTACTTGTTATCGATCGGGCATCATCACCAAAATTGTCTTCGATAAAGGATGTGGAATTACGACTCATCCTGCAATAAGCATTGCCGTATTCATACACTGCTTTTGCTGCTGCATACAGTGTTTCAAGAATTACCTCATCCTGCTGAGTAAGTTTAAATTTTAGTTGGCCGTTCGAGCCCATATAAAGTAGTATTGAATCACTATAAGGCTTCGGTTCGTTTCCAAACTCAAGGGCGTTGACGTCTCCTTCGATCAAGCCATGCATTCGGTTTTCAAAATCGAGGAGGGTTCTTAATTTGAGAATGTCACCGCCAATTTTTTCGATAAGCTTATTTTTATAATTCACACAATTCTCCTTACTAAGTTTGTCTTGCTCAAA
>Ga0206968_10276_pt1 | contig 12775 bp, 13 predicted proteins | sample Alteio_BWOrgHeat_22_FD_153254 | JGI IMG/M metagenome (GOLD analysis project Ga0206968, IMG submission 153254) | Enriched cells from forest soil in Barre Woods Harvard Forest LTER site, Petersham, Massachusetts, United States -... | ecosystem: Environmental > Terrestrial > Soil > Temperate forest >... | reverse complement strand
TATAGTCAACCTGGTTTACTTTTGCGCACCAATTAAAAAATTATGGAATCCAACCAAACTCCTGCCAAAAAGAAAAATATAGCGCCATTTATTATTATACCTGTAGTACTCGTCGCTGGCTTTTTTGGTGTTCGTGCCTTTTTACACAGCCTGAACTATGAATCTACCGACAATGCTCAAATTGAGACTAACGCAGTGCCGGTGGTAAGCCGCCTGGCCGGATTTATCGATTCACTTTCGGTAAGTGACTACAATGAAGTAAGGCGTGACCAGCTTTTAGTTTCAATAGACGATCGTGAATATGTACTTGCAGTACTTCAGGCAGAAACTGATTTGGCCAATGCTCGTGCCGATTTGGCCAATGCCCAGGCGCAATTGAATAATAGCGTTGCCAACAAGCAGGTAACACTTGCGAATGAAGATGTGCAGAGCACTCGCGTGCAAAAAGCAACTGATGATCTAAAACGCGACGAAGGTCTATTTAAAGACGGAGCTATTACACAAAAACAATTGGGGAAAAATCCTGGCACATTTAAAGAAGCAATTCGATCAATGGGCAGTAGAAAAACTGGCCGAATGCGGCTACAAGGGCTTTAAAATGGCCTACATGCCGGTCATCATGAACATTGACCTTAATGGTACAAACAACAACGATTTGGCTAAGCGTTCTAAAGTAAGCAAACAAGCAATGAGCAAAGTTGTAAAGGAATTGCAACAGTCGGGCTACATTTCTTCAAAGACCGATACTAACGACAAGCGGAGTGTTATCTTTACCCTGACTAAAAAGGGGAAAGATTTTATCATGTGCGCGCGCGCTTGCGTAAATGAAATTATGAGTGAGTATCGCAAGGAATTCGGAAAGAAAAATTATGACGACCTTTTGTATAAACTTGTATCGATTATTGAATACAATGACAAAAGGTTAAATGGCTGATACTATACTATTTCCCGAGGCTTTCAGGAAGCGAATGCAAGTACAGCTTCAGTCGAATTGGACAAGTTTTGATGAAGCCCATCAACAACCAGCACCCACCAGCATTCGTCTCAATCCATTCAAAAAAAATAAACAAGACCTTGTAAAAATTCCTTGGACGAGCTTCGGTTTTTATCATGAGACCAGGCCTTCATTCACATTTGATCCTCATTTTCACGCCGGTGCATATTATGTACAAGAGGCCAGCTCCATGTTTTTGGAACAGGCCTTAAAGCAAAGCGTCGATTTATCGCAGCCGCTACGAGTCCTCGATTTGTGTGCGGCTCCCGGCGGAAAATCAACACATCTGCTTAGTATGATCAATGAAGGGTCACTCCTTGTGGCCAACGAAGCAATTCGTTCACGAGCCACTATCCTTGCAGAGAATATTTTGAAATGGGGGAATATAAATGTGGTAGTCACTAATAATGATCCCGAAGATTTTCAAAAGTTGGAAGGTTTTTTTGACGTGATCCTTGTAGACGCACCTTGCTCTGGCGAAGGGCTTTTTCGAAAAGACGCCAATGCCGTGCAGGAATGGTCAGAAGAAAGCGTTGAGTTATGCGCCCTTCGGCAACAACGGATATTAAATCAAATATGGCCTGCATTAAAGCAAGATGGTATTTTGATCTACTGTACTTGCACCTACAATGAGAAAGAGAATGAAGAAAATATTGGGAACGTTTTTAAGGGCAAAGAGGCAGAAAGCATAAGATTGAAAGTGGAGGCGGAATGGGGTGTTGAGGAGATTGAAAAACAAGGCCGGTTCGGTTATCGGTTTTATCCTCATAAAGTTCGGGGCGAAGGTTTTTTTATTTCCGTAATCCGTAAAAAAGAAGAGCAGAAAGAAACAGAAGTACGCGCCAGGAGTTCATTTTATTCTCCTCCTAAAAAAATATCTGAACGATCGTCTGAATGGATGCTGCATGCAAATGAAGCAGAATTTGTTCTGCACGAGGACTTAATCTTAGCTCTTCCCGGTAAGCATGTTTTTGAAATCGATTATTTAACCAAAGTCTTAAAAGTAATTCAGAAAGGAACAGCCATTGCTACAATCAAGCATGACAAGCTTATTCCTGAGCATTCGTGGGCACTCTCAACTCAAATCAACAAGAAGAATTTTCCAATAGTGGAATTAACCCTTGACCAGGCAATCTCTTTTTTGAGAAAAGATGCACAGAACTTAGTTGGTGAACGAGGCTTCACGCTGATTGAGTTCGAGCAAAACCCTATCGGCTGGGCAAACCTGCTGGGCAATCGCACCAATAATCTTTATCCATCGGCATACCGCATCCGAAGCGAATTCAATCCGGCGCTTCAAAAAAAGTAAAACATTCATACTTTTGAAGAATGAACACTTGTCTTCTATGAAAATTATTGGAATTATTCCTGCACGTTACGCTTCGTCCCGTTTTCCCGGCAAACCTCTAGTAGATATGCTGGGGCAGACGATGATCCAGCGAGTGTATGCGCAGGTGAAAAAATCAAAATCACTTCAGGATGTCGTTGTCGCTACTGATGATGAGCGAATACATGATCACGTTTTGTCTTTTGGCGGAAATTCGTGCATGACTTTAGCGAGTCATCACAGCGGCACTGACCGTTGCCATGAAGCGCTGACCCTGCAAAAAGAAAAATATGACTTTGCAATTAATATTCAGGGGGATGAGCCATTCATTGATCCGCATCAAATTGATTTGTTATGCTCTTCCTTAACTCAACAAACCGAACTAGCTACGCTCATTCAAAAAATCTCAACATTAGAGCAACTGCTTTCGCCCGGCGAAGCCAAAGTGGTAATTAATCATACCCAAGAAGCTATTTATTTTAGCCGAGCCCCGATTCCATTTGTTCAGAAGGCAGAGCAAAAAGACTGGCTGTCAAAAACAACATTCTACCGGCATGTTGGCTTGTATGCTTACCGTGCCGATGTGTTGGAGAAAATTACAAAGCTCTCACCCTCTCCTCTCGAAAAAGCAGAATCACTTGAACAACTCCGATGGATTGAAAACGGTTTTAAAATCAAAACTGTAGAAACCGAAATGGAAGAAAGTATTTGTATTGATACACCCGAAGATTTGGAAAAAGCTTTGTTGATTTTAAAGTCGTGGAAAGGTTAAAACCGATGGTCTAACTAACTAGTAATATCAGGGATTGTAGTAGGACTTCTTCTTTCTAAACGCCAAGTCACTCGTTTGAAAACCAACTCTAATCTGAAATCTTCTTTCCAATCCCAACAAAGTAGTTGGTTTTGCCATGCTTGGTTGGAATTATCGTTGACTTTTACTTTCAGTCCAGCCCTTTCAACTTCAGTGTAAAGAAAAAAGTTTTTGACTACATCATAGTTTGCAAAGAACCGAAGACTGGTGTTGGCAGGTGAAACATAGGTTCGATACTTAATACTATCATTGAAGGCATAACGCCAGTTGATACTCAAACCCAGATAAAATTTTGTATTTATAACCAACTAAAGGAGCAATATCCAATACAACCGGACTTGTGCTGACTTGCCTGTTGACTTTATCGGAAGTAATCTTTCTGATTTTATCTTTAGCCGCCTTCTTCGAGCTATCACTTGCAGTAGAGTCCTTCAGAACAAAACGCAACTGCTTCAATTCATTTTGAATCTGCATAAGTCCACTATGCATCTCCTTTTATTCCGCGCTTAGTCAATTCACTATTCAATTGTTTGCTGCTCGCATCTGCTTTTATAGCACTATCCATCTGGTGGCGAGCTTTTAATATGCCCAGCACTATCTTTTTTGTAGTACTTATAATACTTCATCATTCGCTTGTGGCCGGACTTGATCGCCTCAAGCTTTTGTTCATGTTGTGATGAAAGGTTCATCTTGAAATTTTGACCGAACAACATCACAGGAAAAACTATTAAAAATGAAGTTATGAATTGTTTCAATTTTCATTTCATTTAGACCACGTACCCATGGGCGACCTCAATTTTCTCTAAGATTCCGTAGCCCACAATCCTATTAGGCTCACCAAACAAAAATTTTTGATTGACATACTCTTTCTTCAAAAACTTACTTGGTTCAATTAAAATAACTCGAATCTTAAAATGACCTTCAAATGGTTCACTGGTTTCAAATTGACAAGGAACCATGTATGTTTCATCTCCTTCATACCATGTAGAAACACGATAATGCCGACTTAAATTGACTGAGTTCAGTGTCTTATAAAAATCAAAATAGAAAATTGGATACATTATTTATTAGATATGGATACGTTAACTATATTATTATTAAAGTTATTCAACTGTTTGCTGCTCGCCTCCGCTTTTACTGCACTATCCATCGAGTGGCGGGCTTTCTTATTTAATTTTTTAATATGCCCCGCACTGTCTTTTTTGTAATACTTGTAATACTTCATCATTCGCTTGTGGCCTGATTTGAGCTGATTTAGCTTCTGTTCGTGAGACCGGGACAGATTGATTTTGAAACTTTGGCCGGAAACCTCAGCAGAAAAAAAATACATACGATTAGCAGCTTACTCATCATAATTAACCAAACAATTTTTCAGCTCTCTCTTTCCTCAGTTTGTCAAAAATTGAATTGAACAATTTAACATCTTCTTCATCGGCAAGGTCAATCATTTTTTGAATATGCTCTTTAACAAAAGCCAAATTGACGGAAGTCATCACTGCATCAACAGAAACCCCAGACAAATACATCCTCATCACATCTATATCGTACCATTTGCTTGAAACTTCTTTAGTAAATCGAAACTCCAACGTAATTATATCTCTTTCATTAATAAATCTGAGTGATAAGTTTTTTATTTCAAGAACTATTAGTCCAGAATTAAAACTCATTCCACAATTAGAATGTGTAATACAAAAATTATTTTCACGAAAAAGATATTCCAAATGGCTTATGAATAATTTTAAAATCTGAATCATTTGGCTTTTTCTAAAGTATAATTATCCTTCCATGTATACCCGTTTTGATTAATAAGATACTGGACTTCTTTTTGAAGGGCTGATCCATCTTTAATTTCATCTTTACTCACATTTAAAATTACTTTATCTCCATTCTTAGAAACATAATCTAAAAAGTAAGTGTTTGCCGCAGCTTTTTCTTCACGAGACAAGGAATTATAAATTTCAGTATCAATATTATAAAAACTAGCGCCATTATCTTTTGCAATTTTTGTGTAAGGTACCTCAACTCCCTCCAGATTGAATTGAGGTGTACTAGTTCCAATCCCAACATTTCCTGAGGTAAAATAAATAGGATTCGTTCCTTGCCATTGTGATTGCGCAAGGAGTGAAGTTGCGGAATAACAAAGCAGTATTGTAACCAGTGCTTTCATAGTTTAGGGTTTTAGTAGTTAATGGATTAATGACTGACTAGAATTAGGGCGGCCAAAACTAACATTTGAATGTATTTGAACCAATTACGTTAAGTTGAATTTTTAGGTAGCTACATGTTATGCGCTTAAATGTCAAAATTTAGAGGAGTATATGCCAAAGTTTTATTCCCGAAAATCCGGGGTTTTTCCCGTATTTATGGTATTTTTTACAGTTCTATTTTTTAAGTCAGCTGCCTGTTTTAATCCCAGCAATAAAGAGCTTGATAAATATTCTTAATCAAGAAAAAAGCAGCCTCGAATTAATCCGAGGCTGCTCATTGTGTGCTTATTACTCAGTTCCTATTTCTTATTTACACCCGGCTCGCGTTTCAAGAACTCATCGTACAATAAAGTCTGTCTACTCACCATCGGGATTTGCCAACCTTCGATGAATACTTGCTTGATTTGAGTTTTCGTTTCGAATGGGTCTCCGTCGCACACAAACAAAGTCCCACTCTTGCCAACTTCAATGGAGCCGAGTTTATCAGCAACACCAAAGATTTCTGCCGGTACTATTGTTATAGCTTTTAATGCATCGGTCTTGTCCATACCATACGCTACAGCAAAGCCAGCATGATACGGAAGATTGCGATAATTTTGGTTTCCCATTTCAGCAGAACGTATCGCTACCTTCACTCCTGCTTTTGACATTTGACCGGCATTGGCATACGCCTGATCATAGCGGTCAGATTCCCGTGTAGGCAATTCTAACACGCCACCAGTAATCACTGGAATTTTAGCTTTCGCAATTTGATCAGCAACACGCCAGCCTTCAGATACACCGGTGAGCACTACTTTATTGATTTTTCTTTCTTTCACCCATTTCAGTGCTGCCAGAATATCCTTTGAAGCATTGGCCTCAATTAGTAATGCGCGTTCGCCACGAACTACCGGAAGCAAAGCTTTCATCTCGGGATAGTAGCCGGCATCCTTTCCTTTAGTGGCTGAATCAATTTTATGATACTGCACAGCGCGTTCCCAAACCTCATTGAGTCTTTTCATTGCATTCTCAGATGCTTTCTTTATTTCTTCATCGGTCCTCCTGTCAAAGAATCCTCTGCGGCCGGTGTTGGGGAAATTCAGAACCACGCCTTCAAAGCCTGCAAACATTTGATCTGGTGTATATCCGTGTAAATTAATAAGGGCAGCTGTTCCTGTAAACATTTCTCCGGTAGGAGAAGACAACGCTGTAGTCACTCCACTCACTCTTGTCACTGGTATTGCCACCGCATTGGGATTGACAGCTGTGAGTGCTTTCATTTGTGGAATCACATCGCCCAATTCATTATGATCTTGTGTTCGAGGATCAGAACCAACTTCAGAAAGACCTAGATTGGTTCCTCCATCTATCATGCCGGGATAAATAAAAAGTCCCTTACAATCAATCACCTGTGCGCCTTGAGGAACTGTGATATTTTCGCCAATCGCTGTAATCTTTCCGTCGCTTAAAATAACAGTGGCATTCTTAACCGTGCCTTTGGTAACGGTTTCAACGGTAGCATTGGTCAAAGCGAATGTTCCGTATTTGCCTTTGGGGTTTTGTGCATCAATATGAAACACCAATACACATAGCAAAACCGTTATAACCCCTGAGAGTAATTGAATCTTCTTCATAAATTATTTTTTATCAGCGTCTGAAAAATCACCAAAAAGAAACTCAGTGCCATCCATGCAATTATCGCGGCCCTTGTCACTGAGTACGGAGGCATCTTCGACATTTTGTTTTGGGTCAACCATCAATCGCATGTCGGCAGGGTCGTTGGCCCGATCAAACCGAACAATTCCATCAACAATTGTGTATTGAGGAACTCCATAAACTGAAAGCGGATGGTTCTTAAAGATCGCGATGTCCGCATCCTTGCCTACTTCCAATGAGCCGGTGCGAGAGTCAATACCTAATTGCTTTGCCGGATTAATAGTAACCAACGAAAGCGCTTCGTCATCGGAGAGACCGCCATATTTTTGTGTCTTTGCTGCCTCATGATACAAGTGGCGCATCATCTCAGCATCGTCCGAATTAATCGAAGTCACAACTCCGTTCCTGGTAAGGATTGCTGCATTGTATGCAGTAGAATAATACACTTCAAATTTGTACGCCCACCAATCAGAAAATACTGAGGCCATCGCTCCGTAGGCAGCCAACTCAGGTGCTACTTTGAATCCTTCATTCACGTGCTGAAACACAAGCCGCTTAATTCCGAAATCCTTGCACACATTGAGCAGCATAAAAATCTCATCTGCGCGATAGCTGTGGCAGTGAATAATAATGTTTCCTTTTAAGATTTCAGCAAGTGTTTCCAATCGAAGGTTGTAAACCGGCGGCGCTCCACGAAATCCCTTCACCAGTTTATTCTTATTGTAGTTATCCCAGTCTTCGGCATATTTTTTTGCGTCTGAAAACGACCTGCGGATTACGAACTCAACACCCATACGAGTGCGCGGCACAATGCTGTTGCCTGCCCCGTGAACACGCGTAGGGTTTTCACCCAATGCAAATTTGATCGTGCGTGGTGCGCCTTCCATTTTCATAGCGTCATTGTCAAACGTGCCGTAGCGCAGTTTCAATGTTTCACACTGACCGCCGATAGCATTTGCAGATCCATGCATAGCGTGGACAGCAGTGATACCTCCGCCCAAAGCGCGATAAATTGAAATTTGCGTAGGGTTGATCACATCTCCTTCAGCTACTTCAGCTGTTACCGGACTTGAGGCTTCATTGATACCGTCGATGGCGATGTGCGAGTGAGCGTCAATAATGCCTGGCATCACAAACAATCCAGTAGCATCAATTGTTTTCGATCCCTGAGGTGCTGCAAGGTTCTTTCCAATTTGCGCGATCTTGCCGTCTTTCACAAGCACATCGGTTTCGGTCAGAGTACCTTTCGTAACGGTAAGTACCGTTGCGTTTTTAATCAGCATGCTTCCTTTGTCCTGGCCAAAAATTAAAGCCGAACAAGAAATTAATATCAATATTGAAAATATCTTCTTCATAAAATTCAAATTAAAATTTGGGGTCCTTCGTTGCCTTTACAGGGAAACTTCCATCTGGGCCAGGGCTCATAGTTCCTTCAAAAGAGTTTCCATCGATCTCGACTAACACTTGGATCGTGAGAGATTGTCCATTGTCGTCATAGGGAAAAGTGAACGAAAGCTTGTTGCCATCCAATTCAACATTTTTCAAGTCTACTGTCTTACCTGTAAAACTATTAGTTATAGTTCCTGAGTAACTTCCTTTATCTCCTTTGATAACCAGTTTTCCTGTAGCTGTGCCTTGTGGAGTTTCGGTAGAGTAGCTCCAACTCCCGATGGCTGAGACTTTATCATCCGCTTTTTTAACTTCTTTGGCATCGATCTTATAAATATTGCCATCGACAAATACGTAGCGCACTTTGGATTTCTCGTCAAAGTATGGCTTGTAAGACACCACGAGGTTAGCCATCTTTCCTACATCGATTGTTCCCAAGCGGTCGCTGAGGCCGAGTAACTGCGCGGGACTAGTAGTGAGGCCAGCCAACGCGGCATCCTCAGATAATCCTGCCTTTATCATTCTTCGCAGATTAGCCTGAATGTCTTTTGTTTTGGCGCTCATTGCCGAGAACCCGAAAGTCAAGCCGGCTTTACTGAATTCGTTCGACTGCGAAGCATATAATGCGATCGACTCTTTCTTTCTTTTTTCCAAGGCTTCTTTTTCCAGGTCAAGCGCAGTCTTGGGTTTAACAGTCTCCTTTTTAGGCTCTGTCTTTACGCTGTCTTTCTTCGCTCCTTTTTTATCGTCCTTCTTTTCTTCTTTTTTAACTTCGTCGGGCAGATCAAGAGACAGAAAAACTTTTGCTCCCGAGGATTTTATTTTTGGAATGATCGGCCAGCCTTCTTTTACATCTCCAATGATGAGCGAAAAGCTGAGGTCATTCTTTAAAGTGAAAACGCGCTGGGTCTCCATAACACGTTCAGATTTGAAGAGCACCGGAATCCGCTGATCAATCACAGGATAGAACGCTTCGAGAATCCGATCACTTTCTGGCCGGCTGATAGCATTGCGGTTGGTTGCATACAACGACTGATACGACTTATTGAGCGATGCATTTTTATATAATTCCCTAAACTTGGCCATAACCGCCATGATAGTTGAGGGATAAACATTTTGAGAACCGGTGAGTTCTGAATAGAGTGCAGAATTACTTACCAACACCATATCGTCTGGTGATTTGCCGCCGAGTAAAACTATAGCTGCAGAACCAGGTAAAAAATTCCCATAGGGAACAACTTGTGAAACTGTAAACCCAAGGCCACGCAATTCCTCCACTGATTTATCTGTGGGGTTTATAAGATTCCGCACGTCAGTCTGTGGGGTAATACCTGCACGGTCGGCAGGCGGATTGCCAGGATCTTTCACTTTTTCCCGATCTCTTTCTCTCTCTTCCTTAGGTTTAGGAATCCCTGTGTGCGAAAGCCCATCGATAAAACCGGCATACACATACATTGAATCGGCTTTGATCACAATCGCTTCGGGCGGAATTGCAATACCTTTGCCTACGGCAGTTATCAATCCGTCTTTCATCACAACAACACCCTGATCAATTTTGCGCCCCGGAGCTTGAACGATATTCACATTGGTGATCGCGTACGTTCGACCGACAGGTGCTACCGCTGGTTTTTCATCCTGAGCAGAAATGGTTTTCGGCCACCAGCTGCAGGCAATCATAGCCAGCATAAATGACCTAATGATCTTCTTATGGAGTAAGTATTTCATCATAAAATAAAGTTTATCTAGGCTGGCAAAATAGGTGATTTCGGGGTGTCAGCAAAACCACTTACAGGAAAGGTGGAAAAAGTTACCTTAATGGTTGTGGATTACTCATTCAAACACCCAAACCGTTTGAATACTTCCGTTTTTTTAAGCTCATCTCCCCACCCTTCCCTTTCAATTAATAATATGCGCTGTAAAGAGCAATGAGCAACCCAACGATGATAAGCGTTCCTACTGTAAAAGAAGTGGAAGTCTTAAACATTGAAGCATCAATTTCAAGCCCCTTAGGTTTTATACCCTTTGCATTTTCAACCAGACTGATAATGATCATGCCGATCACACACAAGACAAACACCATTGCCATACGATCAAGGAATGGAATTTCATACACGCCATTAATCTGAAATGAAAAACCGAAAGAATACAAGAACTCAAGGTTTATCATGCCCGGCAAAAACTTAAGTACTACAGAGAAAATAAATCCACCAATCATAGCAAACAAAGCTGCATTGGAAGTTGTTTTTTTCCAGAAGAAGCCAAGTAAGAACATGGCAAAAATACCTGGCGACACGAAGCCTGTATATTCCTGAATATATTGAAAGCCTTGCTTGCCTTCGCCCATCAATGCATTGCCCAAAGCAAGTGTGAGCATAATGCCAAGAATAGTTGAGATTACAATCGCCCATTTGCCAATGCTCACCACTTTCGCTTCGGTAGCATTGGGCTGAAAAGCCTTTTTATAAATATCGAGTGTGAAGATTGTACTAATGCTGTTTACTTTCGCAGCCAATGAAGCAATCACTGTAGCAGCAAACGCGGCCACGGTAATACCTTTAATTCCTTTTGGCAACAAGAGCAACAACGTAGGATAAGTTCGGTTACTATCGGCTGTTGTAGCTCCATCTTTAGTTATGTTGATCAAAGAAGTGTCGATCAAATTGTGTTGGTATAAATAATAAATAGCAATACCAGGAACAACGATGATAAGTGGTGTAACCATTTTCAAAAAAGCAGCAAATAAGATTCCTTTGCGTGCTACCGGCAAACTCGCACCAAGCGCACGTTGTGTAATGTACTGGTTGCATCCCCAATAATTCAGGTTGGCAATCCACATGCCTCCAAGTAAAACACTTAGTCCAGGAAGATCAATATAATTCTGATTGGATTGATCAAATATCAGTTTAAAATGCTGTGGCATCTCGCCTTGCAGAATAGAAAGCCCCTTGAGCATCCCGCCATCTAATGAAACTAGGTTCAGTGTTACGTACAAACCGAGTACTCCACTGAACACTAAAAAGAAAACGTGAATAGCTGAAGTATAACCAACCACTTCCATACCGCCAAGCGCAATGAACACAGAAGCAATTGCCAATAGAAATACACAAAGTTCAAAACTCCATCCCGTAATGCCCGATACTGCGATGGCCCCCAGGTAAAGAATCGATAAAAGATTAACGACGATGTACAACAATAACCAAAACACTGCCATGATCATAGCCACTCTACCATTGTACCGCTCAGACAAAAACTGCGGCATGGTGTAGATTTTGTTTTTCAAATAGACAGGCATGAAAAATACAGCCACAATAATTAATGTAAGAGCAGCCATCCACTCGTAAGATGAAATAGCGAGACCGAGTTTAAACCCCGAGCCGCTCATGCCCGTCATCTGCTCTGCAGAAATATTAGAGGAAATTAATGAAGCGCCAATAGCCCACCACGTAAGTGTTCCCTTGGCCAGAAAGAAGTCACCCGAATCTGCCGCCAGGTTTTTCTTACGATTATAAATCCAATAGCCATAGAAAGAAACGGCTACAAAGTATGTTAATAGAACAGCGTAGTCTAACGTTTGGAGGGTCTGCATTTCGTTGGTGGTTACTAATTGATTTAATGGTTATTTGTTTATCTAGATTCATGAGTTCAAAATTGATTGATCAATAACTTACAACGATCAATGATCAACTACTTCATGTACTCCGCTCGCTAATTTAACCGAATAAAAATCAGGTTCATTTTTAAAAGTATTAAAATATTTCTCACTTACATCATCAATTAAGGCCTGTTTGCTCCCTTTCGGGATGAGATTGATGGTACATCCGCCAAAGCCACCACCCATTTGCCGTGCGCCGGTCACGTTATTTTTTAAAGCCCGATCCACCAGCCAATCCGACTCTGCACAACTCACCTCATATTCTTTGCTCAAGCCCCCATGCGTTTCATACATCAATTTGCCAAAGCTCACCAGGTCATTCGTCTGCAAAAAATGAGCTGCCTTTTTAGTACGATCGATTTCTCGAACAACATAAGTACATCGTTTAAATGCCTCCTCACTCATTGAGAGTTTTGAAGATTCAAGCATTTCCGGACTGACATCACGAAGCGATTTTACTTCAGGATTGGCTTGACTCAGTTTCAATACACCCTCCTCACAAGCAGCACGCCTGCTGTTATAGCCCGAAGAGGCCAGAGAATGCTTCACTTTTGTATCGACCAGTAAAATTTCAAAACCTTCGAATCGGGCAGGTAAAAAAACATGCGTATTGTCGCGGCAATCCAATAGCATCACAGAATTCTCTTCAGAAAACAAGCTGGCGTACATATCCATGATACCGCACTGGGTTCCTGTGAAATTTTGTTCTGCCTCCTGAGCAATTACTGCCAGCTCCAACTTACCAAGTCCGCATTTAAAA
>Ga0206968_10273_pt2 | contig 12827 bp, 15 predicted proteins | sample Alteio_BWOrgHeat_22_FD_153254 | JGI IMG/M metagenome (GOLD analysis project Ga0206968, IMG submission 153254) | Enriched cells from forest soil in Barre Woods Harvard Forest LTER site, Petersham, Massachusetts, United States -... | ecosystem: Environmental > Terrestrial > Soil > Temperate forest >... | reverse complement strand
TTTAGATTGATGCCATCCACTTTTTGCAAATGTCATTGTTTGTAATGGATTTTTAACATAAATTTGATCTACATCAATTGCATCGATTGTTGGATTGTATGTAGAAAGAGGAGAATTATATTCTGGTACAATACTCATATCTAAAATCCATTGACGAATAATATCTGGATCTCGTATTAAATCGGATCCAATCATTTCTATTTCTTTTTCATGATTAAATTCTAACCATGGTTCATAAATAGAAGAACTTACTGTATTTCGACCTTGAAAACATCCTGCACGTGAACAAGTTAAGGTAGAAAATTGTTGACATAAAATACTTTCTTCCCCAGAATCAGAATCATATTCATCTTCTTGTAAATCATGAGAACTATATTCTTGCCATTCTAAATTTGTTTTTGCTTGTCGACTTATTTTTTTACTTTTTTTACTATTATTACCTGTTTTTGCTAATTTTGTTCTATCTTCATAACATCCTTTACATGGATCCATACGATAAGCATAGATAGGACGTAAATTTGCAGATTCTTTATGAACACTATTTGCATCTACTGTATTTGCGAAAAAAGGATTATTCAATGTCATACGATGGTCTAATGTTAATATTAATTGTCTTAATTGCCATGCAGTTGCATTTACATATTTAAATACAACATGTAATCCAATTGCTAATTTAGGATGATTTGGATCTTGTGCACTATATTTTAATTTTGGTTGACATCTTGCAACTTTAAAACTTGTATCTTTATGATCTGGAAAAGATTCTTGTACTAATATTTGCATCATTTTACAATGATGTAACATTTCATCTTCGGTTGGTAAACGTACATGAGAACGATAATCTAATTCAAAATAAACACGTATACCAATATTTGCAGGACATACTTCTGAAAGGGCTAAAATACGACCAGCAAGAATATCTTTTATATATTCTTCTAAAATGAATAACCATTCTTTATGATTACATTGAATAACGCCACCAGTATATAATGTTGCGAAAATTTGTCCAAAAGGATGGGTTGGCTTTCCATATTTTGTTAAAAGACAAGTACGAAAATTAACTGGTTGATCTCGTATTGTGTCGTCTCTTTCATTCATTTGACATTGTAAAATAGGTCGTATTTCATCATATGTAGACATAACAATGGAACAAAATTACCTTTAAAAAAAAATCTCTTTTTTTTGGGTCAGTCAAAGATTTTTTTTTAAATAAAGTGTTTTGTTTTTTAAAGAGAAAATTTTTTTAAATAAGAACAATATAATACAATCAACAACCAATTTAAAAAAAATATGTATGATGAATATGTATTTAAAAAAAAATAAAAATTTTTGCTTTGCACACCGCAATTAAAAAAAAAATTTTTTTTATCTTATGGGAAATTCTGAAGCTGATACAGATTTTACATGGTTGAGTGGAAAAAATGTGACTGATAAACAAGAAATATGCTCACGATGTCATCAACCATAAACATGTGCTGTTGGAAGATATCATTCGGGAGGAACTATTTTATAAAAGCCAATGTTATTTTGGAGTTGAACCAATTTCATGTGTCAGGTTCAATTTCAGGCCCATGTAAAATAAAAACACACAAAAAAATTTTAAAAAAAAATTCAACCAAAAATACAAATTCGTTTATTTGCTTACTAGTCTTGAATTCGTGTCCATGTTGGAAACAAGGTGTCTGGTGATTTTACATAAAACCATTTGTCACATCGATTGCATGTTGCACGTGTAATTTTCGAATTATCAATTGAAGTTACTAAAAAATGATCTACTCGAAACGTTTCATGTGTACAATCTTCAATTTTGGTCCAAACACCATTTGTAATAAGTTGTGATACTTTTTTTTCAGCACGAAATGTTTCAGGGCAATCCAAACATTTTACATGTGCATAATTCATTCGATATCCACGTTGACACATTAAATCTGTTTCTTCGTCAAATACAAATCCTAATATTTTTACATTTTGATGACAACATATATGTACACTAAGTTGTATTTTCGTTGGCGAAACAATATTGCCCATTTTTCCTTAAAAAAAAAATTGAAGAAGATATAGAAACAACAAAAAAAAAATTTTTTTTTTGAACCCATTTTTTAAATTTTTTTTATTTTTTGTAGGTTTAAATGTCGTTACCAATTCATGTATTGGCTTTTTATCACGTGAAGAATGCAGAAGAAGCAAAATGTGAAATACAATGTTTGCTTTTAAAAGGTATTTCCATCAATGTTAAAAATGCATATGGGAATACTCCTTTGGATGAAGCACTTTCTATTTTAATTATGCAACAAACTTCCATTGTTAATAATGCATTTTTAAATTGGTTATTGCAATTAGGTGCACATGCACGAGATGGATGGCCACATATAGAAGACCAAAAATGTAAACCACAAGTACATACAATAAAAACAAACGTAAAACAAACAATTAATATAGAGGAACTAGATCGGGATAATTATTATTCTTTGTATTGGATTATTATTCGCAGAGTTCGTCGGTTTCGTGATCATCGATTTAAATTGCTTTATCCTACTCACAAATCTCCACCAACTTGGTATTTTGATATTTATGATGAACATCATTTGGAAGAAGAAACAAACACTTTTGCCGAATATTGGACAAAACAAGATCAATGGAAATTTACAAGCATTGGTAACAAAATTTAATTTCAATATGTGTCAACTTTTATAAGTTTCTACGTTTCTACTTCATAAATTTGTTTTTCATAAGTTTGTATTTCATAAGTTTCTACTTCAGAAGTTTGTATTTCATAACTTTGTATTTCATAACTTGCTAATTTGCGTTTCAACATTAATTGTAGCAACATTTTTGTCCAAAGTAAATTGCAACCACATAAAGTAAATAATGCAATGCAAGGAATTGCTTTTCCATCCCAAAAAGGTTCCATAATTAATTTTTGCCAAATTAAATGACTACATAATTTCCAAACAAATTTCCATAATCGAAAATAAATCCAAGTAAAAAGACAAATACTATACATGAAAATAACATATGTTTCCGACAACTTGTATTTTACAACTAATTTCAATAACATAATAAAAATATCGGATGCATCATGTAAAAGTAAAACATGTAATCCAACGTCACGAAATCCTAACCAATCTGAACTTATTAATGCAATAAAAGTAGCTACATGATGACAAATCATAATTTTAAAATCTTGATCTTTTAATGCTCTATTTTTAATAAAATCATATACAACACTTAACCAATAACCATAATAAAAAGCATAACAAATATTAAAATGGGTTGCATCTGGTTTTGCTATCATCATCGATTCATTTGCATTTAAGTTTGCATGTAATAAACCATACGATGTACATAAAATATGACATGGTAATTGCCATATTAATTTTGCAATACGTTTATCTGGAATATAATTATAAACACCAATTTGCCAACAAACAAATCCTATAAACGAAGAGATACAAGCAACTGCATTTGTAATAAAAGACAACATTTTTTTTTAAAAATAGTTGATCTTTTTTTTTTCTTTATGAAATTTTATTAAAAAAAATTTTTATTTGGCATTTGCATACTTTAAAAAAAAAAGGTTATTAACTTGAAAAAAAACTCCAAATGACAGAACCAATCCATTTGCCTATTATCCCACAATCACATCAAGATGAAATTTTTTTGCAGTTAGCAAAAGAAATCATGACACAAACATCGCCAGAACATTGCGAAGCATTAAAAGCAAAAATCAAAAAACAATTTGAGTTTCTATCGGAAGATGTGCAAAAAAGAAGACAAAATTTATATGATTATATTGTGTTTGATTTACATTGTAAAAAAGAATCGAGTGGACAACAACAATTTACTTTTGGTGAAAATTTTCAATTTCCATCGCGTGAAATGATTCATGAATCCGAACCGTTTTATCCACATTCCAATTTATCACAAGATACATTGCATTCGATACAAAATCAATTTCATTTTCCTAATTTACACAAAGAAGCCAAACATAAATTTCTTATTTATGGAATACATGGATCTGGAAAAACAACGTTCGTTCATGAAATATTTCGTGTTATTACACGTTTTGTATCCAAATCAGATATTATGCATTTACATGAAAATATTAAAAATTGGCAAGAAGTGAAAGATACAGATAACTATAAAAAACAAAGAAATATGAAAGCACATTGGAATAAAACAGTTGCTTATTTACAATCAACATTACATCAACATCCTTCGCGATGGATATTATTGGATGTGGAACATGTTGATTTATTAGAATCAATAGATACAACTATTGTATTACCACCGCATGTTATTTTAGTAGGATTAACATCAAAACCTTATAATTGTACAAAATTATTTCCAAAAGAAGATTCAGAATATATATTTCTTGATAATCCAAGTTCTCAACTTATTTTTACATTATTAGAATGTGCATTTTTATCTTCTATTCGTCCATATAGTGAAATTGCATCGTCTTCTTCTCCTTTTTTAACTACATGGAAAGAAATCAAACAAACATTACAAGATATTGCCTATCTTTTATCTTGTCGTGAATTACCTTCCACCAGCTCCTCTTCCAACAAAGATAAAATGAAACAATTACGAACTTGTTCATCCGATGCAAAATTAAAATATGGAATTTCATTAAGTACTTTGGTTACATTACAAATTCCTCGATTTTTAGGAGCATTGTATCAATTACGTCTTTATTGGGTCAATACATCTTCTGCTTCCTCTGCCAATTCAACATGTGTTTATAAAAAACCAATTCATGGGTTATGTGATACACAAAAAAGACTTGAATTAACAAAAGAAATATTAGAAAAGAAAAAAGATGTTACACCAGATGAAGTTCTTGCCATGAATAATACAACTGTTACCTGTGACACATTGAAAAATATAGATATTTGTTCGGATGCAAGTTCCGTTGAATTAAATTGGGGATGGGTGCACGAGGCAAAAGATAAAATTATACAAAGTGCAAAAGAAATTTTATTAGATGTATATGAAAATGAGAAACAAACAAACATGGATTATGAAAAGATGGTTCAATTTTTTTCAGCACGATAACAGGTTTTTTTTTAAATGTTGTTTTTTTTAATGTTGTTATATGTTATACATAAATTTTACTTGCTAAATCTACTGTCAAATCTGGTTTGTTTGTGTTTTTAATATTTAATTGATTAATAATGGTTAACACTTCTAACCATGAGGAAGCTTTGATAATATTTTTAACATATGTTTTTTGATTACTTTCTTCCCAACCTGGATCACCTTGAAAAAAAATACACACAATGTTTGGAAGCATTTTTACAATTCCAATTAAAATATCTAAATTATCATCAATCATAATATCACATCCTAAAAATTTACACACGGATTTTTTAAATGTTTTATCTTTTACATAATATTGACTACAAAGTTCTTCCACAACAGATAAAGATTGACGTGTTTCTTGTGCTCTTTTTTTACCACAAAAAGAAATTAGATGTAATTGATGACCATCTTTTTTTAATTGTGCAAGAGACTTCATTCCATCTGGCATATTAATTGCAACGGATTTATGTTCTCCACTTCGATCGCCTCGATCATGAATGGAAAGTACACCTCCAAAATCAATACCAATACATAATGCATTTTTGATAGATATATCTTTTACATTTTCGGTTACTGTGTCGAGTGCAACTTCCGTACTGACTTCAACCTCGTTTTTCATTTTAACCTTTTTTTTGGATGCGGTTTTGTTTTTTCCCGAAAAGACAAATTTTTTTTTGCACTTTTATAACAGTGGATTTTTTTAATAAAAATTTTTTTTTCCTTGTTATTCTTGTGTACCATAAACCAATATATCCTTGTTTGTTTTTAATAACAACATGTGATCAATCACACGAATTTCCATCCAATTCTGAATGGAGTGGCATATAAAACATGTTTTTTGATAAGGATCAATCGTTACAAGATAATAAACGTATTTTTTTTGAACGACACAAAGAAGTCGATTATCTACCAATTGCATGACTTCTCTAATTTTACATTTCATAGCATTAGAAGATGGTCGTTTAAATACAATTTTATTTTTATTCCAACATATTTGAATTTCATGTGATATATGTGATTGAATTTTATAAATCCAAATTTGTCCATGAAAATTACATGCCAAAATAATCTTTTTCTGAATTTTCACAAATGCGCAATGCCATGGCATTTTTACTTTTATTTTTTCAAGTGATGGTAATTGAAAAAGAGTTATATGAGCTTGATCATAATAAGCTATCCAATATCTACTCCATAACTGACAATTTTGTGGAACGGTAATTTTTTCATTTGTGATTGTATTCAATAAATAATCTAAATCTGTTAGCATCCATTCTCTTTCCTGTCCAACTAGTAAAAATTGAGTCCAATTGCACGGATAAACTTTTATCACATGTCTTTTGTCACCTTCCCATTTTATTTCCTCTATTTTTGCATTTTTGTTTATAAAATAATGATTTGGTGAGACAAAATCAATATTTTCCACCTGTGATTCAATATGTCGTATTTTTTGAGTAACAACATTCCAAATAAAAAAATCTGTTGAGCTAGGAACTGCTATATGTGTATCATCAATTACTTCTAGAACATTAAAAAATGACATTTTCATAGGAATTTGCATTGCATATTGTTTTGGATTCCAATATAAATAATTTTTAACCAAGAAACATAATGTTGACGGCAATGGTAACAGTGTTACAAGATCTAACATGGAAAGAAAAAAAAAATTTGTTTTCCCTGTCGTTATTTTTGCTGAAAAGTACCTTTAGGAACTTCACCTGGACCATGTAACATACTTATATTTTTAGAATATCGATCACCAAAACAAATAACATTTGTGGTCGGTGGTTTTTGTTGTAATGAAAATATATAGCAAGCTCCTTGTTCCCATGCCCACATTTGTATTTCTTTATTTTTAACATCGGATGCACCCATGATTGCCATATTAATATTTGCACCTTTTTGAAATAAATCTTTACATACTTCAAGTTTGTTTTCGTTTGCTGCTAACCACATTTGAACATCTATATTGTCCATTTTTTTTGCAATCAATTAATGTTTTGAAAAAAAATTTTCTTGACTTTAAAAAGAAATTTTTTTGTAGGCAAGGGTAATGTTATCACAATGGAATTGGTCTTGGAATCGTTGTGAACAATTGGATTTTGCTGCATCGTTGTTTCCTATTATCATCAACAATCACATCACATTGAGTGAATGTTGCTACCTTGATTCTTGCCAGGTGATATATGTGTGTATATGTGTATACTATACATTTACATGCTACATGTTTACATTATTTTTTGTATGTGTTGGTTGACTACATACATTGTGTTTTGTTGTAGGTTCCAAAATTGCCCCTTGTATTGGAATCATTGTGGCATTTTTGCAATTTATTTTGCATTGCAAAGCAATTACGACTTTGTTATCTTGGATTAATGTGGATTTTGGATCACAAATTAACATATGTGACGAAAAATGTAATTTTGCAACGACGTATTTGTCCACCTTCAGAAGTCGAACCACTGAATTATGATATACATTCGTTCAATAACGAATTGCAAATTGTCCTTCAAGCACAAAAGGTATATTTTATATATCATATATAATACATGCATCTACGCATTAAACGCAACTTTGTTTTTTGCTAGGATGAATTTTTTCAAGCGATTCCAGGTGTAATTTGGTTTCATATGGGACGTCAAAGATCATATGAAGCACATATCAAATTTATTGGAGACAAAATAAAGAATCAAGAAAAGAAAGAATTTATATCGATTCCTTGTGAAGGTTTAGCACGTGCATATGCAAATGCTCGACGATCGAATGTCGAAGTGAAAGAAGATACAAAAGATTTTTTAATTTTACTCGAGAACAAACAAGAAGATAAAGATAGCAAACAAGAAGAATCAAAACAAAAAAAAGAGGAACGTAAAAAACAAAAAAAATTACGATTACAAGTGTTAAAACAACAACGAATACAAAATGTAATAGAATGGCGAAATAAGTGGCTACGAATTATTGTTCGTATCAAAATTACTTGGAAACATTATATTAAAAAAATCAAAAAAAATTTAAAAGAAAGCAAAGCCATTCGTCGTGTTGAAATTTTAAATCTATGGAAAAAAACAGTCTATAAAGCACAATGTAAAAATTGGGCATTACAAGCCAAAAAACAAGTTAAAAAGCTAAAAGATGAAAAACGTAAAAAAGAAAAAGAAGAACAAAAAGCAAAATTATGGTCACCAAATAATCCTATAAAATATAATAAAACAGAAACTAAGAGGGCTACAAATGCACATGATAAAAATATAGATACATTTATTCAATTTGTCAATACTATAAAAACAAAACAAGAAATATCTGCTTTATTTCATATTGAAAAGTGGGTATTAAAATATGCTTTTAATGTTATTAAAACATGTCTTATGCGTTTTGGAGATCCTGTGGATTCAAGAGATCAAGAAGTATTAAAATTATATTTAGATGTATTAGAATCTCCGTGGTTACCTGTTAATTATAACGAAAATCAAGAATTAAATACTTTTATAGAATATAAATCTGTATTAAAAGTAGCTGAAATTGAACCAATTCTTAGTAAAATTCGTCGTGATATTTTTATTTCTAGAATTATGTTATGTGAAGATATGGTTCCAACAACAGAAAAACAAATTAAAGATATGGTTCTGGTGAGGTACAAACATTTATTAACATTTCATTCCTTTTTATTTATTTTTGATATACAAACCATTGCCCTAAAACATATGAAATATTTATTACAATCAAAAATAGAAATTTTGCCAGTTAATTTTATAAATGATAGTACATTGGATACGGTATTATTAGATCAATGGATGGGTATGATGAAACGAAACAATCATATTTTACCTTGGGGTGCTTTTACTTGTCCATTAGATCAAGTAGAAGCAATTATAAGTCAATGGTGGGAATGGGACCTTGGTGGTCGAATCGATTTATTTAAAATATTACAACGATGTGGATTAACACGTGCCGTGAAAAGTGCAACAGATGATTACTCACCGATTCATTTACAATATCAACGAAAATCGCATCAACGAATTATTAGGAAAAAAAGTCGTCCAGCAGGAAAAAAAAATCCTGTGATTTTTAATGAACATGTTGAAGTATAACATAAACAAAAGATCAATCACAACAGATACTGTCAATTACTTTTTTCAACAAATCGAAAAGGGATCCTATATACCAAAACCATGTGAACAATCTCTTGTTTTACGATGTCTTTTTCAATCTTATCAACGAGAAGTATTACATTTACCTTTTAATATTTTTCAAAATCGATGGTTATTAGCTGAACAAATGAAACGCATATATTATAAATTGTGTTTTGAATCCGCATTACAATATCTTATTTTATTACCATCTTTACAAGATAAATGGGATTGTTTTTTATCCTCTTGCCCATTATTAATCGATATTGCTGCTAGTAAGTTAGCAAGTCGTCTCTTATTTCATTTAATGGATGCAAAAACGATTCTTTATTGGTCCAATTTGCATGCATCCATGTTTGCATTTCGATTTTCGGAAGAATCAACTTTTGAAGATGTTGTTAATCGAATCTTGTTTTTAACAACACATTAACTATAATCACATAAACAATATTTTACATAACGACTAGGCATTGCAAAATTCGCAAGCTTTTCCATATTCCCTGTAAGTAGTCTTTCATCTGTTTGATTTGTGGAACAGATAACAACATTTGGTAATTTTACCAATTTTATGATTTCATCATGCAATTTCCAATTGTCTGATGTATCTCCATTGGTATCAAAACGAATAAAGGTCCAATTTTTCGTACCTATTTCTTTTTCCAAAAGCGAAGTTTGAATATATTCCCAAGGAATCATATACATAATTGTCGTTTTTTCATCATCAGCATTTGTTTCCAATTCAAATAATACCCACTTTTTTTCTGTTGAAACTTGTGTTTGATTTGAAACTTGTGTTTGTGTTTGTATTTGGCTTGTCACTTCCATCTAACACACCAAATATTACGTGTAAATATAAACATATATAACAACAAAGACAAAAAAAAAATTTTAATGACACAAACACGAGAAACATCTATTTTTATATATGAACCATGTATTCATCAACCATTGGAAATATGGTTAGCAATGCCATTGGCATTGATTTATTTAATTAAAGAATATAATTATCATTATGTGTTTGTGGAAAAAAACAGAATATGGAAAACAGATTTAAAATGGAATGGATTTGTACATAATGGTGAACTATATTTTTTTCCACCTTATTCGTTTCGTGGATGCGATATTTCACGTTCTACTTTTACGCCACATGTAAAATTATCGGATTTTGTATCTTGGACTACAATGCCACATCGTTATCAATTGACAAAAGAACAACCTTTTATAAAAGACAAAGGAGCAAGTTGTATTCAACAGTTGTATGCATTAGCTTATTCTTTACAAGGTGTGAATGCAAATGTAATTGGTACAACATGGCTTATTAAAGTAACGAAAACATATCGAAATGTTCCTCACACTTGTTGTAAAAATAAAGGTGGTCATTGTGCTTACAAATACGTTGTGCATTGTGTCGATGAACATATGTTATATCATTTGACGAAAATCAATGATTATTTTAAAAAATCTACGTCAAAATCAATAACTTTATGAAAAAAAATCAGGAAAAAAAATTGTTTTTATTTTTTATTTTTTATCAAGTAAAAAATTTTTTTTTGTATATGTATGCAATAAATATTGAATACATTATATTTTTGTTTGTAGATGGCAACGGAAGTTACCAAACGACTTCGTTTCTTTGCAAAATTCGATGAAGAAAAGGGAGCATTGATGCATAAAATTATTTTAGACATTTTACATGTTACATGCCCTGTACCAGAAAAACTCAATGAAAGTTTGCAATCCAAACCAAAATGGGAATTCGTTTTGTATATTCATGAAGCTATCTTAGAGGACGAAAAAGAGTTATTGCCTTTTTTAAAAGCTGCACAAATTTGGCAAGATAAAACAAACAAAAATACTAAAGACCTTGTAGTAGCTTCACAAGAAGTGTATTGTTTAATTACCATGATTCAAGATGATGCAATAGTGAAATATCCACATTTAAAAAGTGAAATTGAACAAATAAAACCAAAATATTTTTAAACAAACACAATAAAAAATGTCATTTAAGCGTCATATTGTTGTAGCTCATGCAGCAATTCAGGATATTTTGCAATGTTTTTTTTTCTGCATCGAATTTTTCAAAGAAGCGTAAGCGTTTGGTAACTTCCGTTGCCATCCTACAAAAAGTATTAAGAAAAAAAATTTCTTGTACTTTTTAAAAACTCAAAAAAAAAGGTTTACGAAGGAAAGCAAAAAATTATAAATTTATTTTTTGCAAATAATTTCGATGCTCATGTCGCAAGATCCACCAAACAATTCTACACTCCATAACAATTGTGTCTTGTTATTTGGGTCAATGTTAAATTGAATATACATTTGCATCCTTTCTGGAATCAATGGCTTGTATTTTGAAACTTGGTCGTGAATATAAGTTGCAATCTCATCCGATGATTTGTTTTTAATATCCAATGCAATGGAATTTTTACGCTCATTTACATCACGAATAATTTTATATCCTTTCTGTTCCAATTTAGGTTGGATTTCAACTTAAAGATCCAAACCCATAAAAATCCTACACATAGCATATTCTAAAATGTATTTTTCGATTGAAAATCATTTAAAAAAAATTATGCCTTTTTGGTTTAAAAATTTATTGACTTTTTATACAGAGATAACTAAATTGTCTTCGGAATCAATTGTGATGGTGATGCCAGTTCCTGCAATGATTTTACGAACTTCCGGTGCATTGGGGGAAGAACTTGCAGATGGTAACGAAAAAGCATTTGGATTTGTAGATGGATTACTTTGTAATGTAAAAATTAATGTATTTGATATCACGATATTTGTATCACTTGCATTTGTTAATGAAATATTTGTGCCAGGAGTCAATGATTTGAAATGAAATTGTGGTTGGGATGTACCACCGTTTGTTGTGGGCGGATTTCCGAATAAGCTAATGCTATCTGAAACGTTAACACCATCATTTACAAGAAGAGGATTCACTGTTTCTAAATTATCAACATCGGTTTGTAATGTATTTAACTGATTGCGATTTTCTAATGTAACTGCTAACGCAGCAATACCTAATGAAAGACCAATTAATCCACTTGCACATCCTACGGATCCAACTACTGTTGCAGTATCTGCTTTTGACATTTTTTTTTTTAAAAATATTGTATTTGACTTCCTTTTTTTATATTTAAAAACAAAATATATAACAAGTCTTTTTTTTTCTTTCCAAAGCAAAAAATAGCTTTTCAAAAAAAATTTATATTTTTTGCAAAAAATGAACATACAAATATGCAAATGTTGCCGGTTTTTCAAAAAAAAAGGAGCTAAGACTATTTAAAAATTTGGAAAAACAAAATGCCACGATGTATCGCATTCACACTTCAAGGAAAACGTTGCAAGAAAAAAACAAACAATGATGATTTGTGTTTTGTACATAGAAATTGTGAACCTGTATCGAAGACTGTAAAAGTATGTATTCGGCATAAAAAAATTAAAGTAACTAAAAAACAAGACGGTACGGAAACAGCGACGCAAACAGCAAATACACGTAATTGTTATAACATTCCGCGTAATTTATTGAAAAAAGATCCATTTAGTAACATTCAAGTTGACAACCTTGCACAATTGCAAACACAATTACAACCACAACTTCAACCACAATTATTA
>Ga0206968_10215_pt2 | contig 12897 bp, 12 predicted proteins | sample Alteio_BWOrgHeat_22_FD_153254 | JGI IMG/M metagenome (GOLD analysis project Ga0206968, IMG submission 153254) | Enriched cells from forest soil in Barre Woods Harvard Forest LTER site, Petersham, Massachusetts, United States -... | ecosystem: Environmental > Terrestrial > Soil > Temperate forest >... | reverse complement strand
CAATCGGTCGGGGCGATCGTGAGCGCAAAGTTATTGTTGAGGTGGCACAGACTGCAGGCCACGGTCGCGTGGCTATTGGTCAATGGGAAGCCCGTGGAGGCGTGGTCAAAAACGCCTGCGGCCCAGGTGGTGATGGGGTGGCAACTCGCGCAGGCCGAGGCTGTCGTCGGGAAACCCGCAGTAACGTGATTCGGCACCGAGCCGCCAATTGTCGTGGTGCTTTGAAATGCAGCCTGGTGGCACCCGTAACAATCCGTTGAATTGAGAGTGTAATTGTTGTTTACATGGCAGGACGCGCAGGGTGTCGGCGTTGGAGACATGTGCGTTCCTGTCAGCGTAAACCCGGTGACGCTGTGATCGAATGAGGCTGCGTCCCAGCCAGTGGTGGTGTGGCAAGTGGCGCAGTTCGAAGCGGCAAACGCGGCGCCAGAGGTGGAATGAACGGGATTGTTCGTCTGCTGCCAGGTCGTGAGGTGGCATTGAGAGTTGCCGCAATCGGTCGGGGCGATCGTCAAGGAATAGTTGTTGTTAATGTGGCAGAGGGCACAAGCCACATTCGCGTGTCCATTGGTCAGAAGGAATCCGGTGGTGCTGTGGTCGAACGTCGCCGTCGTCCAACTCACCGTATTGTGGCAGGTCGAGCAGTTTGAAACTGCAAAGGCCGAGCCGGCGGATGGGTGGACGGGATTCGTGGTCTGCTGCCAGGTCGTCAAATGGCATTGCGAGTTGCCGCAATCGGTTGCGGCAATCGCCAAACTGTAGTTGTTGTTGATGTGGCACAGATTGCAAGCCACGTTGGCGTGCCCATTGGTCAATGGGAAACCGGTCGCGGTGTGATTGAAGACGCCTGCAGCCCAAGTCGTAATCGGGTGGCAGGTTGCGCAGGCCGAAGCGGTTGTCGGAAATCCAGCTGTGACATGGTTCGGCACCGACCCGCCAATCGTCGTGGTGCTAGTAAATGCGGCTTGGTGGCATCCGTAACAATCCGCCGAATTTAGCGAGTAGTTGTTGTTCACATGGCAAGACGCACAGGGGGTCGGCGTCGGGGACATGTGGGTTCCAGTCAGTGTGAACCCGGTGACGCTGTGATCGAACGCGGCCGAAGTCCATCCGGCTGTTGTATGACAGTTCGCGCAGTTTACCGCGGCAAATGCAGAGCCCGATGTTGAGTGGACAGGAGTGGTCGTCTGTTGCCAAGTGGTCAAATGGCATTGCGAATTTCCGCAGGAGGTCGGAGCAATCGTCAAAGTGTAATTGTTGTTGATGTGGCAAGCAGTGCAAGCAACGTTGGCGTGACCCTGGGTGAGCAGGAATCCCGTGGTGCTGTGGTCGAAGTTCGCCGTCGTCCAACTCACCGTATTGTGGCAGCCAGAACAATTGCCCACCGCAAATGCCGCCCCGGCGGAAGGATGCACGGGATTATTGGTCTGCTGCCAGGTCGTCAGATGGCATTGCGAGTTGCCGCAATCGGTCGGTGCGATGACCAAATTGTAGTTATTGTTGATATGGCAGAGGGCGCAGGCCACATTCGCGTGGCCATTGGTGAGCAGGAACCCGGTCGAACTGTGATCGAACTTGGCGTTCAACCAACTATCGAAAGAATGGCAGGTTTCGCAGGTGGTGGAGAACTTTGCGGAGACGTGGTTCGGATTGGTTGTTTTCTGAAAATCCGTCAGGTGGCACGACTCGCATGCCGTGGAAAGCCCCAGGTAATTTCCGACAGCAGGGTTTTTATGGCACTGATCGCATTCCAAGACGGCGTGCGCGCCGAGCAGCGGAAACCGGTTGAAATGCTGCTGAATCGATTGAATCGACACCTGCCAGCCGAGTACGGTATGGCACTGGGCGCAGTTCTTGCCAAACTGGGCGCGGTGAATGTCGGCGTGACAATCCGCACAGTTCTTCCCAACGTCGGTGAAAACCGGCTTGGTGTGGCATCCCGTGCAGGATACCTTTTCGTGCATGCCGCGAAGCGGGTAGCGCGTGGAGTCGTGATTGAATTCGGGGATGGCGCGAATGGGGGCCCAGCTTGTGCTCGTGTGGCAATTTTCACAGGGAATGATGAGGGGGCCGTGCGGACTGCGGCCAGGTTGCCGCTGAGCATCCGCAGAGCGGCTGAAGGAAAGAACTAGAACAAGGAATACGAGCCAGCTACCGATTTGGGCTAGGCGTGAAATGACTGTCCCCCAATGCTTTAGCGAGCTCCGACCCTCATGCTGAATTGGGCTTATACGACGTTATCGTTCCCTGTAACCTGCAAACAACTGGGCCGAAGGCCAGTATTTGGACCTGTTCTTCTTAGTACTAAGCCTCCAGAAGTCTCCGACCATGGCGAGACATGTGCGGCAGCGTTGATGCGTTCGAATCAGCGTGTTGGAGTTGGGTTCTACTTTTCAGACTTTTCCCCCTTTCGACGCGCCTATAGCGGCCGAACATCCGCCCCGTGGCAATCCGCGCAATTCTTTGGCGTGGGCTTGTAGAACAAAATCGCCTTGCCCTGGACCTCGCGCTGCAAGGTGTGGCACATGGGGCAACCCACGTTTGCGTGGCCGCCCGTCAACGGGAATTGTGTGCGTTTGTCGTGGTCGAACGTGGAAGGGGCCCACCGCTGATCCACGTGGCAATCCCCGCACTTGGTGATTCCATCCTTGGCAGCGAACTGGCCGCCGTGCGGATCCGTATGGCAGGCTTCGCAATTCTTCGGCGTTCCCTTGAACTGAATTTCGTGCGAGCCGGCGAGCGCTTTGTGGCATTCGCTGCAGGCCACCCCGCGATGAGCCCCAACCAGCGCGAATTTCGTTTTCGAATGGTCGAAGCTGCGGATGTCGATCCAGGACCGAGTGCTGTGGCACGCTTCGCAGCCGAGCGTGGTTCCATCGGCGCGCTTCTGCGCCATGCGCTCCTTGAATTCGCCTTTATGGGGATCGGCGTGGCAGGCGGTGCACGTGCTGTCTTCGAAGTGAAACGGCAGAATCTTGTCCGTTCTTCCGCCGAGGCCGGCTTTGTGGCATTCCGCGCAGGCAACGGCGACGTGGGCTCCGGTCAGCACGAAGCGCGAGTTCTTGTGTTTGGCAATTGTGAATGTCGAGCGATGGAAGTCCTTTACGGTGTGGCAATCCTCGCAACGATTCTGATAGGGAGCGGCGGCAAATTGCTTGTCATGCGCGTCCTGGTGGCAATCCGTGCACGCCGCGAACTTCACTTTGTAGAGGGTCTCCTTCCCGGCAGGCGTGTGGCATTTGTCGCAGGCGACAGCCGCGTGTTTTCCCTCGAGCGGATAGTGCGAGGTTGCGTGTTCCTTCACGCTAAAATGCGATGGCTTCCAGCCCTCGACGGTGTGGCACTCCGCGCACTCGCCCTTGCTCGCGCGCGCCTGGAACTGGCCCTTGTGAGGATCGGGCGTGTGGCAATTTACGCACTGGGCAAAGGCCAGCGTCTTTTTGAAATCGCCTCCGGTGTGGCAGTCGCTGCAGCCGACTTTCAGGTGAGCCCCGAGGAGCGGGTACTTTGTTTTCGAATGGTCGAACTGCATCGACGCATTCACTTTTTTCCAACTGGCCGTCGTGTGACAGGACTCGCATGTTCCCTTGAACGCGCCCTTGTGCGGATCGGTGTGGCAGTCGATGCAAGCGCCGAATTTGATTCCGGTGAACTTCACTGTTTTGTCGGTGCCGGAAGGGAAGTGGCACTTTTCGCAGGCTACCTGGGCGTGCATTCCGGTCAGGGGATACTTTGTTTTCGAATGGTCGAATTGCTTGGCCTGTTTCCAGTCGGTCACGTTGTGGCAGCGCTGGCAGTCGGCGCCGAGCTGCCCTTTGTGAACGTCCTCATGGCACGTCACGCAGTCCTGCGAGAGCCCTAGAAACGATTTCGGGAGGTCTTGCTTCTTTATCAGCGCGCGCTGCGCTGGAACCATATGTGCCGGCGTATGGCACTTCTCGCAAGCGACGGCCGCATGCTTTTCCACGAGCGGGTATCCGGCCTGGCGATGATCGAATTGCTTGAGCGACGGCTCCCAGTGAACGAGGGAAAAATCTTCGCCATTGTGCTCGAGGTGGCACCGGACGCAATCCCTGCCGTTGGGATTCTTCATTCCCAAAAGGGCGTGATAGCCCTTATGCGCAGTCAGACGGTCCGCAATTTCCTTGTGGCATTCGAGGCACTTAAAAGTGGGCGTGCTGGTTCCAAATTGATGGCAGGTGTTGCACTGGGTCGAGCCACTCAAGGACTGGTGTGCTTTCGAGAGAGGCCCGGGCGAAATCTGGGCCCGAGCGCCGGCAGCCATTAGCAGGAACCCGCTGAGAATCAACAGGGATCCGAGCAGCCGGCGCAAAGACGCAGAGATGATGCTGACGCCATGGCGCGCCGCTTCTGCACAGAAAAACGCCACCTGTCTCCTCCGATGCCCCAGTCATAGCGCGTCGATCGCCGTCAGCCTGGTCCAAAACTAGCATGGGGGATATTTCCCCAGACAAATGAGCGTAACAGCTGTGCCTTTCCAACAAAGCTGGCCTAAAGGACAGGTAAGGGATAGGTATTCGTACTGTTCAGGCATCGCAATCGGGTCAGGAGATGAAACTGCGGCGGATATCAGAAAGGGACGGAATTAATGGCCAAAATTGGGGGTGGCTTCGATCAACCGCGAAATTCTAGAGGGTAGAACCGCCACCGGCTGCTACATTTGAAATTGGATGTAGACCAAATAACCGGCCAAGGCCAAGCCAAACAGCGCCACGAGGATTCCGACGAGGTCGACAAGGAATCGAGCAGGCTCGAACTTTCCGGATTCCAACTGATCGCGTGTCCGGCGGTAACGAAGCAAGCCGGCAAGCGTCAGCAACACTCCCCCGAAAATCGCAATAGCCCCGAACCAGACAGTAAGTCCCGCCGTTCGGAATGTGTGACCTTCCAACTGCATGAATTGCCGGATAGCGATGGCGAAACGGCCAATCGCAAAACCGAATACCACGATGGCTACGCCGGTGCGCACCCACGCGAGAAAGGTGCGTTCGTTTGCCAGGTGATCGCGAGCACGGTTGGAACTCTCTCCGGTTGCAGGTTGATTATCGCTACGCGTTGGTTCTGACATTCGTCCATCCTGAATTGACAGATGCGATTTATGGGAGGCGCTACGTTACGACACCTTGAAGCAGCGGGCCGATCACGGCAATGTTCTTCACCAAATCATCGGGAATGTTGTGGCGCTGTTTTAGATACTCGGCGCTGTTGTAGGAAAGCCAAACCTTTCCTCCTGCGTCTTGCCATACTAAAGCCTTGAGCGGCAGATCGATGGCGAGAGTGGGAGAGGCCACCATGACGGGCGTGCCGCCTTTGGGACTTCCGAAAATGATGAGCTCGGTCGGATGCATTTTCATGCCGACTTTCTCCGCCTCCCCACTGTGATCGATGCGCGCAAACACGGTGAGACCGCGCGATTGCAAGACTGAGTCCAGCCGCTTGAGCGTTTCCGAAACCGGGTAGGGACTGCTCAGATGAACCATTCCATTGTCAGGAGATGTAGCCATTTCCGTACTCCAGAGAATGTTCGAAGTAAATCCCGCTCATCCTATCATGCAAGGCTGAAATGTCTCATTTCCCGCCTTCGACTTCGATACAACTAGTGCCCGGCACCCTCGTATCTTAGAAGGATGTAACACGCTATTTAAGTTCGTCGTCTATAATAGGCAGGTCAGTCCAGCGGATTTTTCAGGGCTTGGTAGGATGTGGCGGAGGTTTTGGGCCATGCGGTGCAACAAGATTTTGTTTTTGGCGGCAATTTTCCTTTCTTTCTCGACAGTGGCACTGGGTAAACAGGCTTCCTCAACGACTGCCCTATCACAGGCAGGAAATCAAACCTCAACGGATTCAGAAAAGGATTGCGGCAGCAACCCTGCCGCGCCGCGCGAGACGCGGCAAGCGGCCGATCGCGAACAGCGCCCGCCCCAGCCAATATCTGATCCGGTTAGCCAAGCGGAAACGGCGGATGCTGCTCCTGCTGCCGTTAACCTTGATCAGGATTTGAAACTACTCGAGCAAAGGCAGTCGGGACTGGCTCAGTGCATTCTCGCTGCTGATGTGCAATCGCCGGCGCAGGATTCGCAGGGCGCTTGTCTTGGCGAATTGCTACTGAATTTCGAGGCGAGGCATGACGGCGAACCTGAGCGGGATATCCCGATCGGACGGCTGCCGGGGAGTTCCGCTTTTTTTTATGAATCGGGAATGACCATTGACGCCGACGGCGCGCCGAATGCCTATCATCCGGACAACACAGGACTGGACGATCTGGCGAACGCGGGCACGCCCGGCAGGTGGGAAGGATTGGCCAAGGATGCCGACGGGGAGCCGATCATCCAGGGGCCGAACGATCCGTACCCCGGCTATTATGTTTCGGCTACCGCGCTGGCCGATCGCTCGAAGCCGTTTAACGATCCCACTCGTTACGTGGATGCTTCGAAAATTCCCTTTGTGGTGCTGCCCGGCGGAATGGCACGGCAGCTTGGAGCGCGCCCCGGAGATTTCGCGGTCACCTTCAATCAGCGAAACGGGAAGAGTTCCTACGCGATTTTCGGCGATGTCGGCCCGTACGATCGAATCGGCGAAGGTTCGGTGGCGCTCGCCGAAAATCTGGGGATTCGATCCGACGCGCGAAACGGCGGCGCACGGAGAGGCATTCTGTACCTTGTGTTTCCGGGCTCCGGAAACGGACGGCCGCGGACGATCGAAGAAATTAATGCGGAAGGGCAAAAATTGCTGCAGGCATGGGAAGCTTCCATTCCGCCGGCAGCGTGCACCGCGCAGAAGCCGGCCCGGTCAAAGGAAGGGAATCAAGGCGCAAATTGAAAATACGGTCTGAAAGGACTGGGGAGGCCGTGAAAGAGAAACTATTGCGCGAGCATCTCGTGAATCTTCTCGCCGGACGCGGCGCTCACGTCGATTGGAAGGCGACGTTCAGGGGCGTTCCTCCCAAGTTGCGGGGTGTACGCCCCAGCGGACTGCCTTATTCAGTCTGGGAACTGCTCGAGCACATGCGGATCGCGCAGTGGGACATCCTGGAGTTTTCTCGCGATGCGGGGCATGTCTCGCCGGATTGGCCCGCGGGCTACTGGCCGTCAGCGCCAGCGCCGCCGAATGCGAAGGCCTGGGACAAAAGCCTGCAATCGTTTGCGCGAAACCTCGAAGCGATGAAAAAGCTGGTCGCCAGTCCCAAGACGGATCTCTTCGCGCGAATTCCTCACGGTAGTGGACAGACAATCCTGCGTGAAGCTCTGCTGGTCGCGGACCACAATGCGTATCATCTGGGCCAGGTACTGACGGTTCGGCGTGTTCTGGGGAATTGGAAATGGAATACATCGTACGGAATGGCTTAATCGATTTTCTTACTATGCGCCAGCGCTTCACATTCTTGATATAAGCTGTAACCCCCATTGGGCGGCTCGCATCTAAACTGGTGAAAGCACGCTGAGGGTTTGTGCGGGCCCGGTACCTGTTGTTCCTCAGACCCATCAGGTTTCGATCGTTACACCTCGGCGGCCCAATTCCAAAACCAAAAGGGAGAACATTTCAATATGTCTCGACGTTCGTTACCATTATTTCTAGCGATCATGGCGCTCACCGCAATGAGTGTTTCGGTGTGGGCCAAAAATGATTCAGGGGATACGATTACAGCAAACGTAAAGCTGACAGCGACCACGAATGTCGGCACGACGAAACTCGCGCCCGGCCAGTACAAAGTCATCGCCGACGGAAGCAAGGCGAAATTTGAACAAGGAAACAAGGTTGTGGCAGAAGTTCCGTGCACCTTGAAAGATTTCAACGGCAAGATCATCGACACAACCTTCGTCATCGATCACGACCAATTGACGGAAATTCAGGTTGCCGGAAAGTCAAAGTCCATTGAGTTCGGTTCGGGGCAGTAATCGTTGTTTAACTGTTGAAGAGGAAAATACTTAGGGCGAGGTTTCAAGAAACAGATCAGTTGTCCTGCCCTGAAAGGGTATGGGAAGTTTCAGGGCAGGACGACTCCCAATCTTTGCTATTATCCCCGCGTCCGTAAGCCGTGTGTACACGCGTTTCTTCCTACGGCTGGTTCGTCAAGTGATAAAGCTTCAGCGCATTTTCGCGCAGTACCATGCGCGCAATTTCGTCCGCGCGCCGCAGGGTGATCTCTCCGTCCAGGAGCATGCCGGTCAGCGCAATTCCCAGCGCCTGCCGCGCGGTTTCCGAGGTCTGCCAGCCGATCTCTTCCCAGTCGTACGCGCCGCTTCCAGGGTACAGATCGGTTCCGAATAGAATTTTCTCTGGATACCATTCGAGCCAATCTCGCAGGACTTCCGCGAGGCGGTGCGGCGATTCGAGCCACGTTTGCTCGGATAAATCCGTGTAAACGTTCGGCTTCATCAGCAGAAATGAAACTTCACGCGAGAAAGGTCCCGCACCGCCATGCAGCAATACGAAGGTAGTTTTCCGGAGGCGCGCGTCGTTCAGGACGGATTCCAGCAGCAGCGGGTTCGAGCCCTTCAAGTAAAAATATCCGCCGCATCCTGCGCCCGTGTGAATGTGCACTGGAAGGCCTAGGCGTCCCGCTTCAGACGCGACATACCGGAACAAAAAGTCCTGCAAGCGCGTGTAACTATCCTTCGCGGGCGAGCCACCGTGTGCGTATTTTGCGTAGAGGGCTGCAGCATCCTGTTCCGATGCGGGCTCGAAGTCGAGCGAGCGCAAATAGGCCGCCTCAAATTTAATGGCCACCGCGCCGGCCTTTTTTTGCCGTTCAAGTTCCGGCGTCACCACACGAGACTTGTATTCGGCAAGCGTCGCCGGGGTGGCCGCGACGCCGAGTTCGCGGCGATAGCGCCCGAGCAGCATGTTTTCCCGGCCGAAGAAAAATTTTCTGTCCGGTGATTCGGCGGCCAGCGCCTCGTTGTTGAGGGGGAATAGGAGAGCATCGTCGAACGGGACCCAGCGGTAATGCGCGGCATCCAGGCCGCGCCCCATGGCCACGCGATTTGCCAGTTCCACATCGATGCCCAAACGGTCGAGAACCCAGGCAGGATAGTTGTCGCCCTGTTCCTGGCGAATTTTGTTTTTGGTCGCGAGGAGTTCCTTGACGTGCGCGTCGCTGCGGTCGTTGTATTCATATTCCCACAGGGCTTTCCAGGCGGCGAGATATTGGGGATTTTCCGGCCGGGTGACGGTGTTCGGCGCAGTGGGCTCCAGGGGATCGCAGGGCAGCGCGTCAAATTCATCGTCGCGCTCGCCATCGGCCACCACGCGCGGCGGGTGCGAATGATTGTCGATGGCGCGAATCTTGCGAATTTGCGCCATGAGCGCGGGGTCAGGCGCCTGCGCCCGCGCGAGCGCGGCGGTGGCCACCAGAATCGCGATTCCGACGGAAAATTTCATCTTGTGGCCCTCGGATTATTCCAGATACGCCGCCAGCCAGTCGGAAAATGTTTTGTACCAGAGGCGGCTATTTTGCGGTTTCAGGATCCAGTGTCCTTCGTCGGGGTACACCACTAATCTCGACGGCACATTTTGCCGTTGCATCGCGGTGAAGAATTCGAGGCTCTGCGTGTAGGGCACGCGGTAATCGAGTTCACCGCAGAATACCAGAGTGGGGGTTTTGTATTTGCCGAGATCCCCGGCGTACGTGCTCGGAGACCATTTTTGATAACTCTCGGGATGGGTCCAAGGAGTTCCGGCCATGTCGTGTTCCTCGAACCAGAGCTCCTCGGTGGCGCCGTACATGGCGGTCTTATCGTACACGCCGGCGTGGCTGATGAGCACTTTGAAACGCCCAGTATGAGTGGCGATCCAATCGATCATGTAGCCGCCATATGAGCCACCGGCAGCAGCCACGCGGTTTGCGTCAACATAAGAATAATTTCCGATGACGTAGTCCACACCCTTCATCAGGTCTTCATAGACGCGGCCGCCCCAATCGTCGGTGATCTCGTCCGTGAATTTCTGCCCGTAACCCGTCGAGCCGCGCGGGTTGATCATCACGGCAACGTAGCCCGGGGCGGCAAACAACTCTTCGTTCCACCGGTAGCCCCACGAATCCGTCCACAGGCTTTGCGGCCCGCCGTGAATGAGGAGCAATAGCGGGTATTTCTTCGACGCGTCAAAATGCGGCGGGCGAATCAGCATCCCCTGGATGCGCGTGCCTCCTGCGCCTTCATACCAGAACGATTCGGGCGGATTCAAGTCGATGGAGGCGAGGCGCGCGGCGTTGTGTTGCGAGAGCTGCCGGGCGGCGCTTCCATCGCTGCGTGAAGTGAACACTTCGGTCGGCGCGATGAGGGCGGACCGCAGGAAGGCAAATGAATTTCCGTCTGCCGAAAGCGAAATGCTTTCGTTGAACGAATCTTTCACGATTTGCCGCGGTGTGCTTCCGGGAGCGGCCGCGACATCGTAGACAGGCTGCTCCGCTTCATTGAGCGCCGTGAAATAAGTGTGCTTGCTGTCCGGCGACCAAACGATTTCATCCACGCTGCGATCGAAGGATTCGGCAAGCTCGGTGTGCGTTCCGGCAGCGCGGTCATAGAGCATCAGGCGCCAGCGGTCGCTCTCGTACTCGGGAGTTTTCTGGGAGTGATAGGCGATGTAGCGGCCGTCGGGCGAGTAAACAGGATGGCCGTCGAAGCCGGGATTAGACGTGACGCGTTTGGGTTCGCCGCCGCTCGTCGGAACGAGAAACAGGTCGCCGTTGGTGCTGATGGCTTCGGGCCGGTCGGTCACCGCGGTAAAGCATAGTTCCTTGCTATCGGGCGAAAAATTGAAATCATTGGCGTCGCCGCGCTCATCGGGAGGCACATCGTAGTCGGCGCGCGGAGTGACGTCACGCGGAGCGCCGCCGTTTGCCGCAACTAGGAACAGATGGCTGCGCTTGCCGTCGCTCCAATGCACCCAATGGCGATACAGCAAATGATCGTAGACGCGGGCTTTCACTTTGCTTTTTTCCGCCGCGTCGTCGCGCGCGCGGTTGCACGCGTCGTCCGCGCAATCCGGAAATACACTCGAGGTGAAGGCGATCCACCGGCCGTCGGGGGACCATTTTTCGTTGTCCGCGCCGGTGGAAAGAGATGTAATTTTTTTCGCGTTTCCTCCTTGCGCGGGCATTGCGTAGATTTGAGTTGCTCCTTCGCGGCCGGAGAGAAACGCGATCGTTTTTCCGTCGGGGGACCACTGCGGCCGGGTGTCGTGCCCCGTCTGCGTCAATTGGCGTGGCTGGCTGCCCGCCGCGGTCGGCACTACCCAGATGTTGTGGGCGACGCGATTGGTGTCCATGTCGGCCGTGCCGACAGTGTAGACAACGGCGCGTCCGTCAGGCGAAATTTGCGGCTCACCGACGCGCTGCATGCCTGCAAGGTCGTCGAACGTCATCGCGTGCTTCGATGGAGTTTGCGCGCGCGCGGAAGAAACGAGGACTACCAGGAAAAATGCTAAAGATTTGGGCGTGGTTTTAATAAACATGTAGGGAAACCTTTCCGCGGCCCGATGCGTTACCGCCGATGCTGGAACGCCGCGGCGACTGAAGTTCACAAGATACTATGTCTCTCCCAATCATTCCATTTTCTCCGTGCTTTCCACGACAAGGTAGAGAATCGGGAACCTGGATCGGAAGCGTTCTACATCGTCCTCCGCCTGCAATCATGCGGCGCCATTCTGCCAATTCCGCGCCCATAGCCAATTTGCAATTGCGACGGCCATCGTGACCAGGACAACGATTCCCTCGCCGCGGCTCATGCGGGACGCCAGCAAGGCAACGAAAAAAACTCCGAGCACGGCAAATACATTTCCCGCAGGGAGGCGATAGGCGCGCGCGTTCGGGTTTTTACGCCGCAGCACGGGAAGGGAGGCGCACGTGAATCCGTAAATAAAAAGTCTGCCAACCGAGGAGAGGATCACATTCCCTTTGAAATTTCCCGCGCCGGCCAGGCACCACACGATCGCCGCAAAAACGAGAATCGAAATGTGCGGCGTCTGATACCTCGAATGAATCCGCGCAAAGAACCGGGGGAAGTCGCCTTTCTCCCCCAGGGCAAAGGTCAAGCGGGGCGCATGCAGCATTTGCGCGGTCAAATATCCGAAAACGGAAATGAGCGCTCCCGCGGAAATCAGAACTGCGCCGGTTGTTCCCGCGAATTGCTGCGCGGCGGCAGCAAGCGGACGTTCTGTAGCGGCTGCCGCGGAGAGCACTGCGACGACAACGTACTGGATCGCGCAAAACAGGAGGGTCACCGTTGCGAGCGCCGCGAAAAGAGCGAACGGCGCATCGAGCCGCGGATCTTTTGCTTCCGCCATCGGTATCACCGCGCCTTCGAAGCCCCCATACGCGAACATCAGGACGAGCACGGCCTCCAGCCAATTCCGGACAGGAGCGGATGCACCGATCTGCAGCTCGCTGGGAATTGCTGGATGCTTGTGCGATAGGAAAACTCCTCCGGCTATCGCAAACAGAATCAGAGGCGCAAGTTTTGCCGTCGTGAATATGTTGCTCACTGCTGCTCCCGATTTGACTCCGCGAATATTTATGGCGGCAATAAATCCGATGAGGACTGCGAGCGCTGTGAGCCGCGTGAACGGCTCTTGTACTCCAGGCCAGAATTCGGCAAGGTAATTCGTGAAGAGGTTTGCGGCGGCTGCCGCGGCAGTCAGCCGCACGAGCCACAACAACCACGCGATTTCGATGCCGATAAATCGCCCGAAGGCTTCCCGCGCGTAGAGATACGGTCCGCCTGCTGCGCCGAATTGCGAGGCCACTTCGGCGAAGCAAGCGATGATGACTCCGATTCCGGCGGCGGCGACGAGGTAGGCGAGAGGACTTTGCCTGCCCAGATAGCCCGCCACCACCGATGGCAGGCCGAATATTCCGCTCCCGATAATCGAATTGAT
>Ga0206968_10264_pt2 | contig 12922 bp, 10 predicted proteins | sample Alteio_BWOrgHeat_22_FD_153254 | JGI IMG/M metagenome (GOLD analysis project Ga0206968, IMG submission 153254) | Enriched cells from forest soil in Barre Woods Harvard Forest LTER site, Petersham, Massachusetts, United States -... | ecosystem: Environmental > Terrestrial > Soil > Temperate forest >... | reverse complement strand
GTTGTCGGCTCACGCAACAGCTCGAACTCGAACCGGCTGGTGGAAGTTTCGAAGAACCTGGATACGAACTCCTACCTGATCGATACCGCGGATGCCATCCAGGCTGACTGGCTGGAGGGCGCGAGCACCGTGGCTGTTACGGCTGGTGCCTCTGCTCCTGAGGTGCTGGTGAAGGATGTCGTCGAGTATCTGCAGAGCATGGGCTACGGTTCAGTCGAAGAGGTGGAAGTGATGCCGGAAAATGTCCGTTTCGGACTGCCGGCTGAGATTGTCCAGGCGATAGCATCTGCTCCCGCTCCGGCCGCGGCGCAATAACGAGTTTCCGGACGATAGAGAGTCAATTTTTCATGGGTATTTCTTCAAGCAATCCGAAAGGTGCAAACCAACCGGCGCAGCCGCGCTTTGGTCGGATTGATCTGGGCCTCGACCGCGTGACCGATGGCATTGTGCGTGCCAAGGACTGGCTTCTCGGTCAGCAGCATCCTGATGGCTACTGGTGTGGCGAACTCGAAGCTGACAGCATGCTCGAGTCTGATTACATCTTCATGCACACGCTGCTCGGCACCGGAGATGCCGGCAAAATGGAGCGTGCAGTTAATGAGATTCTCCGTCATCAGAACGAGGATGGCGGCTGGAGCCTCTATCCCGGCGGTCCTTCGAACATCAGCTACGGTGTAAAGGCCTATCTCGCGCTGAAAATCATGGGCTGGTCGAAAGATCATCCTGTGATGGTGAAGGCTCGCGAGTGGGTTCTTGCCAATGGCGGTGTCGTGGAGTGCAATACCTTCACCAAGATCTATCTATGCGCACTGGGCCAGTACGACTACGACGCCGTTCCGGCCATACCACCTGAGATCGTTCTCTTCCCGAACTGGTTCTACTTCAATATCTATGAGATCTCCTCCTGGTCGCGCGGTATTCTTGTTCCGCTGTCGATCATCTACGCGAAGAAGCCGTTCAAGAAACTGGCTCCGGAACAGGGAATCGAAGAACTCTTCGTCGGTGGACGTCAGAACTCGAACCTGCATCTTCGCTGGGACAGAAAACGCCTGATCAGCTGGCGCAACTTCTTCCTTTTCACCGATCGTATGGTGCACTGGTTTGAGCGCGTGCACATTCGTCCGTTGCGCAAGATAGCGATCAAACGTGCGAAGGAGTGGATGCTTGAGCGCTTCGAAAAATCTGATGGCCTCGGTGCAATCTACCCGGCCATGTTGAACTCGATCGTCGCATTGCGTTGCCTCGACTACTCGCTTGATGATCCGCAGATGATTCGCGCAATGGACGAGTTCGAGAAGCTCGGTATTGATTGTCCTGAGGGAACGCCGGACTACCCAACGCCGACGTTCCGCATGCAGCCCTGCTTCCCACCTGTATGGGACACGGCGCAGGCGATGTACGCCCTCGGCGAGGCTGGTGTACGCCGCGACGACCCGCGCATGCTGAAGGCTGCCGATTGGATACTTGCAAAAGAAGTGCGCCAGAAAGGAGACTGGGCCGAGAAGGTCAAGAAGGTCGAGCCCGGTGGCTGGTACTTCGAATTCAACAATGAGTTTTATCCGGATGTGGATGATACCGGTCAGGTTTTGATGGCTCTCAATTGCGTGGATAATCCTCGGGAGCGCTATCAGTACGAGGTTTGCCAGCGCGCTATCAACTGGGTATGGGCGATGCAGTGCAAAAGCGGCGGCTGGGCGGCCTTCGACAAGGACAATACGAAGAGCATCTTCCAGTACATTCCGTTCGCCGATCACAATGCCATGCTGGATCCGCCGACGGTCGATATCACAGGTCGGATGCTTGAGATGCTGGCGCAGTATGGTTTTACTCGTAAGGATCCACGTGTCGAAAAGGCGGTCCAGTTCATCCTGAGAGAGCAGGAGTCCGACGGAAGCTGGTTTGGCCGCTGGGGCGTGAACTATCTCTACGGCACCTTCCTAGTTCTTCGTGGACTCGAAGCGATGGGCATGTGGAACCACGAGCCGGCTATTCAGCAGGCAGCCGAATGGGTCCGAATGGTGCAGAACGCTGATGGCGGCTGGGGTGAGACCTGCGGAACCTACGACGATCCAAACCAGCGTGGCATTGGCCCGAGTACCCCATCGCAAACCGCATGGGCGGTTCTTGGCCTTCTTGCTGCTGGTGACACGCGTTCGGACTCGGTGGCGAAGGGCGTTCGCTGGCTGATCGAGCGCCAGCACGGTGACGGAAGCTGGGACGAACTAGTGCCCGGGCGAAACGGCGAAAGTTATTACACCGGCACGGGCTTTCCGCGCGTCTTTTATCTTGGGTATCACTTGTACAAGCAGTACTTTCCGCTGCTCGCTCTCACCACCTACGAGCGAGCCATGCAAGGCCCGGCAAAATAAGCCGGAACGATTTTTTGGAGGAGACACCGGATGGCAGTTCCAGTCTCGCAAGCCTGGACGGTTGCAACTTATGTTTTGAAGCAGAAGCTCAAGGGCCGCAAGCGGTATCCGCTTGTACTGATGCTCGAGCCGCTCTTCCGCTGTAACCTGGCCTGCGCCGGTTGCGGAAAGATCCAGTATCCGGCTCACATCCTGAAGGCGGAGCTTTCGCCTGAAGAGTGCTTCAAGGCAGTCGAAGAGTGCGGTGCGCCAATGGTCTCGATCCCCGGCGGAGAGCCTCTACTGCACCCGAAGATGCCGGAGATTGTCGCTGGCCTTGTTGCGCACAAGAAATACGTCTACATGTGCACCAATGCGCTTCTGCTCAAAGAGAAGCTGCACCTGTTCAAACCGAGCAAGTATCTCTCGTTCTCAGTCCATGTCGACGGCGAGCGTGAGCACCACGATTTTTCAGTCTGCCGCGAAGGTGGGTATGACATCGCGATGGAAGGCGTTCGCGCCGCTGTTGCCGCGGGATTTCGCGTCACCACCAACACCACGCTCTTCGATGGAGCCGATCCGAACAGCGTACGCCGCCACTTCGACCAGCTCATGGAAGCTGGCGTCGAAAGCATGATGGTCTCGCCGGGTTATACCTACGACAAGGCACCTGACCAGAACCACTTTCTGGGCAAGGCCAAATCGCGCAGACTCTTTCGCGCTATCCTTTCTAACCGCAAGAAGACCTGGAAGTTCAATACTCATCCTCTCTTCTCTGAGTTTCTGATGGGTAAGCAGAACTTCGAGTGCACACCGTGGGGTATGCCCACGTTTTCGATCTTCGGTTGGCAGAAGCCCTGCTACCTTCTGCAGGATGGCTACGCGGATACCTTCGAAGAGCTGATGGAAGCGACTCAGTGGGAGAATTATGGCGCCAAGAGCGGAAATCCCCAATGCGCCAACTGCATGGTCCACTCCGGCCATGAGGCTTCGGCGGTGGATTACAATTTCAGCTCGCTCAAAGGATTCCTTGTTACCGCCAGCAAGTATATGTTCCCCTCGACGTATGAAGATGCAGACGCTCAGAAGCTATTGAATGAGTGGCGCCCGGAACACGCAACCCCGTTGGTACAGATTCAGTCCTCAACGGGAGCGAACCAACTGCAGTCGGTCTCGGGAGATTAGGCATGGCGACAGAGCAGCAGGAGCACCTGAAGATCGAACAGCTGCGGCAGCACAGCGCTGACGAACTCGAACACATCGAAGGCCGCGAGAAGGAAAACCTCGAGGGCTGGATTCCGCCTCTGGCCAGTGACGCCGAGATTCGTGAGGCTCTCGAGAAGGCCTTCGACTATCGCGGCGACGTAACAATCACACGCAAGGACACCACGCAGATTGTCGGCTACCTCTTCGACCGCCGTACTGGTGCCTCGCTCACTGATTCCTTTGTACGCATCATCCCCACGAACGGGTCGGGCAAAGTGAACGTTGCGTACTCAGACATCGCCGCAGTTGCCTTCACAGGCCGCGACACCGCTGCCGGCAAGACTTTCGAAGCCTGGGTGAAGAAATACTGGGAGAAGAAAGCCGCTGGCGAAAAGAACATCCAGATCGAACCGGAGAAGCTCGACTAAGAGAGCGGCGAGTGCGCGTATTCATCACGGGAGCGACGGGCTTCGTGGGCGGTCATGTGGCCCGACAGTATGCGTCAGGTGGCGCGAGCCTTCGATTGCTGACCCGCCAGACGAGCCGCCTGGACGCCATCGAAGGACTCAACGCAGAGATCGTTCAAGGAGACCTTCTTCATCCTGGCGGTCTTCGTTCTGCCCTCATGGGGTGCGACGCGCTGGTCCATGTTGCTGCGGACTACCGCTTGTGGGTGCCTGACCCGAAGGCGATGTATGCAGCTAACGTCGATGGCACTTATGAACTCCTGAAACTGGCACGTGAGGTTGGCATCCCACGCGTCGTCTACACCTCAAGCGTTGCGACCATGGGCTTCAAAGCGGACGGAACTATCATCGACGAAAAGACGCCGGTCACACTCGCAGATATGATCGGCCACTACAAGCGATCGAAGTTTCTGGGCGAGCAAGAGGCGATCAAGGCTGCACAATCAGGTCAGCATGTCATGATTCTGAACCCCACGACACCGATTGGACCCGGTGACGTCAAACCCACGCCAACCGGCCGCATCATCGTGGACTTTCTCAACAAAAAATTTCCGGCCTACGTCGACACCGGCCTCAATCTTGTCGATGTCTCTGAAGTTGCACGCATGCACATTACCGCCCTCGAGCGAGGTACTCCAGGCGAGCGGTACATTCTCGGTGGTGAAAATCTAACTCTTAAGCAGATTCTTGACCGCATGTCCGCCATCACCGGCCTGCCGTCGCCAACCATGAAAGTTCCGCACGCTGTCGCGATGATCTTTGCTTTCTTCGACGAGACGATCACGGGCAAGCTTCGCGGGAAGGAGCCTCGCGCCACCGTCGAAGCGGTCCGCATGGGCAAGAAGATGATGTTCGCTTCATCCGCAAAGGCTGAACGCGATCTTGGCTTTCAGGTACTCCCGATTTATCCCGCGCTTCGGGCGGCCACCAACTGGTTTATCGCGAACGGATACGCGTCGACGCCATGAGAGTCGCGATCATCGCAGCGCTTCCCGGCGAGCTGAAGCCTCTCGTAAAAGACTGGCAGCAGGTTCGCACCGGGGACAGGAGAACGAAAAAATGGGTCACTTCTCGCAGTGACAATATCTGGATCGCAGTCTGCTCTGGCATGGGGGCAGAGGCTGCGCGCAGGGCCTACGCCAATGCCGTCGCCGATGGGCCGGTGGATATGCTCTTCTCGGTCGGCTGGGCAGGCGCACTCGCGCCCGAGATTCTGCCGGGAACCGTACATATTCCGATGGTGGTGATCGACGCGCAGACCGGGGAGCGGTTTTCGCATTCCAAGAGCGAAAGAAGGAATGCACTCGTCACCACGGTAGGTGTGGCTGACTCGGCAGAAAAGGCGCGTTTGGCGGCGACCTACCCCGGAGCCCTTCTGGTTGATATGGAAGGAGCAACCATCTCTCGTCTTGCTGTAATGAACGGGATTCCAGCGCTTTGTATCAAGGGTATTTCGGATGCATTCGAGGCAAAAGTTCCCAATCTGAATCCTTTTATCAACGAAGATGGTCAGCTGAATTTGATGCGCTTTTTACCGCATGTTGCTCTTCGGCCGCGATACTGGCGATCTTTGATTCATCTTGGAACAAACAGCGCACAGGCCGCCTATGCCATGCGAGACTTGGTTATGGAGTTCATGAAAGAAGGAAATGTCGAGAAAGTCGTTCGTGCCGGAAGTTTCTAGATGAAGCCATCGATACCATCTACGATGCGAGCCGCAGTCTATCGCGGTATCAACGACGTCCGCGTCGAGACCGTGCCAGTGCCTGAGATCGGCGCAGGCGAAGTCCTCGTGAAGATTGACACCTGCGGTATTTGCGGCACCGACCTCAAAAAAATTCATAGTGGCTCACACTCTGCACCTCGCATCTTCGGGCATGAGATGTCAGGAACGATCGTTAAGGCCGGCGAAGGGGTTGAGGGCTTCGTGGTTGGTGATCGCGTGATGGCTTACCATCACAGCCCCTGCGGCGCCTGCTACTACTGCCGCAAACAGACGTTTGCCCAGTGCGAGTCCTACAAAAAGGTCGGCTGTACCGCTGGTTTTGAACCCTCTGGCGGAGGTTTTGCAGAGTACATCCGTGTAATGGATTGGATTGTGCGCAAAGGTCTGGTCAAAATTCCCGACGCCGTGCCTTTCGAACAAGCCGCATTCATTGAACCCGTCAATACGACCTACAAAGCAATCGAGCTCCTCAAACTACAGCCTGACGAGACGGTGCTTGTGATTGGGCAAGGCCCGATCGGAATTCTTTTGGCTGCGCTGGCGAAGAGAACCGGAGCCACAGTCCTTACCAGTGATCTCTACCCCGAGCGACATGCTATCGCCGCAAAGTTTGGACTAGACCATCCGCTCGATGCCCGCGGCGACGTAGTTGCAGCAGCCAAGTCTGCTACCGAAGGTCGGGGGGCCGATGTCGCTCTGGTTGCAGTTGGTGGCAATGCGCTGATCAAAGTGGCGATGGACGCGATTCGTCCCGGTGGACGCGTGATGCTCTTTGCGCAGACGCAGCATGGCGAAGCACCATTCGATCCTGCCGCTGTCTGCATGGATGAGAAGACCTTGATGGGTTCCTACAGCTCCTCGCTCACCTTCAACGAGGCTGTCAACCAAGTGATCTTCGACGGCTATGGCAAAGGATTCGATCTCACCCAGCTGATCTCGCACCGCTTCTCGCTCGAAGATGGAGTCGCGGCGATCGAACTCGCATCACACCCGGTGGCCGATTCGATGAAGATTGTCATTCAGCCCGGCGGCTAATCTCTGGCGCGCTTCTTCACTTCAACATTGAGGCGTTTGATCTTCTGATTGAGTGTGGAGAGCGGAATTCTGAAGTACTCCGCAGCCTCGGTCTGGTTCCAATGGCAGCGTTCCAGACGATCAGAGATAATGCGCCGCTCGATCTCTTCCATCAGATCGAACAGGGAGGCGTTGGGTTCATGGTCCAGCAGATTGGTCGAATAGGTTCCCCCGGTTAGCTGCGCCGGAAGCAGGTCAGGACTGATCGTCCGCGAATTCGAAAGCACTACTCCGCGTTCCATCGCATTCTCAAGCTCGCGGACATTGCCCGGCCACTCGTAATCCATGATGATACGCATTGCCTCCGGAGACAGAGTCCGGTCTTCGGTGCCGTTTTCCTGCGCATAAAATTTCAAGAAATGAGCCGCGAGCAGAGGAACGTCTTCGCGTCGCGAACGCAGCGGCGGCAGTTCAAGATTGATGACGTTCAGGCGATAGAAAAGATCCTCGCGGAATCGGCCTTCACGCACAGCATCCTGCAGGTTGACATTGGTCGCGGCAATGATGCGGACATCGACTTGGATTTCCTGTACGCCACCCAGATGCATAAACCGGCGATCCTGCAGAACACGGAGAATTTTCGCCTGCATATCCAGGCCCATCGTGCCGATCTCATCAAGAAAGAGTGTTCCGCCATTCGCAACTTCGAAGAGGCCCTTCTTGGCTGTGACAGCCGAGGTAAAAGCTCCCTTGACATGCCCGAACAGCGTGGATTCCAGGAGCTCTGACGGCACCGCACCCGTGTTGACGGGGACGAATGGCTTATCCTTGCGTGGCGAATTTGCATGAATCGCCTTTGCGATGAGTTCCTTGCCGGTACCGCTCTCACCCTGAATCAGAACGGTCGACCGGCTCGGCGCGACCTGTGCAACGAGATCGAAAAGGCGAAGCATCGGCTCGCTTTTGCCGACAATGTTTTCGAAGTTGTAGCGCTGCTTCAGAGTACGTTTAAGTTGAACAACCTCTTCTTCCGCGCGATGACGGGCAACTGCCGCGCGAATGTCGGCGAGCAACTTCTCGTTATCCCATGGCTTCTGGACAAAGTTCTCCGCGCCCGCCCGGATCGCGTCCACGACGTTGCCAACCGTCCCGTACGCCGTAATCATGATCACAGGAAGATGCGGATGCATCTCGACGATGCGCGGCAGCAGATCGATACCACTCTGGCCGGGCAGTGCGAGGTCGAGAAGCAGCAGGTCATATTCGTTGTGTGAAAGCAGATCGATGCCGGAGGGGCCGTCGATCGCAGTATCGACAGAAAAGCCCTCAAGGGTCAGCAGCGTGTCCAGCGATTCGCGGATTGCCTCTTCATCGTCAATAATCAGGATGCGTGGTTCGCCGGCTACGCGGATATTACGCTGGGCGGTTAAATTCTCGGAGACAACTTCAGTCACTTCAGGCATGGATCGTCTTTCTTTCGCTATCGCGCGTCCTGCTCTTAGGCACATCTCCAGCGGCGGCGGGGCGTGTGCCAGAGGATGGAAATTCAAGCTGGAAAGCAGTTCCAACGCCTAGTTCACTTTCTACGTGAATCTTTCCGGCATGTTCCTGCATGATTCCGTAGCTGACGGCAAGGCCCAGGCCGGTGCCCTTATGCGCACCCTCCTGCGGCTTGGTTTTGGTTGTGAAGAAAGGATCGTAGATGCGGTGCAGGTGTTCTTTTTCGATGCCCGCGCCTGAGTCCTGAATACGTACAACAACGCGTCCCGGCCCGTTGAAGGTAGCAATCCTGAGTGTGGCATTCGGCAGGCCGAACATGGCATCTTTTGCATTCAGCATCAGATTCAAAATTACCTGTTGCAGCTTGCCTTGATTTCCGTGGATGCGCGCAAGAGACGGATCAAAATTCGTCTCCACGCGAATCTGCGACGTCTTGAACTGATGTTCCAGGAGCGTGACCGTGTCGCCGAGAAGCTCGTTAAGATTCAGGCTGGTAAACTCCGCCCCGCTGGTGCGCGAGAAGTTCAGAAGGCCGTTGACGATCTCCGAGGCGCGGAAGGTTTGCTGCGTGATCTTTTCGAGCACAGGGGCGAGCCGCTGATCGTCGCGCATGTGCTTCGTCAGCATCTGCGTGTAGCTCGAGATCACCGCCAGAGGCGTGTTGACTTCGTGCGCAACACCGGCGGCCAGCAGGCCGATTGAGGAAAGCTTCTCCGATTGCGTAAGCTGCGCCTCCAGCTGAATCCGGTCGGTAATATCGTCGACGAGAATGATTCGTCCAACCGCGACAAAGTTACGCGTGACGAGCGGCGCGATTGCTATGTTGGCGATGCGCTCCGTGCCATTGGGTAATCTCAGGCGGAACTTATAAAGCGTGTGCGTGCCATGCTCCTCGCGAACACTGTTGAATCGCGAGACGAACTCCGGCGGCAGGACAGCGGAGATAGGCTGGCGCAACACCTCCGCACGGCCTTTCTCGTACATCGTCTCCATCTGCGTATTCCAGCTCTCGATGCGATCATCGAGATCGACAGCGAAGACGCCGATGTTGATCGATTCCACGATATTTTCGTGGAATTCCTTGAGGCTCTCAAACTCGGTAATCTTCTGCTCCAGACGGCGATAGAGCTGTGCGTTCTGAATGGCAATGCCGATGTAGCCGGCCAGCGACTCGAGTAGCTCCATGTCTTCACTGGAGAGAAAATCCCCATTGTCCGTGCGGCCCAGACCGATTACAGCAACCGTGCGTACGCCGCCGCCCTCGCGGTTCGCCACGCGGCAGGGAAGGTAATAGTTCAGATCGAGAGTCGCTGCACTCGACCGCTGTCCTTCCGACAACCGAATGACGTTCTGCGGATTTTCGAGGAAGATATGGTTATTCGCTCCCGGCCGGTCGAAGTCGAGGAAGCGAAGGTCGAGGGCACGCAGATCGGCAGCCTGCAGATTCATCAGTCCATGCGAAGCCGCCAGTTCAAATCGTGGTGGAGTGTTGCGCCGTTCGTCGCCTTCGGAAGCAAGAAAGACTGCAACTCGCGTGACAAGCAACGCCTGTGGGAGCCGCTCGACGATGGAATCGAGCAACGTACGCAGGTCGGTCTGGGAGTTAATGCCACGACCAAAGTCGACCAGTGTCTCGCGATAGTCAAATCGCTTTTGGTCGAAGACACGATCGACACGCGCCTGAATCGCCCGCTTCAGTGGATCGAAGACGATTCCGGTGAGGATTACCGCAGCCATCAAGCCCCAGATACCGAGGCTCTGCAGGCGTGTATGGACCAGCTCCGCCATGAGTGCGACGATGCCAAAGTAGAAGCCAACCAGCGAAGCGGTAGCCAAGGTGTACGTCACGCCGCGCTTGAAGATCAGGTCGACGTCCATCAGTCTGTAGCGAACGATGGCCCAGCTGAAGGTCAGCGGAAGAATTACCAGTGACAGTCCAGCAAACTTTGTAAGTGGAGTCGGGACTGACCAGTCGGCGAGGTAGGGAATTACATTCAGCAGAGTGAACGGAGTTACCGCAAGCAGGGTGCCACGCGTCAGCCATTTGAGTTGTTGACGTTCCAACCCGGACTCGGCCCGGCGATAACGGTATCGGAAGACGACGGCTGCGATTACGTAATACAACGCCAGGTAGCCAAGTGAGATCTGGTCCAGACGATGCACCAGAATCTCGGTCGCCGACCAGAATCGGATCGCCGTATATTGCAACCCGAGCAAAAAGACTCCCGGTACATACAGCAGTGCACAGGCAAGGCGCCGCCGCCATCGGTTGCGCGGGTCCGGAACGTAGCTATCGGAGAAGCTGACTGCAAAATGCAGGAACAGCGCCGGCTGCAAAGCCTGCGCGATCATGTTGCCCCAGTCAAATATGCCCAGCTCGCCGGTGGAACGGAAGCTGTAAAACACGAACGAAACAAGGCAAAAGACGTAGAAGTGTACGGATTTTGGCGCAGTCCATCGACGGAACAGGACGTAAATCCCGATGCAGAGATAAACCAGCGCAATAAATCGCAGGTACTGGTTGAACGACCTGTCCTTCTCTCCGAGAATGACGGGAATATCGAGACGCGTCGCGCCGTTTAGATCGATCGACTGGGGTACTGGCCTGAGAATGGAGTAGGTGGCGCGCGCAAAGCTGCCGGTATGGAACATCTCGCGGCCCAGCGAAGCGACGCGCGTTGTTGTCTGGTTATTGACGCTCAGAAGGATGTCGCCGGTCCGGATTCCTGCCCTGTTTCCTGGAGAGTCCGCTGGAACTCGTTCTGCCTTCAGACCGCCGTTGGCCTCGACCCACCAGATACCGTCCGTCGGAATGGCGAGTCCATTTTCGTGCTCAAAGTTCATCGCCGCCAACACGCAAGCGGCGACAGTCGCCAATGCCAGCACGATGGCTAGAATGCGTGTTTGTGCAACGTCTTTCATTCCGTCTCAACTATTAAACATGCACATTAAGGCCCAAACGGTTAAATCGCTAGAGAGCAGCATTTAGTGGTCTGCTAAAGGTCTGTTAATGCCTATTCCTACAGAAAATCATAACGCATTCTGTAATTCACATAAATCCGGGCGGTGATATCTTACGTATCTGTTAGACCCATTGTTCCAAAGAATGAACCTGCAGGTTTCGCAATTCGTTAACTTTCCGTCACAAATTAAAATTATGAACTTTCGGAGAACCTTTTTCAGCAATATCTGCTCAAATTATTAACATTGCTGTAACATAAACAGCGACGAGATGACCTGCCTGCACGACCTTTGGCGTCGATCTCCCGAGATTCTATTGAGATGGCGGCGCGATGCAGGTAAATTCCGAGAACGATCCGAAGATTGAAGAAGCTTTTGTTCTGGTGAACGGAGCCAAACTCCACTACCAGCGTGCGGGCACAGGACGCCCCCTTCTGTTGCTTCATGGTCTGGTCGGATCGGCAAAGAACTGGCGTCGTAACATTTCCTTCCTTTCGCGAGACTCCAACGTGTTCGCCGTCGATCTCTTCAACATGGGAGAGTCCGACCGAGTGCCGGGTCTCGATGCCAGCCTTGAAGCAACCGCAGACCACCTGGCTGCCTATATGGACGCGCTTGGGCTGCCCGAAGCCGACATTGCCGGCCACTCACATGGCGGTGCCATTGCCATGATGCTCGCTGCACGTCACCCGAACAGGGTCCGCCGACTTATTCTGTTTGCCCCTGCGAATCCTTTCTGCGACCTCGGCAACCAACTCATCCGTTTCTACCAGACACGCTTTGGCACATGGTTCGCACGACGGATTCCCTTTCTGCCCAGGATGCTGAAGGCTACGGCCCTGAGCCGCATGTACGGCGATCCCCGCCGCGTTGCGCCAGACACCCTAGACGGATACACCCAGGGCCTGCACATTCCGGGCACGGTTGATCACGTCATGCAGATCGTCCAACGCTGGTCTGTGGATATGGGGCTTCTTCGTTCAGCCCTTGTCCGGCTTGCCGAAAAGCCGACGTTGCTAATCTGGGGCGACCGCGACCGTGCGGTTGGTCTTCACTCAGCGCGTGAACTCCAGCGTACGCTACCTCAATCGCAGCTTCTCGTGCTTCCCGGTGTCGGACACATTGCTTTTGAAGAGACTCCCGAGATTTGCAATCAGGCGATGCGCGAATGGCTGGTCGACCCTCAGCCCCCTGATCTGCGCTCCTCTATCCGAGGTTTTCAGGATCGATCCGCGCTCGTCAACCTTCCCGAGGCTCGTGGCGCAGCGTGATCTAACTTAGGCCGAATTCAGTCCGGAGCCAGTCCCGAATTTCATGCTGCATCCTGTCCAACTTCGGACCAGGTGAATCCGCAGTGCCCTGAAAAAAATGATCCGCACCTGCAATCCATACCAGCCGCTTCGGATCCGGTGTACGCTCAAAGACGCCATCCAGCACATCGCGGGGCCCATACTGATCGTGGTCGCCGCTAATAAAGAGCTTCGGGGCGTTGCACTTTGGCAGAAACCCATAGCTATAGTCTCTGCCCTCTGCACGAACCGGCAAACCAAGTCCGACCAGGCCCTTTACACGAGAATCGCCGCAGCAGGCACGTAACCCCACGTTAGAACCAAAAGAAAATCCTGCAAAAAGAATCGGTAAGTTAAATTGATTGTTCATCCAATCGAGCGCCGCTCGAACGTCATCCTGTTCGCCTAGCC
>Ga0206968_10275_pt1 | contig 12937 bp, 8 predicted proteins | sample Alteio_BWOrgHeat_22_FD_153254 | JGI IMG/M metagenome (GOLD analysis project Ga0206968, IMG submission 153254) | Enriched cells from forest soil in Barre Woods Harvard Forest LTER site, Petersham, Massachusetts, United States -... | ecosystem: Environmental > Terrestrial > Soil > Temperate forest >... | reverse complement strand
CAAACTTCCCCGACTCAAATCACCTGGCCGTCGGGCGTGGCAAATCGTTTACTTTTGTTTCAGGCCTTGGGGGAGAGAGCGTTCGGGATCAGAAACGCTGCCTGCCTATTTCGCCGCCATATGGCTGCAAGGGAGAATGGGCAAAGATCTATACATCGAATCAGAATGCTCAGTATGGCGTCCTCTTCATCACATTCAATGTGGACCATAACTCGAATAAAGCTCATGGCTACTTTAAGAATATCAAAGGCCAAATTGTCGATGATTTCGACATCATAAATATTCAGCAATGATGAGGCCGAGGAGACGCCCACCCCACCCATCCAAGCTGCCAGCACAAGCCTCCGTCAAAAACTTGGCGCACCCTTCTCATGAACGGCACGTCAGCGCGCCAACTTCCTGAGTCATCCACTAATCGCAGGAACGGCCGGCACGCAGCCCGCTAAGCCGGGGAGCAAGGCTATTGATTGCAACTCCGCAAGATCTTAAGAATGACGCGTTCCGCAACGAGCAACTTCGATCGCGGACACGCACTTCGAGCGCTAGCCATCGAGGATCTTTGCCACATTGCTAAATCAGAAACACCCACGTGGCGCCTCCAATGTTTCGCTTCGCCGCCATTCGAAAAAGGTGTACGCGAGTCTGAGAGTTCCCTGTCGGCCCGTAAGTGACAGGTGCGGCGAGCGATGTCAATCGAACTGTATTTCATGGAACAACCATAGTTCTTGCCGACAAGGTCGTCCGCGCCAATTGAACAAGGTAATGGGCAGTGGCAATCTGAAAGCCGTAGAAATCTGAAGGGACGCAGGAATAACAACTCATCCGTTCCGAGCTAAGATCAAGCATCCAATGACTTTGCGGCTCTCTTGGTTTAGGGCCTCAAATGAGTTAGGATGGCGTCGAATCGGAAATTGCAAACCATTATCGAGAAGTAGGTAGGAGCGTCATAATCCTGTGGTACGGTTCGTGGACACGGATGAATTTGAGTCGGCGCGGATTTATTCCTGACTGTGGCCGGAGGAAGCACTGGGGTCGCTTAAGGTAGTTTCTTGCCGTGTTAGCTTGCCTGTAACCTCGCCCGACTCCCGGGCGTCGAATATTTCAAAGCTTGTGCAATGAGCGATTTCGGGGGATAGCGCGCCAATTCGGCAGGTGGTCGCCTGAATCATGACTCGGTGCCACAAAAACTTAACGGCGTACAAGTGCCTGGCTCGCTCGATGCGCGTTGCGATGCACTTGGGCGCTTTTGCTGCGTTCGCCTGTGGCTGCGCAAAACAACAGGCTGCTCCCCCCGCACGTCCGCCGACTCGCGTAGTCGTTGCCAAGGTCACCCAAAAAACCATGCCCGTCGAAGTGACGGCAGTTGGAAATGTGGAGGCCATTTCAACGATTTCCATCAGGGCACAGGTCGCCGGCGAGGTCCAGAACATCCACTTTAAAGAGGGCGACTTCGTTAAGAAGGGGCAAGTATTGCTTACGATCGACCCGAGGCCTTATGAGGCGGCGCTGGCGCAGGCCAAGGCCGCACTCGCCCGCGATAGGGCCACTGGAACGTACAATCGCGCGCAGGCGCAGCGTTACAAGACGCTTTTCGACCAGGGAGTCGTGCCGGCGGAGCAGGTCGATTCCTTCACCAGTGCTGCGGACGCCTCGGATGCCGTCGTGAATTCCGACGAGGCCGCCGTTAAGACAGCGGAGCTCAATCTGGAATACTGCACGATCGAATCGCCGATTGACGGACGGACGGGCGCCGTGATGGTGAAAGCCGGAAATCTGGTCAAAGTGGCGGACGTCCCGATCGTGGTAATCAACCAAGTGAACCCGATTTACGTTAATTTTACTGTTCCACAACAATACTGGCCGGATATCAAGGAAGACATAGAGCGGCGCGCGCTGCATGTCACGGTAACTATCCCTCAAAATTCAGGCCGGCCCGTGGAAGGCACGCTGACCTTCGTGGACAACATCGTGGACTCCACAACCGGCACGATTCACCTAAGAGGGACATTCGAGAACTCTCAGAATCGCCTCTGGCCGGGCTTGTACGTCAGTGTTTTGCTTACGCTCTCTCAGCAGCCCAACGCCACGGTGGTGCCGGCGCATTCGATCATCACGACCCAGGAGGGTTCGTACGTGTACGTAGTGAAGGGCAACGACATTGTTGAACAGCGCACGATTGTGCCGAACAGGACAATCAATAATGACACCGTAGTCGACAAGGGCCTTCAGCCCGGCGAGGTGATCGTCACCGATGGTCAAGTCAATCTGGTGCCCGGCGCGAAAATAGAGGTCAAGAACAACGCCCCTGAACCGATCGTGGAACCACCAGGCCGCCCAAGCGAAGTAGCGGGTTCGGCAACGCACAGAGGCGCTGCCGCGGATCCCCCTCCGGGCGATCCCGGCCGCCCCAAGCCGCAATGATGTGCGTCTGACCGAGATTCACGGGAGCAGCGGATGAGCATTCCCGAACGATTTATTCAACGGCCGATCGCGACGACCCTGGTCATGATGGCCATCCTGCTGTTTGGGATTGCAAGTTATCGTGTCTTGCCTGTGAGCGATCTACCGAACGTAGATTATCCCACGATCAATGTCTATGCGAACCTGCCCGGGGCGAATCCGGACACCATGGCCGCGGCGGTTGCATTGCCGCTGGAAAAACAGTTTTCCAATATCGCCGGGCTGGATTCGATGGTGTCGTCTAACCGAGTTGGCGCAACTTCTATCGTGCTGCAGTTCAGCCTCGACCGCAACCTGGACGGAGCTGCGCAAGATGTGCAGGCCGCCATTTCTCAGGCGGCCCGTCAATTGCCGCCCTCTATGCCCGCCCCTCCTGCGTACTACCGGCAAAATCCAGCTGATTACCCGGTCCTCTTCATCGCCCTCACTTCGGACACGCTGGCGCTTTCCGCAGTGGATGAATACGCCGAGACGTTTATCGCGCCGAGCGTCTCCACGGTCAACGGAGTCGCGGTTGTGCAAATCTACGGCCAATTCAAATATGCTCCGCACATTCAATTGGATCCCCAAGCTCTGGCGATCCGGCGGATCGGGATTGACGACGTCGAAAATGCCCTGACGAACGGCAACGTGAATCTTCCGACGGGAACGATCTGGGGCCCGCAGCGCGCGCCAACTGTGCAGACCCAAGGGCAGCTTTACAATGCCGCGGATTACTCCAAGTTGATCGTCGCATACCGCAATGGCTCCCCGGTGCGGCTGTCGGATTTGGGCCGCGTTATCGACAGCGTCCAAAACGACAAGAACGTGAATTATTTCTACGACGCAGACACTCCGCGCGGCATATCCGCCATTCCGATGGTCATCTTCAAGCAGCCGGGCACCAACGCAGTGCAAGTGGTGGACGGCATCAAAGCCATGCTTCCTCGTTTGGAGGCGACGCTGCCCCCGTCCATCAAGATGAGGGTGCTTTTCGACCGCTCAACCACGATTCGCAGCTCGGTGAACGATGTGAAGTTCACTCTCGAGCTGGCGCTGTTTCTTGTGATCATGGTCATCTTCCTGTTCTTACGAAACCTGTCGGCAACGATAATTCCCAGCCTTGCGCTTCCGTTCTCCCTTGTGGGCACGTTCGCCGTAATGTTCCTGTGCGGCTATTCGATCGATAACCTTTCTTTGATGGCGTTGACTTTATCCGTAGGCTTCGTCGTGGATGACGCCATCGTGATGCTCGAAAACATCGTGCGTCATATGGAGCAGGGCGAAGGCGTGATGGAAGCTGCCATCAACGGTTCGGGGGAGATCGGATTTACGATTCTTTCCATGACGCTGTCACTCTCGGCGGTGTTCATCCCGGTGATGTTCATGGGGGGAGTTCTCGGCAGGCTTTTGCATGAGTTTGCGGTGACCATCATGGCGGCCATCCTGGTGTCAGGATTCGTCTCATTGACGCTCACGCCGATGCTTTGCAGTCGCTTCCTCAAACCCCATCATGAGGTCAGGCACGGCCGGCTCTATAATTTCTTCGAATCCGTGCAGGCGGGGCTTGAGCGAATCTACGATCGTTGCCTCCAGTTCTCGCTTCGCCATAAGCTCGCGACCATGATTTTTTCGGCGGCCCTGGCGGTTGGGACGTACTATCTTGCAGTCATCATTCCGAAGGGGTTTTTGCCGAGCGAGGATATCGATACGATCAACGGGACCACCGAAGCGATTGAGGGCATTTCGTTTGATGCGATGGTCGAGCACCAGCGTGAGATCAGTGAAATCCTGGTGAAGGATCCCTCGGTTGCGTACGTATTGTCATCGATCGGCTCGGGCGGCCGAACCCTGAATCAAGGCGGGCTCAACATCCGCTTGAAACCGCGGGCGGAGCGTCCGCAGGTCGACCAGGTCATCAACGAGCTGCGGCCTAAGCTTGCCGTTGTGCCCGGGATGGTTACGTACTTGCGCAATGATCCCCCGATTCGCATTGGGGGTCTGCAAAGCAAGGCGCTCTACCAATTCACAATCCAAAGCCCGAATACGGACGAACTTTACAGTTCGGCTCAGGACTTCACGGCCAAAATGCGCGCTCTCCCGGGACTCACGGACGTCAGCAGCGATCTCCAGATCCGAAATCCGCAGATCAATATCCAAATCGACAGGGACGCCGCTTCTTCCTATGGAGTTTCGGTGAATCAAATCGAAGACGCGATCTACTCTGCCTACGGACAACGCCAGATCTCAACGATTTTTGCGCCGAATAATCAATATTGGGTCATCCTGGAACTAGAGCCGGAATATCAACGCGATGCAAACAAGATCGCGTCTCTCTACGTTCACTCAGCGCAAGGATCGCAGGATTTCTCAAACGCGAGCGGGCAGCTCGTGCCGATCAGCGCCGTGGCAAAACTCAGCCCGACGCTGGGGCCTCTTTCGGTCAATCACCTCGGGCAGCTGCCCGCGGTAACCATTTCCTTTAATCTGAAGTCTGGCACATCGATTGGAGACGCAGTCGCCGAAATCAACGAACTGGCCAGGCAGGCTCTTCCGCCAACGACCACGACAACTTTCCAGGGCAACGCCCAAGCCTTTCAATCGTCCCTGGCGGGTCTTGGCATGTTGCTGGCAATGGCCATCCTCGTGATCTATATCATTCTCGGCATTCTTTATGAAAGCTTCCTGCATCCGATTACGATTCTTTCCGGATTGCCGTCCGCCGGCTTTGGAGCGCTCCTGTCGCTGTACCTTTTCCATACGGCCGCGACGAAAGGTTGGGTCTCTCCGCTACTCGATATGAATCTGGACATCTACGGCTTTGTGGGAATCATGATGCTTATCGGCATCGTCAAGAAAAACGCCATCATGATGATTGACTTTGCGCTGGAAGCGCAGCGCAAGGAAGGAAAGAGTCCGGCCGAAGCGATTTATCAGGGATGCCTGGTCCGCTTCCGCCCCATCATGATGACCACTATGGCGGCGCTGATGGGCACTCTTCCGATCGCGCTGGGTATCGGGGCAGGCGGCGAAGCGCGCCGGCCCCTGGGAGTATCGGTCGTCGGAGGGCTGGCTTTTTCCCAACTCGTGACGCTCTTCCTCACTCCTGTATTTTACATTTACATGGAAGACGCAAAACGGTGGGGTGCGCAGGTATTCGGCCGCAAGCGCGACGTTGCGCCTGAATCCGGTCCGTCCTCCTCCGGCCGGATTCCGAGCGGTCCCATCGGCACGCCGATCGCGCGCTCCAAGGACGCGCCGGATTTCTAGGGGATCTTCGAGGTCTGAAGATCTAACAGGACTCGAAAACAAGTGCTTGTCGACGGGGCCCACGATCTCAAATCCGATGGAAAGAGCAGGCCTCCCGAACTGAAAGATGTATTAAAGTGCCCGCTTATTGGACTTCGTAAACCTTGACGCCGGCTGGATCCGTCCCATGACGTGGCGCAGCAACGTAATACCGTTTGAGCTGTGGCACGAAAATAGCCGTCTTGGCCCGAAAGCCGGTCGGGGCTCTTGCGAGTTCCACGTAGTGATCGGCATCTTTCTGTTCGTAAACGACGGCGAAATCATTACAGGCAACGTAAATGCGCTTGCCTGCTGGATCAAATGCCATGTCGTCCGTCATTTCGGCGGTCGGCAGGGTGGCAATGATCTTGCCGGATTCCGAATCCAAAATAGCGAGAGCCGGCGGTTTACGCCCGGCGACAAAAACACGGCGATTGGCTTCGTCAAAAATGAGCGGCGTGTTTCCGTGGAGTTCGCCCAGAGGCCAGGTCGAAATCACAGTCTTTTTTTCTCTGTCGATCACGCCCACGAGACTCTTGTCTCTGACATTGGCGAAGATCCTGGGGCCATTTTTCTCGATTCCCATCCCCTCAATATTTGTCGAATCCACCTTGATGTCCCCAACTTTTTTCCGAGTATTCGTATCGACAATGTTGATCAAGGAATAGGCCATCTTTGCGTCCGAGCCACCGGCGGCAACGTAGAGAAGATGCTTCGCCGGGTCATAAGCCGATGAATCGGCACCTTCGGTCAGCTTCACGGTTTCAGTCAGGGCGTAGGTATCGCTATTGAAAATCTTAGCTGCGCCTCCCGCGATGACCCAAAGCTGTTTGGCAGACGGAAGGAACAGCATTGAATGCGGTTCCTCCAAATCCGGAATTGTATGAATCAGTTTGTTATCGCGAGTGTCCAACACCTCCACCGCATTGTTAGCTTCTGCCGTGAGAAACAGCCGGTTGCCCGCGAGATCTACAGTAAAATGATCGAAATCACCCTCTTTGAGGTCCGGAAGCGGAATGGTCTGCACCAGTCGCAGCGGAGGCTTGCTTTGAGCAGAGGCAACAGCGGCGATAAAAACAATCATCGCGGCGACTAAGGACGCGAGAAACCTTTTCATTTTTATCTTCTCCATGGAGCCGAAGTTTTTCCTGACGAGTGAATGCCCATTCTTCAATTTCGATATCTCCTGCCGGGCCGCTTCCAAGCCATTCATCATTTTAATGAACGCAAGCGATGAAAAAACAGTACGAATCGCTTGCTTCAAAAGGGACGCAACCTTTTTGACGCGGAATTCACACCTCGCTCTAAAGTCTGTGTGCCATCGAAATCCTCCTGTGACCCAGGAGGACCGATTCAGTCAGCAACATTACCGACCAGCAGACAGATAACAACCAGAGAACTAATTAGGAGATGAATCCTAAACGCATCCGACATAGTCGCGCATGTAATACCGCATGAAGGGACCTGTCAAGTGAAATCGGCGAGCGCCCACGTCGCCGGTGTTCTGATCTTGACAGCTGAAGACACTCTGTGACATAAGGTCTCCTTTCTCGGCACCGTAAATGTCCAACGATTTTGAAAATCATTGCTGGAAAGACGTCGTTTCAGAAGATGTCCTCGATCTCTACTCCAGGTATGAGCGCGGAGTCTTCGTAGGCCCATCGCCGGCGTTGCTCGCCATTGATCTTTATGAACTCGCTTATGAAGGCGGAGCCAAACCGATTTCAGAAATCTCAAAAATGTTTCCTAGTTCTTGTGGTGAGCATGCTTGGGCGGCCATAGAACCGACCGAAAGGCTTTTCACCGCTGCGCGATTTGCCAAAATTCCCGTCTTCTATACAACCATGGACGTCCGGCCTGACAGCCGGCCCGAAGGGCTCAACGCAACCAAGAGGCAAGCACCGCGCAATGACGCTGCCGCCTATGCTATCAGGTCGAATTTCAAGCCTGAGCCATGCGACGTGGTCATCACCAAGCAACGGGCTAGCGCTTTCTTTGGGACTCCTTTGCAAGCGCATCTGACCCAGCTTGGCGTGCGAACGGTTATCATCTGCGGAGAGAGCACCTCCGGCTGTGTGCGGGCCTCCGCGGTGGACGCCTATTCTTACGGCTTTCATGTGGTACTCGCCGAGGAGTGCTGCTTCGACCGGAGCGTGCTGTCACACAAAATCAATCTATTTGATTTACATCATAAGTACGCTGATGTACTGCACGTGGATCAGGTGGAAGCGCATCTCAGCAACGAGCACGTTCGAACGGCGAGATAACCGATTATGAAGCCAACTGCTTACGGTCCTTTCTCATATTCCCCGATCGTTCGGCGGCCCCCGCTCGCTTGGCCAGACGGCGCCCGAGTGGCTTTATGGGTAATCCCGAATATCGAGTTTTTTTCACTGGAAGAGCGGCCAGGAGGATCCGGCAGCGGAAAGATTCCCGACATTCCTTTGTGGTCCGCTAGAGACTACGGCAACCGGGTGGGAGTTTTCCGATTAATGGAGGTTCTCGATCGTCACAAAATTCGAGCGACCGTCGCCCTCAACAGCGACGTTTGCGGACGGCATCCGGTTATTATCGAGGAAGGTGAAGCTCGCCATTGGGAGTGGATGGGTCACAATCGCACTAACACGCGCCGATTGAACGATGCCCCGGCCGGCGAAGAGGCGAATATTATTCGCGACAGCCTGGCAACGATCGCGAGTGCCACGGGGGTACGTCCTGCCGGGTGGTTGGGGTCTGGCTTGCAAGAAACCTGGGAAACGGTCGATCTCCTTGCCGCTGAAGGTGTCGAATACGTATGCGATTGGTGCAACGACGATCAACCTTACATGATGAATCTTGAAGGCGGTCGCACACTTGTCTCCTTGCCGTACAGTCACGATGTCAACGATAAGCCCGCCTTCGAACAGCATCATCAAACGGCAGCCGAATTTCAGGAGATGATTTGCCGCCAATTCGACGTGCTCTATCGGGAGGGCAAAGATTCCGGACGCGTTATGGCGATCGCAATTCATCCATATCTGACGGGCATGCCTTACCGTATAGATGCATTCGACGCCGCCCTAAAGTACGTTTGCGGACATGAAGGTGTCTGGCGCGCAACTGGTTGCGAGATAGCGCGTCACTACGTTGCACAGATATCCCATCAAGAGAAGCATCAGCACCCAACAAAAACGGCGGTACGTTGAGCACTGGGTAGCATTCTAATTTGTCCCTTACAGATCGGTTACGACCGACCTGCTGCAGCCCGCGTCGGCGGCAGACCGGAGGGCAAATCAAACATTCCCGCGGGAAGAGTATTTATGAATTCTATAACTTCTGCGCTTTCGACGATATCGGCATACTTCGCGTGCATATCGCAAAGGCTCACGGCGTGCGAGGCCTGCGAGCGGTCAAAGCAGGCATCTTCCACGACGGCCACGCGGTAATTGCTATTGAACGCGTCAAGAACTGTCGCGCGCACACAACCGCTCGTTGTAGTTCCGGCGACCAGCAGACTGTCGCATCCCAAAAGGGTGAGATAGCTCTGTAGCGGCGTAGCATAAAACCCGCTCGGTTTTTGCTTCTCGATCAGAAGGTCCCGCGGTTCTGGGCCGAGTTCACGGACGATCGCGTTTGGTTCGACTGTGCTCTCCGTCCGGCGCTCGTTCTGGCGGGTGTTCTTCCATGCCCAGCCGCCGTTATCCCACATGTCGGGACGCCTCTTGTTGGTAGTGAAGATCACCGGAAGACCTTTGGCACGGGCGGCATCGACCAGGCGCTTAATCACTCTTACGCCCTCCCATGCTTCTTCGCCGCAGGAAGTAGGCCAGCGTTTGATTGACTCGAGAATCGGTTCCGGCTTATCGCCGCAGAACGCGTAATTGACATCGACAACCAGGACTGCCGGTCGTTTGCCGAAACCCATCTTGGCGCCAAAGCCCCCGGCGGCGAATACGGCCTTGTCACGATCCGTGAGGAACTTCTCCCAAATTGGCACTTTCATTGGTGCACCTCAATTGTGGAATCCATGATCACACGAGCTGACGCAAACCAACGTGCACGATGCGTCCGGTTGCACTACCAAAAAAAGGCTCTTCTCAAGGCCGAGCAATGCTGCCGAGTGTAGACGCGGAACTCGCAACCGATTCGTTTTCATCGTCACCTCCCATCGATGCATGGGCCGGAAAACGATATGGACCAAGCCGCAAAAAAATGACGCAGGCGAGGAAGAGCGCAACCTCGAATATGATCAACATCGGCCCGTAAGAATGCCAGCGATCAAACGAATAGCCCAGCAGCGATGGGCCGACTCCGACTCCGACCATAAAGACGGCAAATAGGTAGCCGTAGACCTGTCCGAAGGAGCGGATACCGAAATACCGGCTCACAAAGTACGGCAGCAAATCTCCCTCGGCGCCCATTCCCAAGCCGCAGAGTATCGTACCCGCCATGGGCACTAGTCCCCCGGCCCCGCTGGCGAGAAGGCCAATTCCGATCATTGCGCCGCCAATCCAGAAAATCGCCACGTAGGGGCCAAAGAACCTGTCCAGGCAATAGCCGGTCAACATGCGGCCGATAATCATGGCTAGTCCGGCTGTGGATAAGACAGTCGTGGCCTGGGAGATCGAAATTCCACGGTCGGTGAGCAAGGCTACCGCGTGAACCAGCGGTCCGTTGGCGGTTACAACGATAAGAAAAAAAGCGAGAGCGAGCATCCAGAGCTGCCAGGATCGCAGAACTTCTGCAACCGTCAGGCCAGATACGAGAGCATTCTGGCTGGAGTCCCGTTCCGTCCTGCGTCGTGCGGACGTGACAAGAACCGGCTCGCGGACAAACAGCGCAACCGGCAAAAAGGCTACCAGAAGAATAATTACGCCCATGCCGACATAGGCTTTTCGCCACCCGAAATCGTTGATCAGAAATCTCGCCGACTGCGCGACGAATATCCCTCCAAGACCCACCCCGGCCTGTACGATTCCCAGCGCCAGCCCGCGTTTCTCGTTAAACCATTGCGAGATGACTTTGGAATATCCGAGCGGCGTTTGTCCCGCCCCAACAAATCCCGACAGGCCAAACAGGGTGTAAATAATAGCGAGCGAGGGCTGGAGCAGAGAGAGTGCCGCGACACTCAAGGCATAGAGAGCGATTGCCGGCAACAGAACGGCTCGGATTCGACCGCGATCGAAGAGGGCGCCAAAAGTCAAACATCCCACCGCCGTCAAGAGCGTGCTCAACAGGAGCGCTGACGACAAAACGCCACGGCCTATGCCGAGACCAGTTGAGACAGGCTTCAAGAACACGCTGAAAGCAAATATGTTGATTGCCCCGCTTCCAACCAATTGAGCGACGAGCGAAGCCGCAACGATCCACCAGCGATTTCGCAACATGCTGTCTCCTTACATCCATCCGTCTGCGAGCCGAATCTCAGACCGGGCTGCGAAGGCGCGGAATATCTTCATTGCGAACAAACCCGCCCGTATGCTTCCGCAATCTCGGACCCTGTCGCGAACCAGACTCGATTCCGCCTTCGCATATGCGCGATCGCGCGCTGAAAATATTTGATTCGCAAAGGTTGGCCAACCAGGAAGGGGTGCAGTGGAATCCCCATGACTCGCGCAAGATTCTTGCTCTCGGAATAGAGAGTTTCAAACTGATCGACGATTGCGTCCAGATATTGACGACCTGTATAACCATTCCTGGCGAACAAACCGATGTCGTTAAGTTCCATACAGTAGGGTATGGACAAAATCTCTCCCGTCTTCACTTTCATCCTGTAGGGCTGATCGTCATTGTTCCAGTCGCCCACATAGCGCACGCCTTCGGCGGCAAGAATATCGAGTGTGTCGTACGTCTCGGCTAAAGCAGGGCCCAACCAGCCTCTCGGTCGCTCGCCTGTTCCCTTCTCAATCGTGCCCAGCGCGGTGCGGATCACGTCTTTTTCTTCTTCGACGTTGGATAGTGAAGACAGGAGTTGGCTATTCGTGATTCCATGCCCCATGAATTCCCAACCCTTCTTTTTCATTTCCGCCACGGCGCGTGGAAATATCTCGCACACGGACGAATTGAGCGCCACCGTCGCGCGAATCCCCGCAGCTTCTAAAACGTCCGCAATTCTCCACAAGCCGACCCTGATTCCATATTCCCTCCAGGCAAAATTGATTACGTCCGGAACAACGTTTCGCGTGTTCGGCGATGTAGCCAATCCATGCGGTGAGTCAAAGGCCCACGCTTCCACATTCGGAATAATCCACACAGCCAGCGTCTTGCCCTTTGGCCAGGAGAAATGTTTTCGCTCAAAAATCAGCGAGTCTTCGTAGCGCTCGGGCCGGCGTATCTTTTTAATCGGCGCAGTGCTTGCGTTCTCTGTCATGGTTCTCCGGATGCCGGGGTTCAGAAAAGAAAAAACCGGCAAAACCTCGTATTTCTCAAATCGCGCTGGCAGCGTAGCAGATAAGCGTCGAGCTGATCAATATCCGCTCCTGGCTCATTGCCACCATTCCGCGGATGGATTGGACAGATCGCAGGGCACACTCTTTTGTGCGTCACGGCTTTGCAGCGGGAAGCGGTTCGAGAAAGATTGCGCCTCAATTTTACTGGCGCGAAGATGAATCTGCTGCGCTCCCGAACAATCCGAAAGCGCGAAAACCACAACGAAAGGCCAGGGGCGTGATTGCCTTCCACAAACACGTATGCTAGATTCGCTCGTACCGGCAATGTCAGAGTCCACGTACCTCCCAGGCCTCGCGATGCGTGCATTGCATCGCCTGGATTCTTCGCGATTCTCTGCTCTCGTTCGCATCACGCATTGGGTCACTACGCTGAGCTTTTTCGGGTTGCTGGTCAGCGGAATCGCCATTTTCATAGCCCACCCGCGTCTTTATTGGGGCGAAACGGGCGGGTTGGGGACACCCTATGTTCTCGCTTTTCCGCTGCCCTTCATGAAGGGCGGACCCTCTGGCTGGGGCCGGTCTTTGCATTTCCTATCCGCATGGGTATGCGTTTTGACCGGCATTCTTTATGTGCTTTCCGGCATATTTACGCAGCACTTGCGAAGAAATTTGCTGCCAGAAAAGGCGGAACCCTTCTGGAGTTCCCTACGGCGCGTGGCGTCCAATCACTTACACTTGAGGCGTCCGACGGAAGAAGATTCCCTGACCTATAACATTTTGCAACGACTCACTTACCTGACCGTCATTTTCGTCTTCTTTCCCCTGCTGATCTGGACGGGCTT
>Ga0206968_10193_pt2 | contig 13033 bp, 12 predicted proteins | sample Alteio_BWOrgHeat_22_FD_153254 | JGI IMG/M metagenome (GOLD analysis project Ga0206968, IMG submission 153254) | Enriched cells from forest soil in Barre Woods Harvard Forest LTER site, Petersham, Massachusetts, United States -... | ecosystem: Environmental > Terrestrial > Soil > Temperate forest >... | reverse complement strand
AGAATCCCAAAACCATCGACTTCATGGAGACTGAAGGAGACAACAAAGGGAAGATCGTCCTCGGCATCTATGAGTTAGGCGACGACACGCGCAAACTTTGCTATGCCGGGCCGGGCAAGGAGCGACCTTCCGATTTCTCCGCCCCCGCCGGCAGCGGCCGGGTTTTCGTGGAGTTCAATCGCGAGAAGAATTAACCGGGTGAGTGGTGAGTGGTGAGTGGTGAAAAATCGCTTGCGACCACTCACCACTCACCACTCACCAACCTCACTGACACGCCTTCAGGAACGCCACCAAATCGGCCAGCTCCTGCGGGCTGAGCTGCTGATCGAGGCCGGCGGGCATGATCGACACTCGGCTCGGCTGAATGTCCTCGATGTCCTTGCGGGCAATGCGCACGTCTTGATTGATGCCGGTGGCGAGCGTGATCTCGTCACCCGCATCCTTGCGAATCAAGCCGTTGATCGCCTTGCCGTCTTTGGTGGTGACGACGACTGGCTCATAGCTGCGAACGAAGCTGGCGCTGGGGAAGACGATGGACTCGAGCAGATCTCGTTCCGAGCGGATCTTGCCGATGTGAGTCAGGTCCGGTCCGACGTTGCCGCCGAGATAGCCGATGGCGTGGCAGGCGGAGCAACTGGCCTTCGTGCCGTTGAAGACCGCCTGCCCCCGGCGAACCTCTCCTTGCTTCAAGTTCGTCAGCAGTTGCTCGAGCTTGGCGAATTGTTGCGTTTTGTCCGCTTCGAGGGCGGCATATAACTCTTTTACCTGCGCTTGCACCGCGGCCGGGTATTTGGCCAGGATCGGCTTCAGCGTCTCGTTTCGCAAGCTTGATCTGGCCGGCGAGGCGCGCAATGCGGAAATCAGGGCCAGCCCGACTTTTTCATCCTGATTTTGGCCGAAAGCTTCGATCAATCGATCCAACTCCAAGGGGCCGACTGATTTTAGGGCTTGGGCCAGCTCGATGAGCTGGGCGGAGGTCAGGCGGCCGTGAGCCAGCGCTTCCCCGGCGAGTGACCGGGTTGCGGCCGGCAATTCCCCATTCAGCTGAGACTGAAGGAACGCGAAAGTCGAGGCGTCGATTTCCGGCAACCCGCCGGGCACCGCTGCCAGCGCGGACAAGCGAACGGGCGCTTTCAGCTTTTCATTCTTGCCAACCTTGAGCAACGGCTCGACGAACGCCTTGGCGGGTTCCTTTGGATTGGCCAAGGCGCGAATGGTTTGCACGGCTTCGGCGATCAGGTCCTCCTCCTGGTCGGCCAAAATCGAGGTCCAAGCGGTGAGCCAAGAGTCAGGGATTTTTTTCGCCTTGGCTTCGGCCATGGCGCGCAGCACGAGACGGCGTGTTCCCGGCGTTTCGGCTGAATTTTGCAAACGCTCGGCAAGCATTTCTTGCACTGGCGCCGCAGCCGCGAAACGGGCCATGCGGCGAATCAATTCTTCCTTATCCTTGAGGGAAATATCCTTCGCACCCATCCGCTCGCGAAAATAGCCGGCCAAAGCCCCGCCCCATTCCGGATGACGGCCGGCAATCCACCAGGCCGTTTCCTTCAGCGCCAGGTCCGATGAATCCAAATTCTTAGAAATGACCTCCGCATTCAAACCGCCGTCTTTCATCTGATCCATCGCCGTCAGGACTCCGCGGCGAACACGAGGATTCTGACTGTCCAAGCCGGCTGCCAGCCTCTTGGCGTCACTGATTTCGATAAGTGCATAAATCAACGAATGCTGGAAAACCTGGTCCGACGCGTCCGAGAACTTTGAATCTTTGGGTTCGCCAAGCGCGGCCAAGAGATCCGGGACGGCGGCCGGGTCACCGATCCGGCCCAAGGCCTCCGCGGCCGCCCGTCGATTTGCCAACGAAGCTTGGGAACGTTCATAACGACTTCTGGGCACATTCCCGATCTTGACCACACCCTTCAGGATATTGATCAACTCGGGAACCGCGTCCCGATCACGCCAGAGACTGATCGAGCTGATCGCCGCTTGCCGAACAATTTCGTCCTCATCGTGCAGACTATCCCCGACAAAAGCGCGAGCCGAAGCATGATCGATGCGTGTGGCCACCCAAACTTGGTCGCGGCGAATCTGCAGGGACCCCGCCCTCTGGTTCGCCATGATTTCGATGGTCTCGGCGCCTCTCGAAATCAGGGTTTCCGCTGCCCGGCGGCGCAGGACCGGCGCGGTGGGGGCCAAACAAAGATACAGGTCTCGAGTCGGCATCTTCGCCCAATCCGTTCGCGAGCCGCGGGGATCATCCGCGATCTTCGGCATACCCTTCCGTCGAATTCGGTATATGGCGCCCAGCACATCCGGCTTGTGCAGTTGCGATGTCGGACAACACAGCTTGTACCAGCCGCCGGTGTCGACCACCAGCAAGCTGCCGTCGGCATCTTCAATGACATCGGTCGGATGAAAATCGAGATTGTTGGACACCAAAAAGTCAGAATCCTGAGTCTTGAAAGTAGCGCCGTCCGGAATCAGTACATGCCGAGTAACCTTGTGCATGTTGAAGAGACAGGCGAATAGGTTGTCCTGAAACTCTGGACTGAAGGCGCCAGAGTCATAACGAGTTAAGCCGCAGGGCGCGGCCGCGCCCAAATGCGTCATCACCGGCATGAGCGATGGTCCGGTCCAAGGATGGTCGTAAATCACATCGTGATCTTTGCCGTAGATTCCGCCGTAGACGGCATGGATGAGACCGTCGCGTTTTCCGCCCCCGGGATGTTGCAGAAATGTCGTGGTGAAGATGCGTTCGCCGCCAGGCGTGAACACGACATCGACCGGATTGTCCATGCCGCCGGTCATCACCGGCTCGATCCCGGTCCCATCAGGGCGACAGCGAAATATGTGAGCCGCGCGCGTGACCAAGGGCGGCTTGCCGGGTCGCTCGTAGGTCTGCTTGGCGAAGGCGCCCTTGCACCAGTAAATCCAACCGTCCGGGCCGAGGTAAGGGCCATGCAAATCGTTGGCACATCCGGTCAACGTCTTACCCTGAAACCACTCGACCCGCTGATCCGCGACACCATCTCCCTTGGTGTCGGTGAATTTCCAGATGCTGGGCGGAGCCGACACATATAGCGAGCCGGCATACCACATGGTGCCTTCCGGAAACATCATGCGGTCGGCGAAAATGGTGCGGCGGATAAATTTGCCGTTTTCCGCTTCGAGCCGAAGAATGCGATGCGGCTTCTTCTTGAGCTGCTCCTCGACTTTCTCATTGGAGCCGGAGGAATCGGACACATAGAGCCGGCCTTGCTCGTCAAAATCGGCCGTGATGGGCCGATCAACCAAACCCGGCCCGGCCGCCAACTCAATTTCAAAACCCACCGGCAACGTGAAGACATGGCCGTTCAAGCGGACTTCATGCGTTTTGGGATTCGCGGCATCGTCCGCCCATACCGATGACCCGGTTCCGAAAGAAACGATGCCTACGATAACCATCACGATGGGGCCGGATTTGAAACGCGTCATGGCTCGGCTTCCTCAATTGAATTAGAGTGATTGAAGCTTCATTATAGAGAAGCGCCGGGTATAATGACGGTCTTAAATTCATTGACTTTATCCGGAGGGCAAAAAATGCCCATCACGCTCAAGTGCGCGTGCGGGAAGCACCTGAAAGTCCGCGACGAGTTGGCTGGAAAACGTGCCCGCTGCCCGGGTTGCGGCACGATATTACCTGTTCCTTCGGGTATCACGCGTCAACCCCTGGTTCGTCAGGAGAAGCTCTTCCCTCCGTCAGAAGAGGACGCTGTGGAGGAGCCGGTCGTTTCGCGGGGTAAACGAGCGTCGGCTCGCCGGGAAGATGAGGATGATTACGAGGGAGTCCGGGCGGCCGGACGAGTCCGCGCGCGCGATGAACTCGATGAGGACGAATCCTCGCCTCTCGATGACGAGTCGCGCCGGCGCCGTAAGAAAAAAAAGAAACGGTCGAAGTCCGTTCTCTTCACGCCGCTCCTGACGCTCTTCGGCATCGACATGACGCCCCTCAAGCTCATGATCGTGGGCCTGGTATTTGTGATGGCCGGCTTCTTTGCCTTTATGTACTTCAGCGGGGCGGAAGCCAAAGTTCAAGTCGTGGACGTCTACGATTTGGAAGAAGACCTGAGCGATTTCGTCCAGGGCCGGCCGCAAATGGACGTCATCCTGAGCTTCTTGTTCAAAAAGCAAATTCCCCGGCCTTTCGTTCTTCAAGAGAACTCCAAGGGTACTTTCCTCTCGGTTCAGTTCAAGCTTTCCGAACGCGATCTGAAGAAGCTCGTCGGCGAACGATACGAGAATTATGTCATGAAGCCCAAGGACGTCGTTCTCCAGGGCGACGGCGATCCGGTGCATCCGCTCTTCATTTACGAGCCGGACAAGTCCACACCGAGCGTCACGGTCAAAGTCAAAAGTATCATGGACGACGATGCCGAAAAAGTGGGCGTGGTCGACAAAGACAAAGGGGACGATGCGGGACCGCCATTTGAAGCCCGCAACAAACTCGTGGCCCCGTCCCCGGAGAATCCCTGGACCCATGAAGGCGTCTTGAAGATCGATCCGACCTCCAAGTCGACCTTCCAAGGCGTTCGGGGCATGGTCGTGACGTTCGACCACGGCCCCTTGCCTTCCAAGGAAGTCAAAATCACCTGGAATGAAAAATGCAAATTCTGGTACGCCGTCAAGGAAGAGGAAGTGCCGAGCGAGATTTTCCTTTACGCCTGGCGCGTCACCTGCCTTTTCCCTAAGCCGGAGTCGACCAAGAACCTGAAACTGACGGTGCTGGGGAGGAAACTGAAAATGGATTATCCGTGAGGGACCGATGTTGATGAAAGCCTGATCCTACCAGTCAAACTAATTACTTGCCCGCTAGTGTTTATGACTGGGACGGTCTAGAATTAGGGTAACGCAGCGGAGAATAAGACCATGCTCGGTGATCGACTGATCCTGGAAGAAGTCAACGACTCGGCCGAAGCCGCGCGCTGCCGAGCGCACCTCGAAGCGTTCCGACTCAACTCCCAATGGCTGGAATCGCATTGGCCCGACCTTTTGCCGCAAGCGCGTGGCAAGCATTTAGGAGTTGCTGGACAAGAAGCCTTTATCGCTGACTCGCCAGAAGAAGCTTGGGCATGGGTCGAGGAAAAACACCCCGAGGACATTGGTAGTTTTGTTCGCTATGTGATTCCTGAAAAAGGGCCTCGATTTTATGCGCGTCGTTGGCATGTGGATGCCGTCCGATGATGGAGTGCTGCGTCCTGTAATCGAATGTCTAGTGACGGGAATAGATGCTCGGCAAGTAGATGAGCATTTCTTCGTGGATAGCTGTGCAGATTGCACGGTTCTTAGCGCCGACCTACTCAAAAAACTGAATCTACCGAGAAAACCTCGGCCGTCCAGCTTATCCTTAAAGGGAATCAGCGGAGCTGGAGATTACGTCGTTGTTAACACCACAGTCGAATTTCTACGTGTTGACGGCGGACCTGCTCGAGTTCGCGGTGAGATAGCTGCTTTCACGGACCCGACAGCAACGGACTTGAGCATCCTCGGTCGCGATGTGCTGGACCACTTCGATGTCATCATTAGCCGGCGACGAAACGAAGTCGTCCTTCTTGCCGGCAATCATCATTATCAGGTCGCAGAGTAAGGGTACTCTCGCTCTTACACCCCCACCACTTGGCTCCGCCTCTCGGTGATGATGGTGTCGCGCCAGATGCCGTGATGTTGGGCGATGCGTTCGCGTCGTCCAACGATGCGGAAGCCGCAGGCCAACTGTAATTGAATGCTTGCCATGTTTTCCGGAAACGTCGCGCCATACAAGGACCAGATGCCGTTTCGTTCTGACGATTCGATGAGAGCTTGGAGCAGCCGTTTGCCGATTCCCTGGCCGCGATGATCGGCGGCGACGTACAAGGTCGCCTCCGCTACTCCAGCGTAGCACGGCCGGGTGGAGACCGGCGCCAATGCCGCCCAGGCGACGACTTGACCATTCTCGCGGACCACCAGCCGGCTATGACGATGAAACCGCTGATCCCAGGTCTCCCAGCTCGGCGCTTCGACCTCAAAGCTCGCTTGTCCGGTCGCTAGGCCGTCCAGATAAATTTGCGGGACCTGCGGCCAATCCTCCGGCCGCAGCTCATCAATCATGAAATCCATAAAGAATAATCAAGGAATCCGCGGCGGATTCGCCAAGGTGGGGAACCCTGGTGGGCGGCGACCTTAGCTAATAGCAGACGCTAAGGAATCTCATCGCACCCTGCAGGGGGGCGATGATACGGCTTAGGAATTGCAGGTAGGTGATGGGCGAGAACAGTGTTATCCAGAAGCCAGAAGCGAAAAGGAACGCTTGGCGACGATCCAACGTTTACCTCGACGTCCCCGTGGCCTAGCGACCCATATCCCTGGGCGGATTTTCTTCTTCCGGCTTGGCTCGTTTGCGAAGCAAAATGTACCACAACCCAACGATCACGATGAGCGCCAAAGCGCCGATCAACACGATCGGATCCGTGAGATGGAATTTGTCCAACATGGCCAGTCCTTTCTTGTGTGCCGGGCTGCGACGGGATTTAGTATATCCAGAGCCGATTTCGCCTCAAGCAAAAAATGGGATACAATCTTCAAATTGTCAAACCCAGGTGGACTTGGAAGGATTTTAGGGATGCGCGCGGCCCAGGCATAACCCGAAGGGTCGGACAATCCCTTACAACGAGAAACTGTCATGCTGATCGACGTGAGCCATGTGATTGAGCATGGCATGATTACTTACCGGGGCTTGCCCGCGCCGCTCATCTGCGATTTCTTGAGCCGCGAGCAGTCGCGCGCTCATTATGCCCCAGGGACCGAGTTCCAAATCGGCAAGATCGAAATGGTGGCTAACACCGGCACCTACCTCGATTCACCCTTTCATCGTTTTTCGCACGGGAAAGATTTGTCTCAACTGCCGCTCGAACGACTCGCCGACTTGGAAAGCATCGTCATTCGAATCGATCGTGCGAAGGGCAGGGCGATTCGGCCCGCGGATTTCGAAGGCCGTGATCTCCGCGGCAAGGCCGTGCTCATCCACACCGGCTGGGATGAGCACTGGCGCACCGATCAGTATTTCGAAGGCCATCCGTTTTTGACCCGCGAAGCCGCGAACTTCTTGCTCGAAGCCGGCGCGACGCTTATCGGCATTGATTCGCTCAACATCGACGACACGGCCGATCTCTCCCGGCCCGTTCACACGACTCTCCTGGGCGCGGAGATTCCGATCGTAGAACATCTGCGGGGTTTAGATCACCTACCGGATCAGGACTTCCGTTTCTTCGCCGTTCCTGTGAAAGTCCAAGGCATGGGCACCTTTCCCGTCCGGGCGTTTGGTCTGACATGAATCAATTTCGGAGTGAAGCCGATGCAAACATTTCAATTGCCCCAGCTTCTTCAAAAAGTAAAAGAGAGCGACCAGCGCTGGCTGGAGTTTCTCCGCGCTTCGTCGCTGAGCATGGGCATCTATCATTTAAGAGCAGGACAAGCCGACCCCCAGAAGCCGCACACGGAAGACGAAGTCTATTACGTCGTCAGGGGCCGAGCATCGTTCCGAGCCGGTTCCGAAGAACAAAAAGTAGGGCAGGGGAGTGTGATCTTCGTCGAGAAGAACGTGGAGCATCGCTTTTTCGACATCACCGAGGATTTGACCGTGCTCGTGTTCTTCGCTCCGGCGGAGGGGTCGTTGAAATAGAAATGAGGAGGCATCATGAGCCAAGAAGGGAAGGAACTCCAACGAAATGGCTTCGTCTCTATTTGGGTTGGAGAGTTTCCTTCGATCGAAGCTGCGGAAGCGTATTTTGGAATTCCAGATGAAATCGGAGTCTATCTACCTCCTGATGGCTTTGCGGCAGACCTTGGTCTGGATGAATTGCCTGTGGAGACCCTGGAGGTGCATTTTGAGTACTTGAAGCCACGTCCGATTAAGGTAAGGATTTGCTGAATGCAGCGTTTTCTGCATCCTTCATTGAGAAAGCTCTCCACGCCGCCATTCAGAAACAGATTCATCAAGCGCAGGGCATCGCCCTGCTCTTCGATTTTGATTACCAAGCCAAACCTGGTTGGAAGATCCCTTCAGGCCCATTGACGTTTCTTGGGACCTTCCCATACGCCCGCCCTTCCTGGTTAGGGAAACGGCCGCAAGTCCGTGATCCTCAAATTGAAATTAGAAATCTTGAGGACGATATCTTGTAAAGGAAGTGTACATTCCCAATGAACTCTTGCCACCCAGGGGATTGGTCTATTGGAAAGCGGGGTTCAGGCTCAGATTTCTTGTCTTTCGATAACTCGGCAATCGCCTCGACCGCGCTGGCCGTTAGCAGTTTGGAGAGGAAGCATCATGCCGGAGGGTGGTTGGGACGTGGTGGTGATCGGAGCGGGGGCGGCCGGGCTTCTGGCGGCCATTCGCGCCGCCGAGCGCGGCCGGCGCACCTTATTGCTGGAAAAGAACCGCCAAGCGGGCGTCAAGATCCTCATGTCAGGCGGCACGCGCTGCAACATCACCCACGCCACCGACAACCGCGGCATCGTCGAGGCCTTCGGTCCGCCGGGGCGTTTCCTTCATTCCGCCCTGGCCGCGCTGAGCGTTCAGGAAACCATCGAATTGATCGAGGCGGAAGGAGTGCCGACCAAGGTGGAAGAAACCGGCAAGGTGTTTCCCGTCAGCAACAAGGCGGCCGACGTCTTGAACGCCTTGCTGTCCAGACTCCGGCGGAGCGGAGCGACCCTGTCACTCGAAGAGCCCGTGCAGGATCTTCGCCAGAATGACGGTAGCTTTGCCCTCACCGCCTCTGGCCGAACGGTAACGGCCTCGAGCGTGATTCTAACCTCCGGGGGGCAGTCTTATCCCGGCAGCGGAACCACCGGCGATGGCTACGGCTTCTCCGCGCGACTCGGGCATACCATCATCACGCCTCGCGCAGCGCTGGTTCCGGTTACAGTGGCCGCGCCCTGGGTGGCGGACTTGCGGGGCGTTACCATCCCCGATGTTTCGGTGCGGGTGTGGGAAGACCGCGTTTGCCTGGCCCGGCGGCGCGGGTCGTTGCTCTTTGCCCACTTCGGCCTTTCTGGTCCCGTGGTTCTTGATGTCAGCCGCGTGATCAGCCGACACCCGCGGCCAGAATGCCTCATGCTGGAAATCGATTTTTTACCCAACCTAGTTGAACCGGCCCTGGACGAATTCTTGCGATCCGAAGCGATTGCTTCGGGTAAGAAACAGCTGGCAGGAATCCTAGCTGGTCACTTGCCTCGGCGATTATGTGAAACGCTCTTGGCCCTCGCTGGCATGCCGCCCGACCGCAAAGCGGCTGGTCTGACAAAAATCGATCGTGGCAAATTGGCGGAAGCGTTTAAGCGGCTGCGACTGCCCATCACCGGAACTCTAGGTTTCAAGAAGGCGGAGGTGACGACCGGTGGCGTGGCGTTGGATGAGATCGACTCCAGAACGCTGCAAAGCAAGCAAGTGCCCGGGCTGTTTATCGCCGGTGAGGTTCTCGACCTGGATGGGCCAATCGGCGGGTACAATTTTCAAGCGGCATTCAGCACGGGCTGGCTGGCCGGCAGCGTGGCTTAAACGAAAAAATGAGAGCAATCCCCAGCTTGGCAGGAGCCCCAAATTTCCCCTAAGGTGACCGGCACATCATTTGCCTGTTTCCATAAGAATGACCCGGAGGACATCACATGCGCATGTGGACGAACTGGGGCATTAAAGTCAGCGGAATGCTGACGGCCATCGTGTTCGCCTGGCCCCAGGTTGGCTGTTCTCCTTCCCAAGTTGGGGAAGTGCCATCCTCCGCCCAGCAAATAAGTGAAGACGAACCGATTGCCGCGCGGCATAAATCAGGGGAGACAGCGCGCCTTGAATTGCCGGCGGGCGTTCCCGCCAAGGTGGCCACCGTTCTCCATCATATCGACACGAGCCACAAGGCCCCTCCCGGTTACGAAGGGGGCCGCCCGTTTCATAATGCGGAAAAGCGACTGCCCCAGAAGGATAAAGACGGGCACGCCATTACTTATCAAGAGTGGGACGTAAATCCGAAGGTTCAAGGCGTCAATCGAGGCGCCGAGCGTCTGATCACGGGTTCGGATGGCAGCGCCTATTACACGAGCGATCACTACCGGACATTCATCAAACTCAGGTGAGCCTTCATGAAACTCGACTCACTTCTTCGGTCCCATGAGCCTTGGCTGCACGTGCTACTTTCCGGCGAATCGGATGTTTGCGACGCCTTATGGGCATTGGAGCGTTCGAGCGAAAAGCGCACGGTATGCCGAGTGATTCGCGGACACAAAGCAACCACGAAACCGGCTTTCCTGGACGAATGCGCGGCGGCCTGGCAATTCCCCTGCTATTTTGGTGAGAACTGGGATGCGTTTGAGGAATGCCTTACAGATCTCCAGTGGCTGCCTGCCGAGGCGTACGTGTTCTGTGTAACTCGGGCGGTCCATCTCCTGGAAAAAGAGCCGAGCGACCAACAGCAGCGGTTGTTAATAGTGTTGCAAGGGATAGCAAAGGAATGGGGCCAAGCAAGCCCGAGGCGTCCGGCGGCCGTGTTCCATGTCCTTCTGCAATGCACAGCAAAGGAGAAGCCGTTATTGGACCAGCGCTTGCAAGCAGCAGGAGTGTCTCACGATGTCGTTCAGTGCAATGGATCGAAGGAATGCTAAAGGAAGTTGGCATTCCCGTTACCATGACCGGCTGAGAGCATGTATGCCTTGAACCAGGAACTCGACTCTCTTAAGATCCAAGGTTCGCCCTACAGCCCGGAGACGGTGCACCATGAGATGGAAGCCCTTCAAGTTTGTCCGCAAGGCGGCACGGCCTCGGCCGATTCGCAGGTCCCAAAGCCTCCGATTGGAGGCGCTGGAATCCCGGCTTGCTCCAAGCACCAATGTGCTGACTTACCATAACGACAATGCCAGCACGGGGGTCAATTCAACCGAATCTATTCTCACCCCCGGCAACGTCAATTCCACGACTTTTGGGAAGCTATTCACCACGGCGTTGGACGGCCAAGTTTATGCCCAGCCTTTGATAATGACCGGGGTGAAAATCACGGTTGGCGCGAACCAGGGCATCCACAACGTCGCCTTCATCGCGACGGAAAGTGATAGCCTTTACGCCATCGACTCGGACACGGGAACAGTCCTGTGGCACGACACCCTGCTCACCGCCGTCCACGGCGGCATGGTGACCACGGTGCCGAGCGGCGATGTCAACAGCAGCGACCTCTCCCCGCAGATCGGCATCACCAGCACGCCCGTCATCGACCCTGCGACCGGCACCATTTACGTAGAAGCTAAGACCAAGGAAGTAAGCGGCGGCAACCACTACATCCACCAACTGCATGCTATTGACATCACCAACGGCAGCGAGAAGTTCGGCGGACCCGCCGTGATTGCAGATTCGATTGGCGACACTTATGTGAGCGGCCCAACCAACAACGGCACCGGTGACGGCGGCAATGGCACGACGGTTTTCTTCGATTCTCTGAGGCAACTGAATCGGCCCGGCCTCACTCTCGTCAACGGCACGATCTATCTGGCGTACGCCTCGCACGGTGACAATGGCCCTTACCATGGCTGGGTGCTGGGATACAACGCCGCCACTTTACAGTTGAATGCCGTCTTCGACGCGACCCCCAACGGGGGCTTAGGCGGAATCTGGCAGGCCGGCGGCCGATTGGCCACCGATGCCGCCGGCAACCTCTACTTTGAAACCGGCAACGGCACCTTTGACACCACCCTGAACGCCTCCGGCTTGCCGGTCAACGGAGACTACGGCGACTCCTTCGTCAAGCTGGCGGTGGACCCGAACTCCACTGCCGCCAACCAGAACATCAACGGCTGGGGGCTGAAGGCAGTGGATTATTTCACCCCCTTCGACCAGAGCAATCTCAACAATGCGGATCTCGACTTAGGTTCGGGCGGTCCGGTGGTCCTTCCCGACTCCGTGGGGTCGGCGACCCACCTTCATCTGCTGGTGGGCGCCGGCAAGCAGGGCCGAATTTATCTCATCGACCGCGATAACATGGGCCATTTCCATGGTGCATCCGACAACATCGTCCAGGAAACGGCTAATGGAACGATTAGCGGATCATTCGACACGCCGGCCTTCTTTAACAGCATGATTTATTACGTGGGCGGCAGCAATACCGGCAACCCCAATGACGTGGGCAAGACTTTCTCGATTTCAGACGCCGTTCTGAGTTCCTCCGCAACCACCCTGGGGCCGGACACTTTCGCTTACCCTGGGGCCACGCCTTCCATTTCCGCCAACGGAAGCGCCTCGGGCGTTGTCTGGGCTTTGGACCATGGAACCAATCAGCTTCGCGCCTATGATGCCGGCACTCTTGCAACCGAGCTCTATACCAGCGCCCAGGCCGCCGGCAATCGCGACTCACTCGGCAGCGTCGTGAAATTCTCTGGTCCCACTATCGCCAACGGGAAGGTCTACGTCGGCACCTCGAACAGTTTGGTCATTTATGGCCTGCTGCCTGCGACGAATCCTGCGCCACTCATCACCAGCCTCAGTCCGACTTCCGCCGCGGAGAATAGTGCGGCCTTCCAACTGATGGTCACGGGTAGCCAGTTTGTGTCTACTTCGGTCGTGAAATGGAACGGCACGGCTTTGGCGACCACCTTCATCAGCTCGACGACTTTGCGAGCAACCGTGCCCCCTTCCGACTTGGCCTCGGAAGAAACCACGGTTGACAGCGTGACGGTGACGAACCCAGCGCCCGGCGGCGGCACATCCAGCGGCCTGAACTTCACCATCACCGATGCGGCGTTGTCCGCAACAGGCATTCCCTTGGTCGTCCAAGCGGGTCAGCCGTTCTCCGGCGCCGTTGCCAATCTCACGGATGCCAACGCCCTGGCGCCGCTCACTGACTTTAACGGTCTGAACGCCGTCGTCATCGACTGGGGTGACGGGTCCGCGACCACATCCGGCACGGTCACTCAGCCGGGCGGAACCGGGACAACCTTCGTTATCAGCGGCTCCCACACTTATACGAAAAAAGGGCCCTCATATTCTGAA
>Ga0206968_10271_pt1 | contig 13139 bp, 11 predicted proteins | sample Alteio_BWOrgHeat_22_FD_153254 | JGI IMG/M metagenome (GOLD analysis project Ga0206968, IMG submission 153254) | Enriched cells from forest soil in Barre Woods Harvard Forest LTER site, Petersham, Massachusetts, United States -... | ecosystem: Environmental > Terrestrial > Soil > Temperate forest >... | reverse complement strand
TTGACATTAGAAGAATCTTTTAAAGGCTTATACAAGATCACATTGGAGTGGTATTCCAACTCGGCTACTTTCATCGCGAACAAAGACAAAGGCATCGGGTCAGGGTCATATTTCTTCAAATGCGTCAGCAGGATTTTATCAACCACTTTCGTAAGATCACTTTTTACTGAAACAGAGTCATTCTTCAATTTCTCTCGGAGTTTATTTAGTTCAATGTCGTAGGCAATCAGGTGTTCTCGCATCGGGATGATTTCCTTGTCAATCACCTCAATAGATTCCTCAGCCCATCGCTTATAATCCCACAACTTCAAGTCGTCTTTCATAAAGTCCGATGCTGTAGTGCCGTCACGCTTAATGTCTTTAATCTCCTGAAGATCGACAACCTGATTGTGCCCGGTCTTTCCGATCTCTTTAGTGATGGTTTTGTATTGATCAAACAAAGTAATTGTTGAGTCAAAAACGACGATAAGCCTTTTCAGGGTTTTAAGCATTTCATCATCAGCGCGGAGAAAGAATTCCTTCTCACTGCCATATTTTTCTCGCAACGATTTATATATTCCATTAGCCTTCACATAAGAACCGGAAGACTCATCGAAGTACTTTTTCAGGAGCTTTACCTTCTCCTTCTTGTCCTTAAGTCCTTTATTTCTGTTTTCAATATCCAGCTGTACGTCAGAAAGCTTTATCACGAATTTTCCCGTTCGCAAATCTCTCCGCATATAGGCTTCATAGTACTCATCGTTTTTCCTCAATTCCTTGTCGGTAATAGTCTTATACGCTTTGTCATAATTCATTACGGCAGAATCGATAGTAACACCAATAATACTGGTATGCACTAGTGGATCCATTTTAAGGGATTTTTCATGGAAAATGATTCCCATATACAAGTAAGCATTGGGGTTGTCATCATTTTCTTTTAAATATCTCTTTAGGAACGGTTCGGCTTTCTCGTATTGTTTGGAAGTAAGCAAAACAATCAAATCTTTATATTTGACCTTCTGTGCGTAAGAAGAGAAACCCAAAACCAGTAAAAGAGAAAGTACAGAAATCCGTGCGAGCATTTTTAAAGTTTATAGTGGAAAGGTATCAAATTAAACACATTTGATGAAACAGAATTACATGCAAGATACTAGATCAACACGAGGTTATTTGAAACGATTTTACCCATACGTGTTCGTCTTAGTTTTGTTTATCCCGGGAGTGAGGCAACCGCTGTCTTCGCTTACACAAAGTGCAGTCCTTAAGTCAGGTTTTCTTGATGCTGCGCCTCAAGTGGACAACAAAGAGACATTCGACTTTAATTTTAAGATCAAAGACCTGTCGGGAAATAAAATTGAATTTGAAAGCCTTCGCGGAAAAGTCATTTTCTTAAATTTATGGGCAACTTGGTGTGCGCCTTGTCGCAGTGAAATGCCAGCTATCCAAAGTCTGTATAACGGAATGGATAAAGAAAACATTTCTTTCGTCATGTTATCATTGGATAAAGATACACACATCGAAAAAGTCAGGGGTTATGTCAAAGAAAAAGGCTTCACTTTTCCCATATACATGCCTTCGGGGTTTTTGGCAGACCAGCTTCAGGTTCCATCCATCCCTACTACTTTTGTGATTTCTAAAGACGGGAAAATTGCCATGAAAGAAGTAGGAATGAAGAATTATAACACAACCAAATTCAAAAATTTCCTGAAAGAATTAGAAAAAAAATAAAACCATTCATTTCTGTTAATGAAAATGCTTTCTTTACAAATCAAACTATCACTATGAAAAGACTTTTTTATCCCCTGTTCTTACTTGCTTCTGTTTGCACTGCACAGAACTCACCATTGTGGGAGGTTTCTGGCAACGGTCTTACCACACCCTCATATCTTTTTGGCTCCCTTAAGTTCACCCACGAAAAAGAATTTAGGGTGCCTCCCATTGTAGCTGAAAAAATTAAGGCATCTAAAATTTTTGCTATCGAAGATCAGGTCGATCACCATGCACAGCATGAATTAAATTCAGCACTTCATTTCCCCAAAGGAGAATCCCTTGCCTCTGCGCTTAAGCTCGAAGAATATAAGGAAGTGCTTACTTTTTTTGAAAAAGAGTTTCACCTGAGTAAAGTGAGCTTTGAGAGCAAATATGGCAAGATGAAACCATTAGCTTTATCCATCGCGATGACTCGTATGTCGTTGGGTGGGAAAGTAAAATTTTATGACATTGAGTTGCTCAACATTGCGATAAAGAACAAGGTGAAGACTTTCAGTCTTGAGCCAGTAGAACGCGAAGCACAGGCATTGAACGCCTACCCTATGCTAAATCAAACCCGCGCTCTCCTATATAGCATCGAGCATTTTGAAGATCAGAAAATGCAGTTTCAGAAATTGATGAGCGCTTACCCCCTTGGCACACTTGACGAGATTTTTGAATACTCTCTTCATCCTACCGAAGGCAACCCGATATTTATCGATGAGTTTTACTCGAAGCGCAACGAAGAATGGGCTCCAAAATTGGAAAAGATGATGAAGGAAAGCCCATCTTTTATTTGCGTTGGAGTGTCGCACCTTGAGGGGCCTCGTGGATTACTCGCCTTATTGAAAAGCAAAGGTTATACCCTTACTTCTGTAGCACTTGGCAAGTAACTAACCGATTCGCTTCGATACAAGTTCGCTTAATATCAGGAGACCTTCGCGAAGATATTCATCGCTCATTTGAAGTACGTCGTCCTGAGGGAGGCCTTCTTTGTTAGAGGATAATTTGGTATCAAGCTTGCCAGTAGGTTTCTTCTTTTCAGCTTCTTCCATCTGCTTTTTCCTTTTGGCTTCGTTAAGAGAGATTGACGACTGGTGAAGGTTTTTTCTCAAATCGTCAGTTTCGAGAATATAGTTCTTTAAGTGACTGTCATGCTTCACGCGGTCATCATAGGACTTATTGAGGCTGGCAATGATCTTATCGTTAACGTCAGTAGTTTTTTGAAAGGAGGCCGCACCGATAACATCCCAAGGCAACGCACTCAAATTTGAGCTTTCACCATATTGCTCAGCATCCAGTGCGGTAGGCAATTTTATGTCCGGTTCAACACCTTTATGCTGGGTGCTGCTTCCGCTCACTCGGTAAAACTTCTGGAATGTGTATTTCAACTCACCAACGGGTGCGTTTTTTTCATTCATAATTTGCTTAAGGTCCTGCACACGCTGCACTGTGCCCTTTCCATAAGTAGACTCACCTGCTATAACTCCTCTGCGATAGTCTTGAATAGCTCCTGCAAAAATCTCTGACGCTGAAGCGCTAAAGCGGTTGGTCAGTATAACAAGCGGGCCAGCATAAGCTACGCTCTTATCATCGTCTTCGCCCACCTGCACCTGGTTATTCGAGCTTCTCACCTGTACCACTGGGCCATCCTTGATAAACAGACCCGTCAAATCAATTGCCTCCATAAGAGATCCTCCGCCATTATTACGCAAATCCATCACCAAACCATCGATGTTTTCTTTTTTCAACTCTTCGATCAGTTTTTTCACATCGCGGGTAGTGCTCCTATAATCCGGGTTGCCTTTTTGGTATTCATCGAAGTCCATATAAAAACTGGGCAACGTGATCACTCCCAATTTCATCTCTTTATTATTTGACTGATACTTGATGACAGTTTTCTTCGCAGCCTGGTCTTCGAGTTTGATCTTGTCGCGGACAAGGGAAATCTCTTGCGAAGGGCCATTGACACCCGTTGCGGCAGGTAATATGAGAAGTCGTACAATAGTGCCTTTGGGGCCTTTTATAAGTTTGACCACATCATCCAATCGCCAGCCAATAACGTCAACCATCTCACCGGTGGCTCCTTGTGCAACACCAACAATAAAATCATTAGCATGTAATTTTCCTGATTTATCGGCATCACCGCCAGGCAATATCTTCGAAACTTTGGTGTACTCATTTTCAATTTGTAAGGAAGCTCCGATACCTTCAAGGGAAAGGCTCATGCTTTGCTTAAATAGATCAGAGGCCTTAGGTGAGAGGTAATTGGTATGTGGATCATATGCTTCTGTAATGCTATTCATGTAAATGTTAAAAACATCTTCAGAATTAAATTGTGTGAACGATTTTAAGAACCTGTCATATCTCTTTTTTATTACGTCTTTTATCTCATCCTGCTTTTTTCCGGCAAGCTTTAAGCTAAGTGCCTGACTTTTAATAATTTTTCTCCAAACGTCATTGAGCTCATCTGATGTTTTTGCCCATGGCTGTTTATCGCGATCGTTGTCGTAATATTCATCAATAGTGTAATCGAAATCCTGACCTATCAGGGTGTTAAAAACGTAATCCATCCGCTCGGAATAACGCTTGCTAAACACTGCATAAATTTCATAAGCGGGGCTCACATCTTCTTTACGGGTGAGGTCGTCAATTATTTTCTTGTATTTATCAAATGACTGGATGTCTGACGCTAAGAAATAAGTACGATTGTTATCCAACTCATTAATGTACTGCTGAAGGATAGCAGCAGAAAGCGAATCATTGAGTGAAATCTTTCGGTAATGATAGCTATCCAATATATACGAAATCACTCTTGCTTCCCGGCCATAGACAGGCTTTGGCTGAAGCCGGGCGGTATCAAGAACACTTCCTTCTGAAAAAGAAAATGACAGAGTAAAAACCAACAGCACCAGCAGCTTATTCATAAATGTTCAATTTAATGTTAACCGATTAACGAAATTATAGGGTTGCGAGTTTCGTCAGCACGATCAGGCGACCTTATCGAAATCAAATTCCTTGAGGAACTTCTCCAATTCTTCAATCGACTTGAATTCAAAAGACCTGCGGGCTCCCAAGGACGAATGCAGATCAATTTTTATCATATCGATATTGCGGGTATTTCTTTGAACCTTAGGTTTCTGAAGCAGATAGTCCTCTGTTTCTTTATTGGAAACATTAAAGGCCGTAGCCCTCACGTTTTTACAATAAGAACATTGATAGTGCTTGAGCAGTTCACGAGGAGACCCATCCTCATTTCTTTCTGCAATCTCTTCACGCAATACTTTCATCGTATAAAAGCCGCAATTATTGCACTGGAGGGCTATGAGATGTCCGTCATATTTCTCGATTCTTATATCATTGGTGCTCTCGTCAACCCAAACATCATAATCGATGGAAAAAATATTCTCTTCGGCTTGCATGCCTTCATTGAGGTGCACATCTTCCTCATCTTCGCTAAGCAGTCGCATTTTGTGACCGTTCTTTGGATTAACGCGCGGAGTGTAACGCAACTTGCGTAATTTGAAATTGAGTTTCGTAGGATAGTAAAACTGTAAAATGAGCGAGGCCACATAGCTAATCAGTGTGGCGCTGGCTATTGAAAAGAAAATGCGAACAAAAAACCACAAGCCCAGCGTAGTGAATTTATCCATTCCGTAAAGGTTCACTGCACACGCAATCGCCAATCCGAAAAAGAAGTAAACCCTTTTGTACCAAATGATTTCGTAGGTATTTATGAAATCGTATTTCTCTTTGTATTCCTTAAACATTGACACCCGTAATCGATAAAGAAGATAAGTAAGTAACCCGATCGACACCATGAGAATTACTCCGACAGTCATTATCTCATTCCACGTAATAAGAAACGGAACGGGAGTTGCTTTTTGATCCATAGTTTAAATTTTGGTTAAAGTTAAAGGATAATACCAACACCAGAAATTGAATTTTATCGAGCGGCAAGGGGGATTTTTTCTGATAAGACAAGTCAATCCATCGAGATGTAAGCCTGCAATTTCAATCGAAAATAATTGGGTTTCACGGGTATTGTGCAATAATTCACATATATATTCTATAATTATAATAATTTATACATATTATTGTGTAAATATACACATTTATGAGTTCTGACGAGCAACAGAAAATCGAAACCGACCTGATCAATTTCACTTCCCGAAATTTTGAAAAGCCAGGTGACTGTAGAAACACTGATCAGGTCAGGTTCTATGTAGCGGAGTTGTATAAACGCATCGATGAATGCGAAAAGTATTCAAACTATGTTCCGGATTGGGCATATGCGCTTCTTGCTCAATACAATCATGCTCTTAACCGTCTTGGAGAAGGTGTGTCTGTAAAAGGTTGCGCGTCATGAAATACATCCCCTCCCCCATCCCAATAAAATTCGACTATATGTTTAGTGCTACTTCCAATAAATCGGGAAGGATGCAATATCACAAAGTACAACCAGGAGTAAGTAAGATTAGAATCAGCAGGATTGAGTTTATCCGTGCGTATAATGATTCTGCAATAATTTCATTGAACCCAGTGCAATTGCGCGGGCAGGAAAACGTATTTCAACTTGAATTCTATATATGATTTCGCTCGACAATCTTCTTCAAATTGGCCGGAGAGTAGTTTATAGACTTTATTGTTTTGTTGTCACTCTTCCGGTACACCAGCCAACGATTGCTTTCTTCACGGTAATAGCACTCCGTACCATCCTTGGCTTTGTAAAAAGCCACGGTGTCAATCGCCTCTTTTTCTGAATTACAGGCTTTACTCATATTTGAGCGTTGGACTTCTTCAAATAGCTCATTAAACCGATCGCCGAGGCCAAACTCTAAAATCGCGCCTGACAGGACATATTGGATATCACAAAAGGCGTCGGCTACTTCAACTATATCTTTATTCTTAATGGCTTCTTCCAGTTCTTTTAGCTCTTCAGCAATAAGTGCAACACGCAACTTGCAGCGGTCTTCAGATGGAATCGCAGGGTTCTTAATTATGGGATGCTTAAATGTGTTGTGAAATTCTGCCACTAAATTGAGTGAGTCGGGTTGCTGCATTGTTTGGAATTTTAAAAATCAAAACAACACAAAAAAACTAACTTCATCAGCATCAAATATTAGATTGAATTACGAGCGCGAATGGTCTTTATATCAAGTAGTTACCGCTCTCCAACAAAATCAAATTGAAATTAAAGTAATAGTTGAGAGTTCACCTCCTACCCTCAAATGAAAATGAATACCCGATATTGATTCCAAAGCGAAACGTTTGAGAGAAGTGATTTGTGTTTATTGAATTAAATTCTTGCTGAAAAGTAGGGTCAACAGAAACACTACGATAACCCGCCGCATATCCTATAAACGAATCGATAGTAAACCCATTTCGATCCAGCTTTTCCATCAGTCGCATTCCAAGCAAAAGTCCATATTCCACTCGTTGCTCTGGGGCACTGGCCGTAATCAAACCACCAGCGGCTTGTGGAATCACAACATTAGAAAAATGACCTACATTCAAGAACCTTAATTCATGCGCAAAATACCACATCCCAGATTTTACAGGATTATAGAATTTTTGTTTTAGGGCAATCGCATAACCTCTTGAAAATAGTTTTCCCACTGGTACTTGCATATCCGAGCCATAAAAAGGATCGCGCAAACCTTCGAATGAAAACTCATGGCCAAGTCTGGCTTCATTGTAAAACTCAATTCCAACAGGAAAGCTACCGACAAATGTAAAGGCCGGATTACCCTGAAGTATTACACTATGGTACTCAGGATATCGGGGAGAGAAATAAGCAAAGCTTTTCTTTTTAGTCTTTTGAGTAAGTGGTGCAGGCACCTTGGATTTCTCTACTAATGCATTGATTGCATTGGCCATTGCTTTGTCTTCATAAAATGGCTTATAATAGCCTGAAAGCTTACCGTCATCTTCATACAGTTCCCAAGTGCCAACTCGCAAATCATCTTCAATCTGTCCTTTTGTTTGCAATGTGCCGCTGGGGTAATAGCCGAGGTATGTTCCTTTGCCTTTATCAAATTCGCATTCGCCTTCAAGCTTCCCGTCTTCATAAAAATATTGCCATTTCCCCTGATCCTTGCCATTGGCTATCAACCCTTTTACTTTCAGTTTGCCACCCGAGTAATATTCTCGATAATCACCCGAGCCGTTATTGAACGTAATTTCGCTTTTTAGCGAGCCATCCCTATTGAAGGAGTTCCAATAACCATTTTTCTTCCCGCTGACAAATTCTCCCTTTGAACTCACTTTGCCATCTTCAAAATAATAAACCCATTGCCCCACCGGCTCATCATTTTCATACTTGCCTGCAGACGAAATTTTTCCGGACGGGTAATAAAATTTCCATTCGCCGTTTTTCTTACCAGAAGAATAATCGCCTTCACTTTCGAGGACTCCATCTTCCGCAAATGTTCTCCAATGACCTACATTCTTGGCGCCTGCTTTAGGGCCTTCGGCTAATATTTTTCCCGAATGATAAAATTCGGTATAGCGACCATAATCATCGGCATATTCGATCTCGCCGCGCTTGGTACCATCTTCAAAAAAAGTATTCCAGAGCCCTGAACGTTTGTTCTCTACGTATTCGCCCGATTCTTTTAGTTCACCACTTTCGTAATAGATCTTCCAAATGCCTTCCTTTTGTTTCCCATCAATAGTGCCTTCCATACTTTTCTGCCCGTTCTCATAAAAATATTCCCATAATCCGTAATTTGAATTTTGTCTTAGAATACCGCGCATTTTTTTATTTCCTGTTTCATAATAAAATTCCCAAACTCCGGTAGTTTCATTGTTTACAAATTGTCCTTTGGATTCGATGTGGCCGTTCAGGAAATAAGAGATGTAGCGTCCTTGCAAAATATTGCTGATGGTATCTTTGACTTGGTAGATTTCTTTGAGGTTCTTCTTTGCCGCATCATGATAGGTGTAACGCGTAACTGGCTGGGCCATCAGCGTAATGAGCCCCAACATAAAAAGGAATAAGAGCGAGCCCTTTTTCACAAAGAGAAGGATTGGATTACAAATTTAATCAGAAACAGCAGAATCGAAATCAATCAAACAAAGTCAAGTTTCCAAACTGATCTGCCGGAGGAACAGGCAAGACTAAGGATGGACGATCGAAAGAAATGACATTAAGTTGTGGCGAAACAGCAAAGCCATCCATTAATTTTGATGTAAGCGGGGTCAGCAGTTTAAGCAAATCATCGGCCTCCGCATTTTTTGTCAACCAAAGTCGCTCCTGCTCCTCCTTAAAGATTACTGGCATTCGTTCACATACAGCGCTTACAAAATCATTTGAGCTTACAGAGATGATAGTAAACGTATGAACATTACTTCCCTGCTCATCATCATACTCCTCCCAGAGTCCGGCTAACGAAAAGATACTTTTGTCCTTTAAAGTAAACCGCCAGGGAATTAAGGTTTTCTTGCCCACTCTTTTCCATGCATAAAAACCATCAGCAGGAACAATGCATCTGTGCAGCTGTAAATTCTTCTTTAATACAGGTTTTTCAGTAATCTGTTCAGCCCGAACATTAATAATCTTTTCGGCAAGCGTCTTATTCTTTGACCAATCTGGAGGTTGCCCCCAATAGAAATGAGAGAAACCACGTGGTTCTTCTTCAGTAATTACGGGAACTAACTGCGATGGTGCCACATTGTAGCGAGCCCGATGCGCTGATGGCTCTTCGAGACCAAAGCGATCACCTAGTTGTTTTGCAGTAACTCCAATTGAAAACCTTTCAACCATGCGTGATAGTCTCTATAAAATCCAACGCCCTTTGTTCACTCCAATATACCCCATTTTTAGTAAAGCGGGCAAAACCAACGTGTCCACCAGTCAGAGGAAATTCAAGTTTAACGAAAGTGTTATCATTTTTATCCGGAAAGCATTCCTTGCTTAAAAAAGGATCATTCTTTGCATTCACTATCAATGTTGGGATTCTGATTTTTTCTAAAAAACTTATCGCGCTACACTTACGATAATACTCGATGGCATTTTTGTATCCATGCAAAGGCGCCGTATAACGATCATCAAATTCCATCACCGTCCGGATGCTCTCTAGACCTTCCGCTGATAGTTCTGGCATTTTTAAGGCCTTGTTATTGATTTTCAATCGCAAGCTCTTTAGAAAACGTCTGGAATAAATCCAGTTGGACGGCTTTGCTATTTGAAGACTGCTGGTGTATAAATCAAGTGGCACAGAGAAAGCAACAGCTGCTTTCACTTTAGGGCTTATTTGCCGTTCGCCTAAATATTTCAAAGTAAGATTGCCACCGAGGCTGAAGCCGACAAGAAAGATGTCTTCGTAAGACAGGGAAATTGCGTGATCAACAACGGTTGCTAAATCGTCTGTCGCACCACTATGATAAAACCGCAATGTTTTATTCATTTCTTCGCTACATCCCCTGTAGTTCCACGCCAGTACATCAAATTCCTTTTCATAGAATGACTTGGCCATACCCTTAATATAAGCGCGATGGGTGTTACCTTCTAATCCGTGCGAAAGTATAATTAGGTTTTTTGAACTTTGCTTAAGCCAATCAAGATCAAGGAAGTCATTATCAGGCGTTGCGATTCTTTCTCGTTGATAATCTTTAAGGTGAACCGACCGGAATAATGTAGGGTAAATAGTTTGAAGATGACCGTACATGTATTTCCGGAATATGTATTCAGTGACGAAGCGTTCAATGAGTTCTGAACCTCAGAGAATAAGACAAATTACCAGTCCTTTCTTCTTTTTAATGAATTGATATGTGCCAGATGATGCTCGCCATGCCAGGCATAATTGTCAATCATTTGATTGATCCGAATATGCTTTTGAGTTTCAGGGTGGATGAATTCCTTGGTAAGCTCATCTTTTTTTAGCCCTTTCAATATGTCTGTCCACTTAACATGCAATGACTTCAATAAATTGATTGAAGTTGCAATGGCCAATTTCGACTCTGGAGTTTCTGCCCAGCTCTTTTGATCGTACGCTTTAATGACTGGTGTGTCTTCAGTAAGAGTCCATTTGGTGCGAATGTATGCATTCATATGACTGTCAGACAGGTGGTGAACAACTTGCCGTACGGTCCAGCCACCATCGCGATACGGAGTGTCTTGCTGTTCGTTAGATAAATTCTTCACAGCTTCTTCCAGCTTTGCAGGCAGAGCGCTAATTACTGCAATCGCCTTTTGCAAATCTTCTGCAGAGTAGCTTTCCTTTGGTTGAAATTTCCCGATTGGATAGCGAAGGTCATCTGAATAAACTATTGCTCCATCGCCCTGGCGCAATGCTCCCTGGATATCGTCTTCGTTAAAAGGTTTATGTAGCTTGACTGGTTCAGTTTTTCGTTTCTTGACTACCCGAATATTTGTAAGCTCAATTAACAGAGAGAACGCAACTGCAAAATAAATGTACCCTTTCGGCACAGCGTATTCTAACGCCTCGAGAAAGAGCATAAAGCCAATAAGGATAAGGAAGCCAAGTGCTAGTACTTCCATGGATGGGTGGTTCTGAATGAACCGGCTGATGGCACCTGAGAAAAACATCATCACTCCAATGGATACAATCACTGCCATGATCATGATAATGACTTTATCAACTATACCGATGGCGGTAAGGATGGAGTCAAACGAAAAAATGATATCTAATAAAATGATTTGTAAAATAGTCCCCGAAAGCGTGGGCACCGACGACTTCTTATTTCCTTTGTCTTCACTATCACCTTCCATTTCATGATTGATCTCCATGGTGCTTTTGGCAATGAGAAACAATCCGCCAAAACCAAGGATCAAATCACGGCCGCTAAAGGTGTGGGCTCCGTGAAAGCCAAAAAACTTAATTAACCATTGAGGTAGAATATCGGATACAGCAAATAATGGCTCTTTGAAGCCGATGATCCAGGTGATTCCGAGTAAAAAGCCGATTCGAACAAACATGGCAAGGAAAAGACCTGTATTTCGTGCTTTTTGACGTAATTCTTCGGGGAGTTTGTTAGAGACAATTGAAATGAAAATGATATTATCAATGCCGAGTACGATCTCCAAAAAACAAAGGGTAAGCAATGCAAGCCAGGTATCGGCCTTGAGGAATAATTCCATACGGTTTAGGTCTCGTTTTGTTTGTGAATTGCGAGGTAAATTAAGACTAAAAAGCTGAAAATTAAAAAGTTAAAGCCGTTAAGCATAAAAAGCATAAAACAGAATCAAAGGCTGATTTCCTAGGTTTCTGTTTTATACTTTTTAGTCTTTAATCCTACTTATGAATCACCACTACTTTGGTGCGCACCGCACTTCCATTATTCCCCAATAGTAATATGTAAACTCCGTCGGCTAAGCCCTGAGTGCTGACAGTCTTGGTCACATCTCCTTCATTAAATGATCCCATTTCTGTGAACTGACCCAACTGATTTGCCAACCTTATTGAAGTAGTCTGAGATGCCGCCTGAGGAAGCTCGATTGTAAACTCCCTGTCTGATGGGTTCGGATAAATTTTTACATTGTCTTCGGTGAGAGGCTCGATTCCTGTAGTGACGGAAGGTAAGGCCAAACCATCAAACAAATCAGCCTGGTAGACCTCCCTTGTTCCTTCATTTTGCAAGAAAACAACCACTGATAAACTGTCGCTGTATATCTTACCTGGTGTCCAAGAAAAAGTTCCCAAGGAAACGGGTGCACCGGCAATTAGCGGAGTTGTGATTTTCATACCTGCAGCATCAGGTATCATTTTCGCCAGCACATACTCAAATTTAGTTTCTCCAGTAGTTATTTTTCCGGTCGTAGGTGGGGTAGTAACTAATTTTTCAAGAACTGCAATGAAGAGCTTTGTGCCGTTCGGGCCACCAACAGGTAGATTGACACGTGGAGTCACATAAACACCAACTTGAATTGTACCTTTAGGGTTATCTATTGTAATATTAGTTACAGGGTTTAGCGGACCATCTCTAAAATCTGCTTTTGCCAGCTCCAATGTTTGCAAAGCATAAGCTCCTTTACCCCAATCTTTAAATAAGTCTGAACCTGATGCAGATTGCGAGTGAACCCCATCCAAGAATGCATAAGGAACTTTAGTAACACCATAGTATAATGCTCGAGCACTAGGGTCAGCAGGATTCTCAAGATTGAATGGATCCTGCCCTAAAAACCCTACATGATAATTAATGTTTACTAATTGTGTGCTTGCAATATTTTGTTTGATAAAGGACGAAATAGAATCTGCATCTGCCAACACATCTGCGTCAGATGCACTTCCAGGATTGGTCGACGTGAAATTCTCAAACAAAACTGTTCTGGTGCGGCTTCCCACCCTGACACTATCAATCGTCAATCCTCTTCCTCCGCCATTTAAGGTAGATAATGCAAAGCGCAAAATTACTCTCGAAATAGTTCCGGTTATGTCTTCAAGTTC
>Ga0206968_10270_pt1 | contig 13161 bp, 12 predicted proteins | sample Alteio_BWOrgHeat_22_FD_153254 | JGI IMG/M metagenome (GOLD analysis project Ga0206968, IMG submission 153254) | Enriched cells from forest soil in Barre Woods Harvard Forest LTER site, Petersham, Massachusetts, United States -... | ecosystem: Environmental > Terrestrial > Soil > Temperate forest >... | reverse complement strand
ATTCAACCAAAATTTATTAATTACGAAACAGATATTCAACGCGCAAATTTAAGTTCAGGCATACAAGTTCTTTATAATAAAAATACAGAGAATAAAATATTTGAGTTATACTACAAATTTGATATGGGAACCAATAACGATAAAGTTTTACCAATTGCAGTAAAATTTATTAATTATATTGGAACCGCTGATATGACTCCTGCCCAAATAAAACAGGAGTTGTACAAATTGGGATGTACATTCACTGTTTTCAGTGACAACGAAGATACCTGGATTAGCTTAAATGGATTGAGTGATAATTTTGATCAATCGGTAAAATTATTTGAGAAAGTTTTAGCGAATCCAACTGTTGATCCGGAATCGCTTAAAAATTTAATTGCCGATGTTAAAAAAGAACGTGAAGATAAAAAACAGCAGAAAGATATTATTTTAAGAAGAGGTTTAGTGAGCTACGCACGTTATGGTGCAATTAATCCATTCACATACCAATTAACCAATGAAGAGCTTGATAAATTAACGGCTGATGATATTAAAAATAAAATAAAAGACTTATCAAATTACCAACACAAAGTTTTGTATTATGGTCCGGCAGAATTATCATCAGTTGTAACAAGTTTAAATGCTGTACATCCTTCTCCTAAAGGAGGCTTCAAGCCCATTCCTGCCAGTTATAAATATCAATACAGAGATATTTCAAATGAAGTATATGTTGTAGATTTTGATATGACACAAGCTGAGATCGTAATGTTAAACCAGGGAAATACTTTTAGCCCAGGTGTTTTACCAATCATGCAATTGTATAATGTTTATTTTGGAGATGGTATGAGTGGTGTGGTATTTCAGGATCTCAGAGAATCAAAGGCTTTAGCATATTCAGTTTATTCAAGATACATTCAACCGAATAAACCGACAAAACCATTTTATAATTTATCATACATTGGTTCGCAAGTTGACAAATTACCTGAAGCTATGAAAGGTATGACTGATCTTTTAACTGAAATGCCAAGATCTGAAGCCGCTTTTTCTGCCTCCAAAGAAAACTTGTTGCAAGAAATTCGTTCGCAACGAATTAATAAATCAGAAATTCTTTTTAATTATTTAGAGGCGCAACAATTGGGTTTAAGCAAAGATGTTCGTATTGATGTTTTTGAAAAAGTAAATACTTTTAAATTTGAAGACGTAAAAAAATTTCACGACGATAATATCAAAGGAAAAAAACTGACGGTTTTAGTAGTTGGTAAAAAAGATAATCTCGATATGAAAGTCCTTGAGAAATACGGACCAGTAAAAGTTTTAACTCTGAAAGAAGTATTTGGGTATTAGGTTTGGAGTATTTGTAAAATGTCAGTTCGAGCCCTTTGACTGCGCTCAGGATAAACTCAGTCGAGAACACCTGTGTGTAATAACCGCCCTTCGACAAATGCTCAGGACAGGCGACGGACACTGAGAAGGCGTGGAGGTCGCAGAGCTGAAGGGTGGCGTAAGTATATTTTTAGCCACGAAGGCACAAAGACTCGGTTTGAGGATTATCTGACAACTATTAATTATATAAAATTATGATTTATTTTAGAAGGATTAAACATATCACGTTAATGTTCAAAATGTTTCCTAAGTTTAAATTGTAATTGAAAAAGCAAAATAAGGATGCTGTTGCGTGAGTGATTGTAGTGGAAAGCCCGCAGCGCAGCGAGGACTTGAAACGAAAAGCACGGCCCCGCGAAAAAAGTAAATTGAAAGAAAGATTAAAATGCGGGGACACGCCCAAAACAAAAAATAAAATAATGAAGAGTTGTTCAACTATTGCTTCCCACTCACAAAAGTCTCTTTCAATTTCCCAACTACAAGCGCAAGAGTAATAACCATAAAAACAAGCATGAGGTAAATAGCGTTTGTCCAAATAGGTGCATCGCCATTTACAACCGGCATTAAAATAATTACAATTACAGCACCGGCGTTTGCAGCTAACATTAAGATTCCGGTAGCTGAACCTGCTTTTTCATTACCTGCCATTTCTTCACACATAGAAAGTAACAAAGCATAACCCGGAAGAAAAAAGAAACCCAATAGCCCACCTAAAATATATAATGTGTTTAATGAACTCATGCTACAAAGTGGATAGATGATTGCTAAAGCTGCCAAACAACACATTGCCAAAAAAGGTTTTCTTACTTTAAATTTATCTGATAAGCTTGGAATAATAATAGAGCCAACAATGCCACCAATAATTAAAAATGCGCCAACTAGACCAACTTCTTCAGCGTTAATTCCGTTTGGTTTCATAATTGGTTCCATCCAAGTTGTTAGTCCGTTAAAAACGCCAAGTGCGCAAAAACTAATAATGAATAATGTCATTAAGTTTTTATTTTTTAATAATTCTTTTATTTCATTCATTCCACTTGTAACAGCAACAGTTGCTTTTGAAAGATTATTTTCTTTACATAGAAAAATAAATAAAAGAGTTAATGCAATTGAGATACCGGCAAATACCATCATCGTTTCGCTTAAACCCATACTTTCATTTAAAGCGGGCGTAACTCCCATGCCAATGGCCATACCAATAAGCATCCCTGCAGTTCCGATACCTGTTGCCATTGCAGTTTGTTCTTTATCAAACCAATCTGAAACTAATTTTGAAATACCGTTGATGATATAAGGTTGCCCAATTGCAATACCAGTTTGGCCTATCAATAAAACGTAAAAGCTATTATCAAAAATACGCACACATGCAAAAATGGAGCTGATTACACTTCCTAAAATAATAACATAACGGTAACCTTTTTTATCAATCAAAGTACCTGAGTGAAGAGAGAGAATAACATAAAGCAGTGGAAACGAAAGTAGAAGAGAGCTCACCATTAATTCACTCACATTATATTTTTGTTGTACAAACGAAACTAAAGGTGCAAAATTAAGCCATAACATTTGACTCATGGCAGCCACACCAAAATAGGCCATTAATACTACCCAACGATACGGTTTATTAAAAGTGTTTTCTTGTGACATAATTTTTGTATTTAGTTTATACAATAATAAATTATTTTTTTTGAATGTTACATTATAATTTATGAAAAAGATTAAAAATTGGGTGTTAGTTTCAAGGATAATAAAAACCGTGTCTCTGTGTCTCCGTGGTAAATAATGTTCTCGTCCTTCGACTCCGCTCAGGGTGACATTTTTCTAGATTTTCACTCTTTCCATTACTTATTTGAAATGACCGCACTCTTGAGAAAATTTGTGCCTTCGTGCCTTTGTGGTTAAATTTTTCTTTGCGTTTTGTAATAAAAAACCGTGTCTTCGTGTTGAGCCTATTCTTAGCGGAGTCGAATGGCTATTTTTAAAATGAACTTAATTTTTATTTGGACGTGCCCCCGCAATTAATTTTTACTTCTAATAACATTTTAGGCGGGGTCGCGCTTTTCATTCCAATCTTTTTGCAAAGAGACAGCAAAAAGGATTTCCATTACAATCGCTCACGTTTATTCACGATGAAACATAATCAATAGGAATTTACTTTTTCTATTTACAGAATTTTCACCATTAAATAATGCTGAATAATGCCCCACAATAAAAAAGATTTTTCTTTGAGTTCGTAATTATTGTTTTTGTAAAACTCTAAAGCATTTTCGCGCGCTTGTAATTCAATTGTATTTAAATTAATTTCTTTGGCTTTATCTTCTAAAGCTTTTAAAATAAGTTTACCTAAACCTTTTCCTTGCTCACCATTATCAACAGCCATATATCGTATTTGCCCGATCTTATTTTCATTTTCGTGTAATCGGCCACATGCAATCATTTTTCCGGTATCATTTAATATAAATGCATTGTGAGCAACTTTCTCTAACCCGTCTGTGGCCGTGTCTTTTGGTTGATCCCAGGGCTTGCGTAAAATTTCGTATCGGAGATCAATTATCTTTTCGATTTCCGATTTTGTTTGAGCAAATTGTACTTTCATTTCAAAAATTTAAAACCAATACTCGTTAATACTTGTTTTTTTTCTTTGCCATCTTTTACTTCTCTCAATAATAATTTAGCTTCAGGCAATTCAAAAACCTCTTTCATGTTTCTGATCTTGCCAATAGGGACTTCCATTTTTTCACAAGCTTTAAAAATGTCTTTAAAGAAATAAGTTGAAATGTGATTATTTATTATTGAATATAATTCTTGTCGGTTTTTAATTCTATTTTGATTGCTCAAAAATTTAGGGTCTCTTGCCAAACTATTATTATTAATAACCGAACACAAAGCTTCAAACTGTTTATTAGAGCCAATTGCAAAGGTGATGTATTGCTTATCCTTCGTCAAAAACAATTCACCATACGGTGCAATATTTGGATGAAGCGACCCGCTTGCAACAGGTAGTTGATTTCCAATTAACCAATTTGTTGCCTGATTAGCTAATGATGCAATAGCACTATCAAACAACGAGACACTGATATAACTTCCCTTTTTTTCTTTTGCTCTTTTTAGTAAAGCAATTAGTATTGCCTCTTTTAATTGATGTCCTGCTAACAAATCAATTAAAGCAACCGGCATTTTAGTTGGAATACTATTGGCTTCTCCATTCATAAACATAAAACCACTTTCAGCCTGAAGTATGAGGTCGTATGCCGTTCGTGGACTATCAACTCCAAATCCGTTAATAGAAGCGTAAATTAATTTTGGATTTATTTTTGAAAGAGTAGGGTAGTCGACTTTTAGTTTTTTGTCGTCACCTTTTTTGTAATTGGAAATAATAATATCGGTAGATTTTATTATTTCGTGAAGTTCTTTCAGATCATTTTTTTGTGTAAGATCTAAAGAAACAAATTCTTTTAAAGCATTTACACTCCAAAAATAGGCACTTGTTTTTGATTTAGGATCTTCCTTTTTCGATTTCCAACTTCGCGTTATATCGCCGTTGGTTTTTGGATTTTCAATTTTAATAACGGTTGCACCTAACTCAGCGAAAAAATAACCAACACTTGGTCCGGCCAATACACCAGCCAATTCTACAACTTTTAAATCTTTAAAAAAATCATTCATTAATAAGGCGAAAGCACCGGTTTGTTTTGTAAGATCTCATCAATTTTTGTCATCACTTCAGTTGTAAGTAATGGTAATATATCTATAGAAGTTAAAGTTTCTTTTAATTGCTCGGTTTTACTTGCGCCTAAAATAGTTGTGCTTACATGTGGATTTTTTACACACCAGGCTATAGAAAGTTTTGGTAAAGTGGCTCCTAATTCCTTAGCTAATTTATCTAACTGCTTTGTTTTTTCAATTCGTGAAAGATCACCTAAAGTTTTTTCTTTTAACCAATCCATTCCCTCAATATTTAAGCGAGTATCTTTTGGGTCTGAATTAATATATTTTCCTGTAAGTAAACCACTCGCAAGCGGACTCCAAATTGTTGTTCCTAAACCGTGATCGCGAAATAATAATAAATAATCTTTTTCTAATTTGGTACGCTCAAACATATTGTATTGAGGTTGCTCCATAGTTGGCCCAATTAATTTATAGTCTTTGGCAACAGCAATAGCAGCCATAATTTCATCATTAGCCCATTCGCTTGTGCCCCAATATAAAATTTTACCTTGTTGAATAAGTGTGTTCATCGCCAAAACAGTTTCTTCAATTGGTGTATTTTTATCAGGACGGTGACAAAAGAATAGATCGATATAATCTAACTGCAAACGTTTTAAGGCAGCGTGACAGCCTTCAATTATATGTTTGCGTGATAATCCTGTTTGATTTGGTTTGCCATCTTCATATCCAAAATATACTTTGCTTGAAATGCAATACGAACTTCTGGCCCAATTTTTTTTCTTAAGAATTTCTCCCATTACTAATTCTGATTGACCACGCGCATAAATTTCAGCATTATCAAAAAAATTAACGCCTGCGTCGTAAGCAATCGTCATTAAAGCATCAGCTGTATTATCTCCAATTTGTTTTCCAAAAGTTACCCAACTTCCAAATGAAAGTGCACTAACTTGTAGTCCTGATTTTCCTAAACGACGGTATTCCATAAAATTATTTTTTTAAAGGTAGGAGTTATTGATAATAACCACAAAGTTTTTCTCAAAGATTATTAGCCACTGAGGCACGAAGACACGGTTTTTTTGCAAGATGTAAAAAAAGAAAGAATACTTATTTTCTTTTGTCGGATGTGCTCCCTTCTCTTTTGGAGAAGGGTTGGGGATGAGGCTAAATGTTGTTAACCACCCTTCGACAAGCTCTGGACAGGCTCGATACAAAGACGCGGTTTTATGTAAGATATAAAATAGATGAGGCTTGATGTCAAACTAAGAACTATGTAAATCTTTCACTTCAAACTTAAATGGAAAGCCAATTAATTTTTCAAGAACTTTACCTTGATCATACATGTCCTGATCATCTTGTTCATAGGTCCAGGTTATTTTTAAATTTTCCTGATTTCTACAAACAGCTAAAATTTTTCTGAGAACTTTTAATACAATATAAGTGCTGGTGGTATTGATGTAAACAAAATTAATTTTGAGGTTGATGTTTTCAGGATCTAGTTTTTCATATTTATCCAACCATTCAATTGTAGATCGGTAAAATTCACTTGCGTCTTCAGGTATCGATACACCATTGATTGATAGAAAACCATTTATTTTAAATAAAATTTCAGGGGTACGTTTGGTTCCTTTTATAAAGATACTTTCCATTAGTTCTAGTTAGTGCTGTTGCTAAGATAGTATTATTAAATGAAAAAAAGAAGCCGAAAATACGAACTACCCACATACTAAAGCGTTACAGGTCATATAAAAATGTTATTTAACCAACACTTTTGCTTCTAACATATCTAAAATGGCATATTTTACACCTTCTCTTCCCAAACCGCTTTCTTTCACACCACCATATGGCATTTGATCGAAACGCACAGTTGGCGCATCATTATGAATAATTCCTCCAACTTTAATTTCGTTAAAACAAGTATTTAATTCTTCTATTGAATCTGTAAAAACGCCACATTGCAAACCAAATTTTGAATCATTAATTTTTTTAATTGCGTTTTCAATTGTGCCTGAATAGCTTTCCAAACAGATAACAGGACCAAATGCTTCTTCCCAATTCACTTTCATTTTTGTTGTAGTATCGGTTATAATTGTTGGCTCCACAAATTTTCCGGTTCTTTTTCCACCACATAAAACAGTCGCACCTAAATTTTTAGCTTCATTGATCCAATCTTCAACCCTGATTGCATTTGCTTCATCAATCATATCACTAATGTCGGTATCTTGTTTCAATGGATTTCCGAAATTTAATTTTTTGGCTTGCTGTACAATTCCTTTTTTAAATTTTTCAAAAACAGATTCATGAACAAAAAAACGTTGAGCATGAATGCAAATTTGACCGCTATATGAAAAAGCACCAACAATTGATTTTTCAATTACATCTTCAAAATTGGCAGATTGAGTAACAATAACACCGGCATTTCCGCCGAGTTCCAAAACGATTTTTTTCTTACCCGAATGTTTTTTCATTTCCCATCCAATTTCTGGTGAGCCTGTGAAGCTTAAGAGATCAATGCGCTCATCTGTGACTAATAAATTCCCTGTTTTTCTAGTCATAGGTAATATAGAAATAGCACCTTTTGGTAATTTGGTTTCAGAAATAATTTTAGCCAATTCTAAAGTAGATAATGGAGTAGTGGAAGCAGGTTTCAAAATAATTGGACAACCCGCAGCAATTGCAGGTGCTATTTTGTGTACAGCTAAATTTAATGGAAAATTAAATGGCGCAATACCAGCAACCAAACCAATTGGAAAATATTTAATAATACCTTCTTTGTTTCGTCCGTTGTTTGTCCAATCCAAACTCATATATTCTTTTGGTAAACGTTTGCATTCTTCTGCCGCTATTAAAAAAGTTTGTGCTGCTCTGTCTATTTCACCTAAAGCATATTTAATTGGTTTGGCTGATTCAATGCATAATATCTCTGCTAAATGCAATCTGTTTATTTTGATTTTACAATGGATGTCAAATAAAATTTCATATTTCTCTAAAGAGCTTAAGTTCTTTAAAATCTCCTTAGCTTCTAATCCTTTTTTAATTGCATAATCCAATACTTTCTCATCAGCTAAATAAGTGTGAGCATATTCAATGTTTTCGTATTTATCCAATACAGGTAAAACATCTTTTGTAGTTATAAATTCACCAGCCAGAAATAAGGGATATGTCTTGTTCATACCACTAAAAGTAATTAAAAATTATATGTTTACATTATGTCTAAAATCAACTTGTTGCTAACAAGTGTTATAATATCTTTACAATGTTTTGGGACGAATATTAGCCATTGATTACGGAAGCAAACGAGTAGGATTAGCAGTTACTGATCCTTTGAGGATTATTGCATCTTCTTTGGAAGCATTACATAGTAAGGATTTGATCGAATTTCTTAAAAAATACATGCAAAAAGAAAAAGTAGATATTATTGTAGTTGGAGAACCCAAAACGTTAATGAATGTAAAAAGTGATAGTGCCAGATTTATTGACCCTTTTGTGAAACATTTAGAAAGAACCTTTCCGGAGGTAGAAGTGGTGCGTTACGACGAGCGATTTACCAGTGTAATTGCTCAGCAAACCATGCTGTTAGGAGGAATGAAGAAGAAGGATAGAAAAATAAAACAAAACGTAGATAAAATAAGCGCCACTATTATTTTGCAAGATTATATGGAATTTATAAAATATAAAGGTGCCTGATGCGTTATGGCACAATGATTGTATAACATTAATCAAAAAGAACTATGACTAAAGATAGCGAAGATAGACTCAGAAAGGCCTTTGCCGAGAAAGATTTTAAAGATATAAAAGCCCGGGATAGCTGGCATATATTCAAGATCATGGCCGAATTTGTGGAAGGTTTTGAAAAAATGGGCATGATAGGTCCTTGTGTTTCAATATTTGGAAGTGCAAGAACAAAACCAGATAATAAATATTATATCCTTGCTGAAGAAATTGCATACAAACTTACTTTGGAAGGCTATGGTATTATTACCGGCGGTGGTCCCGGAATAATGGAAGCAGCAAACAAAGGTGCTAAAAGAGGAAATGGAAAAAGTGTAGGATTAAATATTGTTTTACCTTTTGAACAACGTCCAAATGAATATATCGATTATGATAAAAGTATAAATTTCGATTATTTTTATGTGCGCAAAACCATGTTTCTAAAATACTCACAAGGCTTTATTGGTATGCCTGGAGGATTTGGTACAATGGATGAATTATTTGAAGCATTAACACTTGTTCAAACAAGTAAAATTGCTCAGTTTCCTGTTGTGTTAGTAGGTAAAGAATATTGGCAAGGTTTATTAGATTGGATAAAAAAAGATATGTTGGCTAATGAAAGTTATATTCACGCAGAAGATTTGGATTTATTTACATTAGTTGATACCGCTGATGAAGCTGTAAAACATATTGTTGATTTTTATAATAAGTATTTATTAAAACCTAATTTCTAAAACGCACAAAAGATAATGCTGAATAGTGTATTGAGAATTTTAATCATACCATTTATTTATGTGTTATCGTATTTACCAATACCTGTGCTTCATTTCAAGAGCTCCGGTTTTTTTTTATTTGTTTATTATGTTTTTGGTTACCGCAAAAAGGTGGTGCTTGAAAACTTAAGAAATTCTTTTCCTCACAAAACAGAAGCTGAAATTAATTCAATTTGTAAAGCATTTTATAAACACTTTTGTGATGTTATTTTTGAAACCATTAAAGCTACAACCATTTCCAAAAAAGAACTGGCCGAAAGGTGTTACTTTACTGAGAATAGTAAAAAAATATTTAATGAGTTTGTTGCAAAAAAACAAAGTGTAGTTATTGTAATTGGTCATTGTGCCAACTGGGAGTGGATTCCTATGTCGTACCAAATAAATTTTGACCAACAATTATTAGGTGTTTATCATCCACTATCTAATAAAGTATTTGATGAATTTATGTTGAAGATGCGAAGTAAATTTGGTGGAAATATTATTTCGATGAAAGATTTTTACCCATTTTTAATCAGAAATAAAACAAAAAATTATACGCTTGGTTTAAATGCCGATCAAAGTCCACCGCCCGAAGGCGCATATTGGACAACCTTTCTGCATCAAGATACTCCTGTGTTTAATGGTCCTGCCAAAATTGCAAAGAAATTTAATTACCCATTATTTTATGGACATGCCATCAGAATAAAACGTGGTGTTTATGAAGTAGATTTAAAACTGGTTTGCAGTAATCCAAAAGAGTTTACTGAAGATCAGTTATCAGAAATGCATTTAAAATGTTTGGAAGCAAATATTATTGAGCAACCTCAAAATTGGTTATGGAGCCATAGAAGATGGAAACATACACGACCTAACGAGCCCAATAAAAAGTAGTTCCATGTTTATTTAATCCTATTGCAGGCGCTGGTACTTTAATTGTATTTAAACAGGTAAAAATTGTTTTCAAGACTTTCGATTTAGTTTTAATTTTTGTGAGATCGAGATCTAGACTTAAATAAAAATTTCGCACACGTTCAAACCGAACTGTATATTGAACGTTTGGTGAAGAAGGTGAAGAGTAAGTAATAAAATTTTCTGTTGCACGAACCATACCCGATGCGCCATACCCAAGTGAAATTGCTAACCATTTAGGTAATTTAGAATCTTTTTTTGTAAAGGCAAACGGACTAAAACTTAACCAGTAAATTTGTGCGTTATAATCTTTCAATAATTTTTCGGGCAAACTACTTCCTAAAAGATTTGGATTATAACTTGCATAGCCGCTTTCGTGATAAGTATATTTATAAAATATTTTTTGCTCATTCCATAAAGCTTGTTGTGAAATTGCAAAGATGCTTCCCGCTGCATTAGCAATCATATCACCATAAGAAAATCCCCAACCACTGCTAAAACCATCCAGCACTTCAATACAGGTCATGTATGCAAAACCAATTGTACCACCTAAAAATAATTTTTGCTTTCTCGAAAAACCTGCCCAATCAAACGCTTCCATCATCAAGCGACCCGTGTTGTAAGTAGTCCAGGCATGTCCAAACTTATCCATTTGCAGCCATTCTGCATTATCATTAAAGAAATGAAACTTACCATTACTGTAACTTGCGTACCAAGCCTTATCCAAAGCAAATAATGATCCTCCAGTTAATACGGCTGCGGAAGATGCTAAAACAATTTTTCGGTTTCTTTTTATAGATAAAGAATCTGTTTGCGAAAATGAATTAATTGCGATCGTAAAAAGAAAAAGTATGTGTAATTGCTTTAACATTAATTGGTATAAAGCAAAGATAGTTTAATAATACTAATTGTCGTTAGTGTCAATCAAATCCTGAATATCAACCAAGTTTAACTTACTGCGCTTGATGGTTTTTTTAATTGGGATCTCGATGTTACCCGGACCAGAATTATTATCGCCAACAGTGTTTACATTATTGAGATCAAATGCATCGTACAAGTTTTTATTATTATAGTAGCTTTTTGTTTGACCAAAACGGACCACTAAACCAAAATTTAAGAACCCTGTAGTTTTTAAATTCTTTTCATAAAAATAAGTTTTCAAAGGCAAAAAACGTCTTGGTCTTTCTGCATTTGCTTCTTCAGAATAAAAGGTGATATTATTTTGAGAGCTTAATCCCAATGAAGCATAACATGATAAATTATTTGTCAATACAGCATCTAATCTAAAGCCTGTCAAAATTTCATATCTTGTAAAATGAAACGCTTTCGAATTTTTACTAAAAAGAGAGAAAGCATTGTTATATAAAGAATCGTAATTAGAAAAAGTAAACATTCCTCCTTGTGGTTTAGAGAAAACACTAAATCGTAATGCATTATTAATTGGGATATTAAGACTAATGCTTTTTGGAATCTGAATACTGAAATTTACCTTATCCAATCTACCAAATCGGAGTCCTAAGTAAGGTAAATAATTTCTATTGCCCCAAAGAAACGATTTGGTTAACCCAATTCTAAAATTAAAATTATAAGTAGCATTATAACTATAAATAAATGAGTTGGCCATTCGTAAATAGCCGTTTTTATCACCAAAGGTTACGTCTTTTGTTACAAATGGAGAAATATCTATAAACCAAACACCTTTTTTACCGGAGTTATGAATAATTCTTAAACCGACACCGAGCTTTAACAAATTATGCGTTTGAATACCATCAAACTTAGGTTGTAACAATAAAGCATTTCCAGTTAAAAGATAATGTGTGTTTTTACAAACGGTGCTGTCAAAATTAAATTCTTCGTGAGTATGAATTGGTGTATAAAAACCGAAATTGAATTGCTGAATGCCATAACTTTTTAGTTTTTTACTAATGGTACTATCAGTTCCCATACCGCCTTTATCAGAAATTTGCTGATTAGGTTTTGAGTATGAGTCTAAAAATATAACCGTTTTATAATAATGCTTTGGTGCATTAATATCAAGGCTATCAAAAGAAGTTTGTCCCTTTATTTTATTTTGAAATAAAAGAGTAGTGCTGATACATATCAGCACTACGAAAATATTATTGATCCGTTCCGGCACCTTAGCTCTATTTCTCTTTTATTGCATTAATCACTTCTTTCTTAAATTCGTCTTCGTAAATCTGAAGCTTAACTAATTTTTTTACACCAATAATTATTTTGAGTTTATCGTTATATGTTTTGTTAAGTTCAGCTTCAGTGGTTTTACTTTTATTTTCAAGCGCTATGATATCTTCAGCTTCTTTATCACTAAAGTTAGCCGGCAAATTTTTGTAGGTTAATCTTAAATTACGTTTGATAGCCTTTAATTTATCTTGAAATTCATTATAAACCGGCCAAAATTTTTCAGACTCAGAAGTACTCAATTCCAATTTTTTTGAAATAAAAGCGGCACGCAACTCTTCGATCTTATCGCGCTGTTGAGCTCTAATTGTTGATGCAAAGCAAACGAACAATATAAAAATAATAAATATTTTACTTATTCCTTTCATTCAATATAATCCAATAAGGTGGTATCAACAGAATTGTTTTTGCTTAAACTATCGGTACTTTCTTTTTTATTTAAATTTTTAAGCAGTTTCTCAGAGTTCACCATTTCATATAACTCTTCATTATCCAGGTTATCGAGTTTATATTTTAATAACTCGCGTTTTTCAATACAAGCAAGTGTATTGCAATCGCCATCAATAAC
>Ga0206968_10268_pt1 | contig 13378 bp, 6 predicted proteins | sample Alteio_BWOrgHeat_22_FD_153254 | JGI IMG/M metagenome (GOLD analysis project Ga0206968, IMG submission 153254) | Enriched cells from forest soil in Barre Woods Harvard Forest LTER site, Petersham, Massachusetts, United States -... | ecosystem: Environmental > Terrestrial > Soil > Temperate forest >... | reverse complement strand
TGAGCGCCGCCGGAATCTCCACGCTGGCCGTGGAAAAATCGGTGAAGTCCGGTATCGCCACGACGATCGTGTCGTCGACGGACGGCGTGCTGTCGTTGAAGTGGCCACCCAGCGACGCCAAGAACGGCACCTTGACCGGCAGCGTCATCAAGGCGTTACCCGAGAAATCGACCTTGGCCAGCTTGGAGAGGTCCGACAGGCCGGCAATCAACTCGCCCATGTCGATCCGGCCATCGGCGGCGTCGGTGCCGGGATCCTGCAGCGTGAGGTTCAGCGTCGCATGGGCCTCTATGTGCCCCTGGAAGATCTGGATCCCCAGGAAGCCGAACCGCGCCTCGGCGCTCACGTTGTCGGCGGCCAGGTCCAACGTGCCGCTGGCCGTCGCTCCGGATTGAATGAAGAACCACTGATCTGGATTAAACGGGTCGATGTGCGTCGCTTGCTTCACAATCTCCTTGATGTCGATCCCCACCGTCAGGTCCAGCGCTATGGAGGCGTCCGCGCTGCCCATCGCACTGAAATTGAGGTCCGCCAGCCCTTTCGCCAGGTTCAAGCCGTTCCCTAGATTCACCGTCGCGCTGTTAATGCTCTGATTGAGGTGCAGGTGATAGGTCAAAACCTCCTTGCTCGCGTCAAACGACAACCCCAGCGTGGCTGGATCGATGTTCAGGCTGTGTATCAGATCCCAAGCGAGCGCCTGCGCCGACGGCAAATTCTCCAACGGATTGATGATGTCGTTCTTGATGAAATCCGTCAGCTTGAGCACGTCGCCCAGCGCGCTCGAAACGAACGGCACCTTGACGCTGATTGCGCTGCTCAGGTTCGTGAGCTTCGCGACCTCTTTCTGGATGTCGTCGACGTTCACACTCAGGAAGTCCAGCACGTCTTTGGCTGCCGTGAGTGCATCGCCCACACCACCCGCCGTCACCGTCGCCGTCCCCGGCGTCTTGACGTCGGCCCAATTGACGGTCAGGTCCACCGTCCCCAGGTTGAACGAATCGACGCCCGGAATAATCGCCGAGGCGGTCACTTTCAGGTCCGCCGAAATGTCGTGCCCGGTGCTGCCGGTCGCCGAGACTGTCACGTGCCCGGCCAGGTCGCCGGTCAAATCGGACAGGCGCAGCTTGCCGCCTGAAAGCGCCACGCTCAGCCCCACCGACGGGTCGATCGTCAGCGAGCCCAGGTCGGCAGTCACGTCGAGGAAGCCGAAGCGCCCGGAGGCATGGCCTTCGCCGCTCAGTGTGATGTGGTCGATCGTCAGGCTGGTGCCCGAGGTATCGATGAAGAACCCGTCGGGTGCCGGGTCCACGCCGAAGGAGAGTTTCAGATCGACCTGGGCCTCCAGATCGAAATTGCCGTGGAGCGTTACTTGCCCGCCGCCGAAGGGAAAGTCGCCGTCCAGGTTTGCCTGCCCGTCAAGTGTGCGAACAAGCTCGAAGGAGACGGCCGAGAAGTCACTGCCAGTAATGTTGATCGCGCCCAGGTTCATCAGGGCGGTCTTCAAGTCGGCAAAGTTCGTGATGCTCGTGCCGATCGTGGTGAGGTCGAAAGCGCCCGTGCCGGTTTCAATGAGGCGCAGGAACCCCTCGAGCGAGAAGTCGCTACTATCGTCACCGGCCGCGGACAAGTCGCTCAACACTTCGGAGCCCCCCGCAGGCGCGCCCAGGGGCATACCCATAACGGCGCCGAAGAGGGACGTGCCCAGCAGGGCCAGGTTGGGCTGCCCGGTGCCGACGCCAGTCGGCAGGCTGGCGACCTGATCGATAAAGTGGAAGAAGTCCTGCAAGCCGGTCGAATCCGACACGCTATCGGGCGCCAGCAGGAGATTGTTCGTCGGCGTCACCGCCGGATCGGTGAAGATCGTCTCGGTCTGATTGTTTCCCGGCAGCGTCACCACCGTCTTGTGTTGCGCAGGAGAACCGGTCGTCGTCGTCGCCGGCAGTCCCACGCTTGTACCGCCATTGAGGTTGACCGTCGTCGTGGCGCCGTCAATTGTGATCCCGCTTGGGAGGACCAGCGCCCCGTTTGTGCTATCGATCACGAGCGTGTCGCTGAAGCCGCCGGTCTGGATGACGACACCCTGGATTGATCGAATCGGCACGGTGAGCACCGTCGTACCGTCAATGGAAATGTTCACCAGCAGCGGATTGTTCGCATCGCGCGCCAGGGAGAAGGTATGGGCGGCCGACGTGTTCCCGATGGTGAGAGTGCTGGTGCTGTCCAGCTGGCTGGCCACGTCGCCGTAGATCGCCCAGGCCCCGCGGCCCTGCGTGCCGGCGTAGAGGACATCCGACGGGCCGGGGCGGTCGGCAAAGCCCACCGCCCTCACCACGGTGTTGGGCAGCCCCAGGCCAAACTGGACCCAGGAGACGTTCAGGGCCGGGTTGATCGCCCGCCACACCCCTTCGCGCGTGCCGGCCACGAGTACAGTGTCGATGCCGGCCTTGACAACGGCCAGCGTTCGGATGCCCAGCGCGCCTAGGTTGAGGTTCTGCGATACCTCGTCCCAGTGCTGGCCGTGGTCGGTGGTCTTGAAGATCTTCGTGAGGCTGGCGGCGTAGGCGGTCTCCCAGTCGTCCGGGTCCATGGCGATCGAGACGATCTCGCCGGAGTTGTTGATGGAAACGTTGGTGAAGGAGTTGGCGGCCGCCCCATCGACGCGCACGAACAGCTGGCTGCCGCGGGCGGCGTAAAGGACATCCGGCTTGTTAACACCCGCCTTTTTGCCGCCGTAGGCGAGGGCGGTGTAGAAGGCGCCATCGGGGCGCGTCTCCTTGATGGAATTAATATCGATGTCGGCGCCCAGGGGGCTGGAGAATATCGGCTTGATCGTCTCCAGCTGATCGGAGCTTTCGTACAGGCTGAAAGCGCCGAGGAGCATCCGGCTGGGATCGACCGCATTGGCCACGTAGGGGATAAGGAAGACCCTGGGTCTATCGACGAGTGAGCGGTCGGCGGCTTCCAGACCAGAGAACATCAGTTGGCCGGCGCCGCCGCGCAGGCCGACGGCATCATCCGGCTGGTTCCGGCCACTGGGTGCAAAGTTGGGCAGGTTGATGGTATGGAGGGGGTTGCCTGCTGCGTTGATGCGCTGGCCACTCCCATTGACGGTTGAGGCCGGAGTAACGTTCTTACCGCTGTTGTCGAAGAGGTCGGATTTAAGGCCAAAGAAGGTGTTGTTCAGGCTGAAGCGCCGCACGAGCGGGGTGTAGCCAGTGCCCGGGTTGGTGATGGTCACGCCGGTGACGACGCCGCCGGCGATGATGGCGGTCCCGGTGGCCCGGGTCCCACCGCCCGCCGGGGCGTCGAACGTGACGTTCGGCGGCGAGGTATAGCCGCTGCCCGGGTTGATGATGGTCACGCCGGTGACGACGCCGCCGGCGATGATGGCGATACCAGTGGCACGGGTGCCCCCGGCAGGCGGGGCGTCGAACGTGACCATCGGCACCGGGACGGCGAGTTGCCCCTGGCCATCGCCACCGAGCGTCAGCTGCCAGACCGAGCGCGTAACGAAATCATCCGGCAGTCCATCGCCGTTTAGGTCCACCGGGTCGGAGGGCGTCTTGGCGAAGGATGCGGTGCCGGTGGCCGTGGTACCCCCGGCAGGCGGGGCGGAGAACGTCACGGTCGGGGCCGAGGTATATCCGCTGCCCGGGTAAGTGATGGTCACACCGACGACCACGCCGCTGTCGATGGAGGCGATGCCGGTGGCCGTGGTGCCCCCGGCAGACGGGGCGGAGAACGTCACCGCCGGAGCCAAGGTATAGCCGCTGCCCCCGCCGGTGATGGTAACATCGGTGACAATGCCGCGGGGCTGCGCCGCAATGCCGTTGTCCTGCTGGCCGGAGAAGAACACGTTGTTCAGTGCGTCATAGGCCAGCGACAGGATTTCCGTGATCGCCAGGTCGGCGTTGATGCTCGACCATGTGCGGCTGGCGGCATTAAAAGGGAGCGAGAGGCGGTAGACGCCGCCGTCGTCCGTTTCTACCAGCCGGCCCGCCGCATCAAACGTCAAAAACCGTGAGTCGGGGTGCGGCGCCGTGTTGGCGTCTGGGAAGACGATGGAGCTAAACGAACTGCCATTCCCAAGGAACAAGCTCGTTGGGGCGCCGCCGACGAAGACCTGCGTGCCATCCGGGCTCGCTTGGAGGGAGAGTTGCAGGTCGGCCTGGCTGCCGGTGTCCGGCATTGCGCCGAACGGCGTCCAAGTTCCACCTTGGTCCGTGGAACGAAACACGCCCACCGTAGTGAGGCCGTTGGTTAAAGCGGTCCCGGCGGCGCCGGTGCCGCCGCCGCCGGTGAAAGTCACTATCGGGGCCGAGGTATAACCGCTTCCGTTGTTGGTGATCTTCACGCGGGTAACAACGCCACCAGTGACGTCAGCGGTCCCGGCGGCGCCGGTGCCGCCGCCGCCGGTGAAAGTCACCGTTGGGGCCGAGGTGTATCCGCTGCCTGGATTGGTAATGATCACGCTGTCCACAACACCGCCGCGCGCCAGAGCCGCAAATACCGCGTTGTTCGCATTGCTCGTGTTCGGCTGTACCGAAAGGATGATACGAGCGGCGTTGGTGCCATCCGCAAACGCGTTGCTCGGCTGAGTCGTCGTCGCGTTCCACGTCAGGCCATCGGTACCATCGCTGATGAGAATGCCCTGCCCGCCGCCAGAGAAGGTCACCGCCGGGGCCGAGGTATAGCCGGTGCCTGGGCTGGTGATGGTCACGCCGGTCACGATACCTCCGGCAACGGTCGCAGTGCCTGCGGCGCCGGTGCCACCGCCGCCGGTGAAGGTTACTATTGGGGCTGAGGTAAAGCCGCCGCTGGAGACTCTAACGGTCACACCGGTGACGGCCCCGACGGCAATAGTAGCCGTGCCGGCGGCGAATGCGCCGACAGCGGCGTAGAAGCGATCCGTCTTGCCCGGATCAACAACCAGCGAGGTCGCGTCGCCGGCGACCAGCTGCGTGAAGCTCACCCCGCCGTCGGTGCTGCGGAAGATGCCTCCGGCCTTCGTGGTTTCGGTGGCGGAGCGCGCGCTGAGCAGCACGACCTCGTTGCCGCCCGACAGGACGCCGGTAGGCACGACGTTGGTGATGCGCAGCTCACCCAGAGTTGCCGTGGCCAGGAGCTTCCAGGTGGCGCCGCCGTTCGTGGATTTGAGGACGCCAGCCGCCGCGCCCCCCGAGCCTAAGATCAAGCTGCTGTTAACGACGGACGCCGCGCCCCCACCCAGACTAAAGTTGCTGCTGAGCGAACCGGTGCCGGCGTAGAGCACGAGCTGATTCAGCGGCGTGGTCGCCGTAACTTTACTGCCCGAGGCATCGAGCGGGCTGAGGGCAATGCTGCTGATTGCCAGCGAGGAGAAGGCGTCGGTCAGGGGCGTCCAGTGGTTAGCGATGATCTCGGTCCGCCGGTTGAGCGCCTTGCCCGCGGCGGTGCTGTTGTCGGCGATAGGGTCGGACTCGCCTTTACCGCTTACCACCAGCTGCGCCGCCGGCACCCCCTGGCTCTCCAGGAACGTCGCCACCGCGTTGGCGCGGTCCTCCGACAGCTTCTGGTTGCCGCCGGGGTTGTTGTTCGGCGTGTTGTCAGTGTAGCCGTTGACCTGCACCACCAAGCCGGGGTTCTTGTTCAAGAAGGCGGCGTAATCCATTAGGACGGCATCCGAGACGCCGGCGTTCGAGTCGACCGCCGGATCCAGCGAGGACGAGGCATTCTCGAAAAAGACGGTGCGGTCATGATTCTGCCACACGCCCCCGTTCACCGTCGCTGCGAAGAGGACATTCGGATCAAAGGGGTGGACAGCGATTTGATTGATCGCACCGATCGCTGGATTATTCTGCGACGAAATCTGCGACAGCAGCTGCACTTGGCTGCTGCTAGTGATGGTACTCGGCCCTTCGGAAAGCCAGTTCGGCAGCCCCTGCTCGGTGATGGTGGCCTGGGTGCCGATGAAAGTTGAGACATTGACAGTGCGGAAGACCTGTGAGCCGTCAGTCACCGCCGCCGAGCCGTCGGAGAACTTGACCGCGGTCATGGCGGGGGCGTGGCCGGTCACGTCGATCGTGTCGCCGCCGCCGCCGCCATTGACGAGCGTGCTGACCAGCCCCGTGAAGTCCCCCGCGGTGACGCCGCCGAGGGTAATGACGTTGGGGTTGGCGTCGCCGGTGACGAGGATGGTCTTAATGTCGGCGCTGAGGAATGCGCCGCTGTCCGGGTCTGCTCCATTAACTTGGACGTTCCCCAGCACGCTGGTGATGGCCACGTCTTCAACCCCGCCCGGGTTGACGGTGACGGAGAGCTTGTGGAAAGCGTCCACGGAGGAAGTTACGGTCGGCGCGATGCGACTTTCAAGTGCCTCCAGGCGAAGGGGTCTTGCCCACCTTCGCAACATCCTGCGCCGGAGAAGATCATGTTCGGACCGCTTCGAGTTCCGCTTCTTTCGCCACCTTGATAACACCATGGCAAGTCTCCCATGAAAAAAGGCGAACCAAGAAGAACGAAACCAACAGCCGCCGACTTCAACTGCTCGGTAAGCTTTCCGGCGGCCCCGCGGCGCTTTCAATATTGAGCGGCCCGTAGCGGGCTTCCCATTCCCGAAGCAAGCGCGTGAGGAGCAGATTAAGTCTCTTGGCGGCGAACGGGCTCAGGATGATGCGCTCTTGCAGCTGCACCGTCACATCCTTCACATCCCTTTGCCAGGCTTGATGGACGCCGAAGAGGAGGAACAGTTCATCACGCGTGCCGGTCGCATTGCAGACGTTCGAATACGAACTCCGCATGTTCGAGTCGTCCCATTTGATGTTGACACCACCTTCGCTAGGGCGCGAGCCTGGACGATCGCTGCGTTCTTGTGTCACAATTACCTCCTCGAATTTCCCTGCGCGGAGATTCGTTGAGCAAGGGTTACAGAATGGAAACAAAAATGCGTCAACAACCGTCGACCCTTAGCGGGTGTTGGCTGTCAAGATCTTAATCACCAGGGCGCTGGAATCGGATTGCAAGCAATCCTTCACCCGACATTGAAATTAAGCGACTTGGGGACCTCAATAGCCTCTCGTCGGTCGCTCCTATGCCGCTTCTCGGACGGCAGCACAGCGAGGGTCCATACAACACCTTCCCCATTTCCATCCGAGGAGAAGAGCAAAAGCCGATTGGTCTGGTGGTTCAACTTTCGGACCGTGTCATGGAGCCGGTCTCGAGCATCAATATCCTCATTTCCAGCGAGAGGGTTATCGAGATGGGCGGGCCATCCATCCTCTTGGAACGCAGTGAGCACGGTCTCCTGATTCTTGGCCGGTTGACGAAAGCGCTTTATCAACACACTTCCCAGGCGTAGCTCGCGTCGCTCGCTATCCCAAACAGGTACGAAGTCGAGAGTTGGAATTTCATTGGTGCTGGGCTGGACCGGGGGCGCTGGCAAGCGGGTGGCATGGGAGATAATGTCGCGAGCGATAGGAAGGCCGGTCTCGGATAAGGTGAAGCAGCTGAGCCGGGCCAGACGAAGACCGGAAGGCAGGCGGAAGATGCGTTGCTTGGCGCCGCACCTTGTCTGCTCCACACGGTGCTCAGCCAACCCCCGACAAATCAAAGAACGGAGGTCGTTATGATTGAGTCCTGCTTCCTTGAGGGCCTGAATCTCTAAGGCGAAATCCCACTTATCATGACCGAGGCCTGCCGATATGGTATAAGCTTGCAACAGCAACCCAAGTGCGGTTTTGAGAGGTGGTGCAAGAGGCAAGCTGCAATCGTCGACCAGGAACTTTTCAGGGGTCGATCTCATTCTCGTTCTCCTTTTTTTCAAGGTTCCGGATTTTCCGTGTCGAATATCCTAAGTCTCACCCAGCGCTGACAATGACCGCGCCGGACGGGTCAAGGCTCTCCGTTCCAAGGCATGTCCAATCGGCCGAATAAAAAGGCGCATAAGAAAATCATTCAAAAAGGATCTACTTGAATTCGGTCGTGTCATGCGCTTGCGGGCCCACATACATTCCAGTGCGAAAAGCCAGCCGCAATTCCCCGATGGATTTTTAATTTTTTGATCATCGAGTGCCATTGCGCGTTAGCTGGACACATTGATCGTCGGATGTCATGCAAAAGTCGAAGTATCCTCACGGAACCTACATGTGGTGGTCTGCCCCATGGACGAATTTTGGACAGGAAGAGTTTATTTTGTGCAGGAAGGGTGTCCAGTCACATATCAGTGTGACGTGTTAAGAGACGACATTCGCTGACGTGGATCGGGCAAGGTGAAGGCGCGCAATCCGCAGAATCATGCCGCGGACATTTCGAACCCCGAGTTTCTTGAAGAGACGGTCGATGTAGACACGAACAGTCTCAATGTCCAATTGCAATCGCCGAGCCACTGCCGCACGGGTTTTTCCCGCGAAGAGCAAATTGGCGACTTCCAGTTCACGCCCTGTCAGCTTCAATGCCGCGGCGAGGTTCACCCAGTCCTCGGCGGTAAGAAAATTCTCCGCCGGGTCGCTGGGCAACAGTAAAGGACTATTCTCAGCAGCCGACTTCGCCGGCGCCGCGCACTTTCTAATGTCAACCTGCGATTCCCCAAGGAATGCATTTTTTTTCCGCATGATTGCCAATCCTCGTTTTTGATCTTCCCTGTCCGAGATCAGCAGCCATACCAACAACGCACATTATGCATGTAGAATTCAGGACGTTCCCCTATAGGTGTAATCGAAATCCAGCTGCAGAATGAGACAAAAAAAAGAATTTTTTTGAGAAAAGTTCGTCGGGTCTCGCTAACCGAGCGAAAAATCGCCGACTCTTCGATCAAACTCTCGGAACACTAGCCCGCGCCAAAATCCGCTGCCAATTCCTTGTAGGTAATCCGCGGATCATCGCGACCGATTCGCCGGCGCAGGATCTCGTAAATCGCCTCAGCCAGTGGCGACATGATTCGGTTTCCCATCAAGTGACCAGTGCCCCAGTTTCTGGGGCAGGGCGGCCTGCCTACCTCGTCGCGTCATGCAGGCTCATCGTTCAGGGATGAAGTATAGTGGCCGATTGAATGATTCAGTCCTTATCGCTACTTCTCGGCACATACCGCATTGCCACTGCCCCTGAGCTGAACTCCAGCCTGCTCACAAGCTTCAAGTCGACGTGCTTCGATAGCCCGGCGTCAACGTCGGCCCATGGCCCGCTAGCCTGGGATGCACGACGAACTCGTACTCATCGATCAATCCCAGTTCCGTCAACGCCTGGGGACCATTACGATGTTGCTGCTTACTAAGGGCCATCGATCGCGCTTGCCACAAGGCGCGTTATGTCGCCCGAGCCGGTGGCCAAAATACCGGGTGAATCGTGAATGCACTTCAGAATACCAGCGAAGTGTCTTCTGCATCAGAGATTGAAAAGACCATTGCCCATGCCCAGAAGACAAAGGCGGAAACCACCGAACGACTGCGACACGAACGAGAAGAGGCGAGACTACACCAAGCCATCAAGGTCCATTTAATCTCTGCTTGGAATTACACTTCGCCTTATGGTCGCACTGCCGATCCCTCCAACTGGGCTGATACCATTTACGGGATTCTCAAGACAAGTGCACGTCACGTCCAGGGAGAGATACTTACCACAATTCCACTTCCGAGTGGTCATTTGAGCCGCCACTTTCCGCTACCTGAAAAGTAGCGGCCCGCTCCCCGAAAAGTAGCGCCTAAACCCTCGTAATAGTTCGCCATTCCTTGATTACGAGGGGCGTCATGTCCATCTCAAATGAAATCGCCGCTGGTGAGTGCATTTATCTGTCAGCCGCCGCCAAACTTTTCCCGCCGTATCGTCGGGAAAGGCCGGTTAGCCTGCACCTAAGCTGTCCGCCCCTCAAGGAGAAGCAGGTGACCATCATCGGATCGAGGAGGCATTCCGAAATGCCAAGCATGCAAAATCCCGTAATCACGTTAGTCACCGGCGGCCTTTTGGCGATTTTGGCGATTCTTTCACTAAGTATTTCCCCCTTAATCGGTGAGGAACTCGAGAAGCCGGTCACATCCTTTGGCCAAGGGACTGATGCGAAGAAATGGTTTTTGTCCCACAACGCAAGCGATTGGAATTACAAGCCCGCGCATCGACCCCACGCTGGGGGAGACGCTGGCAAGTTCTTTAAATGGAGGGCTGCCGTGAAAAAGAAACGGCTCAAATCGACGTGTCTTCCAAAACCATCCAACAAGGAAGGGATGGTCCACCACGGTCCAAGGTCGCAACGGCGGGCGAGGCCAGATCTTTCACACATCGTTGAGGGACTCTGGCCCCTAGCCATCCCGTGCTCTTCTATCCACTTCGATCCAGATAATGCCAGAGTGCATCCGGACGAAAACATCGAAGCCATCGTGAAGAGTCTGGCCGAATTCGGGCAGGATCAACCACTGGTGGTGCAGAAGCAAGGAATGATAGTTCGGAAGGGAAATGGGCGGCTGGAGGCCGCCCATCGACTGGGCTGGAAATGGATCGCGGCTTTGGTGGTCGATGAGAATGACGTGGCGGCGGCCGCCCGTGCCATTGCCGATAACCGTGCAGCCGAGCTGGCAAGTTGGGATGAAGAGAAACTCGCTCACCTCTTGCAATCGATCCGTGATGCCGGACAGATCGACCTGCAAGTGACAGGGTTTTCCCAAGCCGACATCGAACAACTACTACCCTTCGACATACCCGACGACCAAGTTCCCGAGCCTCCCGAGAACCCAATTACAAGACCGGGTGACTTGTTGATTCTCGGTGATCATCGCCTCTTGTGCGATACCGCCGACAAGCCCGAGGCCTTTGACCGCCTGCTCGATGGCGCCTCCATTCATTTATGCAATTGCGACCCGCCTTACAACGTGAAATGCGAGCCAAGATCAAATAACGCCATCGCCGCGGGCCTGAGCTCTTTTGCCGGACCCAAACACCATCAAAAATTCGATCTGAAGCGGCATCCGACTAAGTCCCAGCCGACGACCAAGAAGTTGCGGCCAAAGGATCGGCCATTGACGAACGACTTTGTGTCGGAGGAGGAATTCAATGACATGTTGCTGGCCTGGTTTGGGAATATCGCGAAAGTTCTTCTGCCGGGTCGGTTGTTTTTTATTTGGGGCGGGTATTCCAACATCGCCAACTATCCGCACGCCTTGAAAGCCTCGGGCCTGTACTTCTCGCAGCAAATCATTTGGCACAAAATGCATCCGGTGCTCAGTCGAAAGTGCTTCATGGGCGACCATGAGTGGTGTTTCTTTGGCTGGCGCGAGGGCGCGGCTCACCAATTCTTTGGGCCGCCCAACATCAGCGACGTCTGGTCTGTCAAGAAAATCAATCCCCAGAACATGCAGCATCTAACCGAAAAGCCGGTGGAACTGGCCGCGCGCGCCATCCAGTACGGTTCCCGGCCCGGCGAAAACGTGCTCGACCCCTTTGGCGGGAGTGGCTTTACGTTGATGGGCGCCCAGCACACCGGTCGGCGAGCGTTCATTATGGAAATCGATCCGGCCTATTGCGATGTCATCGTTCAGCGCTGGGAAAATTTCACGGGATCAAAAGCAGTGCGGCGATCGCTCACCCAGCCGCGTTCGCGGCGCGTACGGAAGACCGGTTAATTTCAGACACCTATTGCATTCAAAGCTATGCCACGAAGTGCTGCCGAAGAACTCCGGATCGAAGCTCGCCGCCTGAAGGTGGCCGAGTTGTACCTCCACGGCACGCGCTGCCTTAGCCAAATCGCGCGAGAACTTGGCGTCGATAAGGCGCAAATCTCCAGGGATTTCAAGCAGATCCGCAAACTTTGGAGGGAACGGTACATCGAGGACTGGGACGCGGCCAAGCATGAAGAGCTCGCCAAGATTTCCGAGATTGAACAGAAGGCTTGGACCGCCTGGGAACGTTCATGCAAGGACGGCGAAACCATGGAGGTAACCGGAACAAGCCAAGGAGGCAAGAGCAAGCCGGACAAAGTCAAAAAGAGGACCAAGCGCCAGGTGGGCGATCCGCGCTACTTGGCCATTCTGCTCAAGTGTGCGGAGCAGCGCCGGGCCATCTTGGGGCTCGACGCTCCAAAGAAACTGGACCACACCACAGGTGGACAACCCTTTTACAAGGCCTACTTATTTGACCCCGATCATCCTTCCGAAACCGAGAGCGCCCCGGCCTGAGGCAGGACAGAGGCCCTACTTGCCTTACGGCGCCGCTCGAGAACTGTGGTCGTCCACGGACCCAGAGGTCGCCCTTTCCGGGCCGGCCGGCACGGGCAAGTCGAGAGGTTGCCTGGAGAAAATGCATTACCTCGCGGAAAAATATCCCACCATGCGTGCCCTGATCGTTCGCAAAACTCGTGCTTCGTTGACCGAATCAGCCCTTGTGACTTTCGAGGACAAGGTAGTACCGCTTCATCATCCTGTCTTGGATGGTCCGGGGCGCGCTCATCGGCAAGCGTATCGATATCCCAACGGTTCCATCCTCGTACTGGGCGGCTTGGACAAAGCCAGCCGCATTATGAGCACCGATTATGACCTGATCTTCGTGCAAGAGGCCATCGAATTGGAAGAGGACGATTGGGAGGCGCTGACGACGCGTCTTCGCCATGGTGTGCTGCCCTACCAGCAAATCATCGCCGATACCAACCCTGATACTCCGACCCATTGGTTAAAGCGCCGTTGCGACGAAGGCCGAACGATCATGCTCGAATCGCAGCACGAAGACAACCCAGAATTATGGGATGGAAAGCAGAGGTGTTGGACCGTCAGGGGAGCGCAATATATCGGCAAGTTGGATGCGCTCACAGGACCGCGCAAAGACCGGCTTCGCTATGGGCGCTGGATTCAGGCCGAGGGCGCGGTTTACGACGGTTGGGATCGGCGGCTTCACCTTATTGACCGCTTTGTCATTCCCTCGGATTGGCCACGCTTTTGGTCTGTGGATTTCGGCTATACCAACCCGTTCGTTTGCCAGTGGTGGGCCCAGGACTATGACGGACGACTCTATCGCTATCGCGAAATCTACCAAAGCCAACGGCTGGTGGAAGACCATGCCAAACTCATGCTTACCTTTTCGAAGGATGAACCAAGGCCCAAGCAAATCATCTGTGATCACGATGCCGAGGACCGAGCCACGTTGGAGAAGCATCTCCGCATGGAGACCTGGCCTGCCAAGAAAGACAAAAGTCCGGGAATTCAAGCCGTCGCCTCTCGATTCAATAAGGCCGGGGACGGCCGTCCGAGATTGTTTCTCTTTCGGGGCGCGCTCGTCGAGCGCGACCCGGCCATGGTGGAACAAAAGAAGCCGATTTGCACCGAGGAAGAAATTGACGGGTATGTCTGGGACTTGGCGAACAATCGCAAGAAAGGTGAGGAACCCGTGGACAAGGACAATCACGGTCTGGACGCGTTGCGCTATTTGG
>Ga0206968_10267_pt1 | contig 13411 bp, 15 predicted proteins | sample Alteio_BWOrgHeat_22_FD_153254 | JGI IMG/M metagenome (GOLD analysis project Ga0206968, IMG submission 153254) | Enriched cells from forest soil in Barre Woods Harvard Forest LTER site, Petersham, Massachusetts, United States -... | ecosystem: Environmental > Terrestrial > Soil > Temperate forest >... | reverse complement strand
ATAATGTAATCCCACCCGTATTAACAGAAGCTATTAAAACAATGGATGCTAAAGCAAATGAACCACTGCCGGTTGATGATGATTCATTTTTATTAAATGAAAATCCAACTGGTAAAGCTTTAGCACAAACAAAGGTAAGAGTAGATAGAGCGCAAAATAATTTTAGAACTTTACGCATAACTGACAGAGTTTATAAAATTTTAAAGCAGGCAAGATTTGCGGTGGCAATACCTAGCTGGCGCGATTATTTGCAATTAGGTTTTATTGCTCCTGCTTTACCGGAATCTGCAATTCTACCAAGAAACCAAGAAGAGCAAGATACTTGGGCAAAAGGTATCCAAGAAGGGTGGAACTTAGGATTACAACAAGCTGATCAAATATTAGAACAAAACTTAATGTTACTGCGTCGTGATTATTTAGGCATGATAAGATATCGTAAATTACTAGCAATGAACATGGTTAGTGCACCTTATGTAGCTGATCGCGATTATGGAATTACTGGTGATGGTGATGAAATAAAAATTCACGATAGAGTATTGACCATTGCAGCGCTGCCAGCATTAAAACCAGATAGTAAATTATGGACGCCTTTTATTACTCAAGATAAAGAAGCGGAGCTTGATACTAAAATAAGTTCTCTAAGTTTACATAAATTATTAAAATATAGTCCGACAATTCGCGATAAAAGTAATGGTGTTGTAAGCAAACGGCAGTTGTATGGGAAGTGATCTAGCATTTGCGGATATGTCATCCTCGCGTAGGCGGGGATCCATTAGTTAAAATAGATCCCTGCCTGGGGATGACATAAAACAGAATTAATTAAATATATAAATATGACCGAACTTTTATTTCCAGACGAACCAGCAAGATTCAGCGCTAAAGAATTCGATCGACTTTTAAACTTTTGCGTTATAAATTCCACTTCCGATATAACTATCCAATCTGGCGATAAAATCATGGCGGAAATTCACGGTCGTTTAAACCGAGTAACTCGCCGCGAATTAACCCACAGTGAGGTTGCTGATATTCTTAATATGATCTACGGCGCCAATGGCGTTGCGCAAATCCTAAGTGGTGTCGATTTAGATACGCATTATGAAATAAGACCAGATAGATCTACAAGACATAGATTTCGGGTAAATATAACCGGCTGTTTAGTTGAAGGGAATCAAGGTTTGCAGATCACAATGCGAACGATCCCTATTGACCCGCCATATCTAACCAATATGGGTTTAGAGCCGAAACTTCGTGATGCGATTATACCAACACAAGGTATTGTCATTGTAGCTGGAGCAACTGGCTCGGGTAAAACAACTTTATTGTCATCTATTTTAAGAGAAATTCTTGAAAATGAAAACGGTAAAGTTTTAACTTATGAGTCACCAATTGAGTTTGTTTACGATAATGTTAATGCCCCAAAAGCATCTATAAGTCAATCGGAAATCCCTTTACATCTACCAAACTTTCCTGCAGCAGTGAGAAATGCTTTAAGACGTAAACCTAAATATATTTTAGTAGGTGAAGCTCGCGATAAAGAAACTATCGCAGCTGTAATAGATGCAGCCCTAACGGGACACACGGTTTATACTACTGTTCATAGTAATGGCGTTGCTGATACTATCAGAAGAATGGTGGCTGCTTTTCCTGAAGAAGAGCGTTATGGTCGTACTATAGACTTACTTTCTCTTATAAGAGTTATAGTTTGGCAAATGTTGGTGCCCACTGTTGATGGGAAACGTGCGGCTATTCGGGAATGGTTGGTATTTACTCCAGAAGTACGCGATGAATTGATGCAAAGTGACTTTTAATATCAAAGGCTTATAAATTAAGGATTTTTTAAGCTTAATATGAGATTATTTATATAATAATAAGAATATACATTTAAAAGCAAAATCTTTTGAATTGTTAATATTTTGTTAAGTTATCTGGTATAATATTAAATATATAAAAATATATATTTTATAGATTAAATATATAAAACAATTAGTTGTAAAAAGAAGTAGCTATGTCAAACGATAAACAGCCATTAATACCTGCAGTTCATAAGGCCGTTCAAACTCATGGTGGTTCATTGACTAGAAGTATGATTAATGGGGTATTAAACGAGGGGGTAGATCCTAACTCTAAAGAGGCTCGTCTTAAATTTGATTTTATGCTCACAAAAGTTCAAAAGGAACAGCTGTATAAGCAACTTGAAGAAGCTCTTAATATGACACAAACAAGTACTGCCTCTGTAAGCTCGACATCATATAATGCCAAACAAAATTCTGTAGTATCTGATAAAAATGATACACCAGTAGTAAGTACGCCTGTTCAAAACTCTAAACCCACACCTAGTAATTAAAACCTTAAATTTCTTTGTTATTTTGCAGCTATAATTAATAGATATATATGATATATTTAATAATTAATTAAATAGAGTAAATAACATGGATGCAAATACCCATTGGCGAGATTCTGCAAGAACGCCAAGATTATTCGTATTAGATTATCGCGCAATTATACCCTATATTTTTTTATTACTAAGCCCAGAAGGATTGGTTTTTTACTTATTTATTTTAGTTGTCTTGATGACAGCATTTTTTAGTATTTTGGAATATTTTGGTTTTACCTATAGTGTATTTTTGCGATGGCTGCGCTGCAGTTTTCTGGCTGGTAGATATAAAAAAGCTCGGCCATGGTGGCAATAATTTTAGGATAAATTATAGCGATGCAAAATTTTGAGAATATTTATTCGCTGATCATAAAACGGAATAAATTTTACAAAAAAAATTTACATTTTATGATTGGTATATACTTATTAGGAATCATAACTTTAATTGTATTAATTTTTACTTCATATTGTTTAACTATCAATCAAGTCAGTGTTAGATATATTCCTACTAATTTAGATGGCACTATTCTCAAAAAAGAAAACCTACAAGAGCCAACAACTAATGGTCTGACAATTACCGATAGTTATGTCATCGATTGGGTCCAAAAGAATATTCAAATTATTTATGATTTGGATTATTTAACTCAAACGGCAAGTTATCGATCTATGATTAATCTATTTACACCAGAAGGTTTTACTGCGTACGCCAATCAAATTGAATCACGATCTAAAATTTTGGATACTCTTATTGCAACTAAATCGGTTTTACATGGTTATGGTTGTGGGAATAATACGGTGACTATAGAATATAAAGGCGTAGAAGAGGTGCAATATTATCCAGTTTATACTTGGCGGCTTTCTATGCCAGTAATAGCAAGAGTGTTAAGCTCTACGGAATCTTCCTACATGCGCGCCAAACTTACTGTTTCCGTGCAAAGAGTGCCACAATTAATAGCTAAAAATGGCTTGGCTATTTATGGCTTTGTGATTTCAGAGCCCGTTCAAACAAAGGGTGATATTGATCCACAAGCATTTTGTCAGACATTGGTAAAAACAGCATGACCGAAGAAAAAGACGACTTTAAATTAGATTTTTATATTACGCAATTTCGGAAAATGTTTAAAAGAATTTTAATTATTTTTGGTCTTTGCACAATTTGTTTAGCATTTTTATATTATAAAATTAGGACTCGACCTATAGTACAATATTATGCAGCTAGTGAAAGCGGCGTATTGAAGTCCGTCGTGCCATATTCACAAGCACAAGCTAGTAATTATATGAAGGCGCAATAATGGCAGGGTTATTTAATAAAATTAAAACTCCTAAAGCTATCGCTAATAAGACAGAGCAGGTTCAAGTATTAGTTTCGAAAGGATCAAACCTGGTTAAATTAAATATAGCTATTGTTAAATATTTATTAGCCACAATATTTCTCGCCATTATGGCATTAAGTGGAGTTGTGTATGTTTTAGTAGAATTTCAGAATTTGCCTGACGCTTATGCTTTTAATAAAACTGCAGTTACGCCCCTTGTAACCCAAAGTTTGCCACGCTTAAGTAATGAAGCCGTCTTGCGTTGGTCTTCACAAGCAATCTCAGATATTTTTACTTTCAATTTTGCAGATGATATTGATGCACATTTACAGCGTGTTAGTCATTATTTTACTGAAGAAGGATTTGCTCAATACAATGATAATTTAAAAAGTTCTGGTTTGTTGCAAGATTTAGTGGCAAAACAATTAGTTTATCGGGCAAACTCTTGTGATATTGTTAGTATCTTAAATCAAAACACGGTTACTATTAACAATAATCCAATCACAGTTTGGGATATGGAGATACCGATGATCTTACAATTGCAAAGTAATAGTCCCACAAAATTGAATCGTTACATTATTAGTTTAACTATTGAGGGTGGAGCAGGGGTAAAACCTGATCAAAGTATTGGTATAGCCGGTATCAAAATGGGATTTGCCGAATATGGAGTTTGCGGGGTAAAATTGTAATGGCTAAACCTAATCGTGAAATGGTAGATGTAGTTATCAAAGAAAACTATCACACTGATGGTGCCGCAGGATATGTTTATGTTTTATTTTTTGGCGGAATTTTAACCTTAGCTTTATTTATAATTGTAAGTTATATCATAGCTACTAAACCGCAACCAAAATATTTTGTCACGGATGAGCAATTTAAAATCTTTGCGGGGGTGCCAGTGAATGTACCTATCTATAATGAAGCACAAGTGCGTGATTGGGCGGCACAAATGGTTATACAATTATTCGATATGAATTTTATTAATTATCAAGCCAGAATAGAACAAAACTCTAAAATATTTACAACTGATGGTTATAATAAATATCTTTCTGTTGTCAGCACAAAAGATTTACCAACTATAGTTAATGGCAAATTTGTGGTTAAAGCCAGTGTCTGTGACGTTGTTACATTAGATAAAACCAGAGGTGTGTTTAGCATAAATAATCAAGATACATATATATGGACCATGAATGTGCCACTGTATATGCAATATCAAAGTGGTGATAAAAATTATAATGTGGTAGCACGAGTTGTAGTTAGAATACAAAGAGTTTCTGAGTTAGAATACCTAGGTGGATTGGCAATAAATGATATAGAAGTTTTTGATCGCACTACAGTTAACATCAATGCTGGCAAACTACTACCAGTGTGTAATGGCTAGCAGTTAGATTCTATATTATAATAATTATTAATAACCTTTGGAGTTAAAATGCACCAAATGCGTGGCGGACAAAAAGAGCTACCGAAACTGCTTTTAATTAGCAGTTTTCTTTGTATTGGTATTATTAGTAAAATCATCTATGCGCAAGATAGTAATTTAACTACAAATAATCCTCCTGCTGTTGGCTCTATATGTACGGCAATAAATGGCGGCGCTTGCCCCATTGGATCAATGATAGATTTACCACCAATTCCTACTGCAGAATTAAATCAAGATACTTTTAAGAGCTTTTTAGATAATAAAGCTAAAATAGACAAAATTGATAATAAACAAAAAGAATTAGCCCAGTTAACTCCATGGCAAGGTAAATTTGGTGATCCTCGTGATCCAAACTTTCAGAGTTTATTAAAACAACAGTTTCCAATGTCTCCCGAGCAAATTAAACTCTTTCGTGATACTTTAAATATTTATGAACAAGCACTACAAGATCAAGCGCGTAATCCTACTCCAAGTATGTCAACAAGATCGGTTGATTTAGATCCTGGTAGCGCACCGCCCCCAGTACGGATTTCTACTGGTTATGTCAGTTCTTTAATATTCATGGATGAAACTGGTGCACCTTGGCCAATCAAAGCATATGATATCGGCAATCCTAGTGCGTTTAACGTGCAATGGGACAAAGAAAGCAATTTAATGATGCTACAAGGTTTAGTGCCATATGCTAATACGAATATAGTTGTGTTATTACATAACTTAGAAACTCCAGTTATTTTGAACTTAATAAACGATCAACATAAAGTTGATTATCGCTTAGATTTAAGAATTCCAGGTCTAGGCCCAAAAGCTACAACACCAATGATCCGCTCCAACATTCCTACTACTGATAATATCTTAATGGGTTTACTAGATGGTATTCCACCTGAGCGGGCAAAGCCAATTGAAGTCAATGGGGGTGCTGCCTCTGCATGGCTATTAGATGACAACGAAATTTTATTAAGAACAAGACTAACCGTATTGTCACCAAGTTACACTAGCTCAATGCGCAGCGCCGATGGTATGAAAGTTTATCGACTGCCAAAAACTCCAGTGATTATGGCATCAAAAGATGGCAATACTTACCAATTAGCTATTCAAGGTTATTAGAAATGAATACAAAAACAAATTTAAAAGCAAGTTTTGCTAATCCCAAATCGCGGATTTTTTTGTTTTTCATGATTGCCGTGATTATTGTCGTAGGTATGGTTGCCTATACTTCTAGAAACCGAACTATCAATGAACAAAAAAATGATGCTGGTATAACTGCTAGTTCTTCTGTGGTTAATCCAGGTGCTTCAGTTGAATCTATACCAGGGACAACGGATACCTCCGCCGAATATCAAGAATTACAACGTAAAAAATATGAAGAGATTTCAAAACAAGCTTTAACTGATAAAGGACAACCGGTTGCTGCTCTACCTAGTCTATCTACGGGTTCGGAGAATCTTTCGGCAATTCCTGGTTTAACACCAAAAGATTCAACTAATAATTATACCGATAAATTACAACAACAAGTAAATGATCAAGCAAAAGCGCAACAAGATATACAAGCTCGGCAAAATGATTTGCTTGCCAAACAACAAATCGATGCAGCAAACCAAAAAGCACAAGACTTAATGGCAAGACAGATCTCGTTATTAGCTAGAAATTGGCAAATTATCCCGCAACAATTTGTTCCAGGTAAACCGACGGTATACCCTGCCAATATTAAACCGGGTGATCATATTTTACCTGCACAAGATTCAGGTGATAAAAAACCAAAAATTTACTATAAAGCAGGTGACATCTTATTTGGTATTTTATTAACTTCAGTTAATAGCGATCAGCCAGGACCTATTTTAGCTAGAATTGTTTCTGGACCATTAAATGGTTCAAAAATTGTTGGTACAATTAACCCTGCAACTATACCACAAACGGCTAATGCCCCTAAAGTTAGTAAAACTTTAATATTAGAATTTACATTAATTAATATTCCTGGCAAAAGAATAAGCGTACCAATTACTGCGGTGGCAATTGATCCACAAACTGCTAATACTGGCTTAGCTACGTCAGTTGATAATCACTATTTATTACGCTATGGTACATTCTTTGCTGCAAACTTCTTATCAGGTATTGGTCAAGCTATTTCGTCACAAAACCAAGCCAAGATAATTACTAGTTCGGGTACTGCTGATATTGGTAGAACTACAGGATTAAATCCGCAAGAAGAAACTAAGATTGCAATTGGTAAAACAGCAGAAGCATTCACCAAATCATTAAACTTCTTAGATACACCACCGACAATAAGAGTCTCTTCCGGCACTGCGCTAGGAATTTTATTACAAAATGATTTAATAATACAAGGTGATAATACTGAGCAATTAGTAAACCAAGCTGCCGTCGCAAATCAAGTCCAAAGAGCATTAATTCCATCTGGTGCGCCAGTGGGGTATGGTCCGCCAGGTGGTGTGAGTCCTATGTATAATGTATCAAGTGGTAGTGGAGCTGTAATTGGACCATAAATTTTTAATCGCAATATTTATAATGGGATAATCATGCTAGATACAAAAGATCCTAACGATCCAAATAGATTTAATATTCCTGCTGATTTTGCTGATGATGATTTTGATGATGATCTTCATATGCCAATGAAAAAATCTCCTAATCCTATGGATCCGAATTTTGGTGATGTTGATAATTTCAACTTTGACCATGATGCAAATGATCTTGATTTACCTAGTGAAGAGGCCATACAACCTACGCCATTAAACCCTCATCCATCAGGGAGTTTTTTAGAACTGGTAAAAACCTATGGTATAGTTCTTTTGGTTTTTTTATTTATTGGTTATTTTGGCATAAAGTATTCTTTTAAAGCGATAAGTAATGTTAAAACTGCAGTTAATTCTGCTGCAACTAATAGCACAACTGCACAAAATGTTAATCTTGGTAATCCTGATGCAGCAAAACCATTATTACCAGATCAGGGTGTTTCTCCAACAGCCGATACTATAAATCCGAATAATAAAAATTATGATCCACTTTCAAATGTTGCTAAATTAGCGCCGGTGACACCACCGCCTAGCGCTGAGTCAGCTGTTTTACCTGCTTCTGTTGCAATAACATCAGTTCCAGTAACTCCTGCACCATCTGCTCCAGTTGTAAATACTGTAAGTCCTCAAATGCAGCAAGATATTGAAAATTTGAAAAAAGCTTTATCGGATTTAACAGCCCAGATCGCCGGTGATAAAGATATTCAAAATAAAAACTCTATGGATTTAAAAGATCAAATCCAACAATTAGTTATCTATATACAAGGGGTTGGAAAAGGCGTTGGAATTTTATCATCAGAGATAACACAACAACAAAAAGTTTTAGAAGGGCTCTTGGCAGGTGTACCCGTACCAAGAGCTGGTGTAAATAATAATCCTGTTAGTATAAACCCAAATACAGTTACTCAAAACGATAATGTTTTAGTAGAGGCCGTAATTTCCGGTCGTGCTTGGCTTAAAACTTCTAAGAATGGTACATCATTATCAGTAGGAGTTGGTGATACAATACCAGGTTATGGTAAAGTAATAGAGATAAACCAAGCTAAAGCTACAATTACAACCGATAACGGTAATGAATTTAAGTTAAATTAAGTTAATTATGATTAATATAAATAAAATAAAAAATTATTTATTGGTTTTTGCGCCATACATCATAATGATTTTAATGCCTATATCGATTCTTGCACAAACACCACCGGTCCCAAGTATTACCGGGGCGCAAGCGGGAGACATCCTTCTTAATATAAGCCAAGATTTTCCTTCATTAATATATTGGTTAAATGGCTTATGTACTGTAATCGGGATTTCTTTTATGCTTTTAGCCTTTTTTAAATTTAAGCATTTGGCTGATTTTAGAACTATGACCGGCGGTCAGCAAGAAGTTGGTAAAGCATTCATGATGCTGGCAATGGGCGCAATATTTTTATGGATGCCATTTATTATAAATGTAATGACCTATAGTTTATTTGGTCTTACAGTTGGTCAATTAAGATCATCATATACTATATCACCAGTTAATCACCAATATCAGGTCGCATTTTTTAAAATGATGAGTATCATCGGTTTGATTAGTTTTATTCGCGGTTGGCTGATATTATCATCATTAGCAAAAGGACAATCACAACCAGGGACTATCGGGAAAGCAATTACTCACATAATCGCTGGATTATTTTTATATCACTTATTAGCAGTGATGAAAATTTTTGAAAACACTATGGGAGTTACATTTATATAATAACTTTAATTTAGCAGTATGAGGTTTATAATGAATTTAATTAATAAAATATATTTTATAGTATTGACGCTTTTAATAGTACCAAGTGTATATAGTAAAGATTTAACAATAGGTGATGCTTCTGAAAATATTACCTTAGCTTTAACAAGCATGACGGATTTAATTTTGGCAGCTGTTTCAATCGCGGGAGTAGGCGCTTTTTTTGGATCACTGATGAAGCTTTATCATCATCGCAAAAATCCACAACAAGTACCACTTAGTCAGTTTTTTGTACTTTTAGTAATGGCAATAGCTTTGATAGGTCTACCCGTGATAATACTTTGGGGTGATAGTGCTTATAATATAATTAAGAACTTATAAAACTTATGTTAAATGTGATCAAAAGCAAATATTCTTACTTAATTTTATTTTGTACTATTTTTAGTGCAAAGACTTTTGCTGATACTCTTAGAGTTGGTGATCTTTTTAATAATTTAAGTACAGCTTTTGATCCTTTTATAGTTTTACTTTTTTCCCTTGCAACAATTGCTGGCCTAATATTCACAATTGTTGGAATTTTTAAGTTTAAACAATTTAAAGATAATCCCCAACAAATCAGTATTGGACAGCCGATAGGTTTATTCTTACTAGGGGCAGTAATGCTTTGGTTACCATTTATAATAAAAACTATTGGTTTTACTTTTACTGGGGCCAAAAGTGAAGGGGAGTTACGCAGTGAACAATCTCATACTCATCCCGCCCCAAGTTCTGGGTTTGGTGGCGATTTAGAGCAAATAAGATAAATATGCGCGATTTATACTTACAAATTAATCCAAGCGGCTGGAAAATGATGCGGATGCGCAATCGCAATACAGCATTTACCAGCGTGTTAACCAAAGTTTTAGCAAGAGATAACAATACTTGTCAATTTTGTGGTTTTATCGGCATTCCCAAACAAATGTTTGTAATAAATCTAGATGGTAATTACAATAATAATAATCCTAATAATTTATGTTGTAGCTGCAGTATCTGCACCAGATGTGTATTAATTGGTTCTTATGAGGCAACAGATGATCAAGATTCTGTTGAGCGTTTGATTATTTGTAATGAACTTAGTCAGGTGCAATTAAATCATATTTATCGAGTTTTATTAGCCTCAATGTCCGAACCGTCATTACCACAAAGCGAGGTTGCCAAAACTTTATTTCGCAGTTTTCGTAATCGTGCAAATTTAGTAGATGAAATGTTCGGCGCGAATGCTAGTGACACTAGAGTTTTTAGTCAAGCAGTTTTTGATTCTGGGATTAGCGATCATAAAAACCTAAGACAAATTTTGCAAAATTTACGCTACTTTCCTACCCGACATTCGTTTTTTAAAGAGTGGTCTTTATGGCGATCGCAATTAAAACAGTTTAAAACCAAAGATATAAAAATGGTTTTTTAATAATATGTACACTATAATCAAAGCATAAATGTCAATAATTTTCTTTTAACTTAGGAATAACTATGAATATAAATAAACTAAAATATATACTAGTAAGTTTTATATCTACAATTTTTGTACCTAGTATTTTATTTGCACAAACATCTGGATCAAGTTCAAGTTCAAGCTCTGGAGCATCCACGCCGACTAATATTGGTGATGTATTTAAACACATTTCAGAATCAATGACCTCAATTCCGTCAATGATTATGGGTGTTGCTACTATTGCTGGTTTAGGCTTTGCAGTTGCTTCGATATTCAAATTCAAACAACATAAAGATGCTCCACAACAAACCCCGCTAGGGCAACCAATAGCATTATTAGGATTTGGTGTAATGCTTATTTGGTTACCATTCTTATTACAATCATTAGGCACTACAATCAGTGGTAAAAATGATAAAAGTGATAAATCTGGTATCGGTGGATCTACGCCTCCGGATTGGATTCAAAATCAATAGTCTGTTAGGAAGGATCCTTGAAAACATTTATTGATCCAGTATTAAATGCTATTGAAGCATTGATGCAGTGGCTTTCTACAAGTTTTAAGCAAAATGCTGGTTCATACTGCGAATTAGAAACGGCTATTGATAATAATATCTTAGCCGCGCGCGATGGTTCTTTAGTTTCAATATTACGAATCGATGGTATTAAGTTTACTCTTGGTGCTGAAGATTTCGAACGTCTACATGGTGGTATTTGTCAATCTCTACAAGCCGCTATGGCCAGACCGGGTCATAAAATCCAAGTTGTCTTTGGTTATAACCGGGAAACCGTAGTGGGGGATATTAAAAATACTTTAATGCCAGCTTGGGAGACCGCTAAACGATTAAGTTTGGAATTAGATGATTTATTCAACGAAAAAATCACTTGCTTGTCAAAATACTGTGCTAATGAAGAATGTTATTTAGTAGTATGGACCACACCGCAACATCTTGGTAAGCAGCAATTAAAAGACGCTTCTAAACGCAAAATAAAACAAATAAAAGAGCTTAAAATTCCGCCGATGCGTAATGCTCAGGATCTTTATGTGCCCATGTTAGAGCTAAAAGATGCACATTTATCTTTCGCCCAATCAATAGTCGCAGACTTTAATGAATTAAAACTGGCAGTACAATTATTAGATGTCCATGCTGCACTGCGTGCTATTCGAATGGTGGTTGATCCAAGATTTACCAGTTTTGATTGGCAACCGTTTTTACCCGGTGATAAAATACCGTTTCGCGCTAAAAAAGCCACGAATTTTAGTAATAAAGATGTTTCTGAATTAATGTGGCCGGCTTTATCAGGACAGTTGATCCCAAGAGATGGGGAAAATATAGATCTACGTACAGCAAGAATTGGTGATTATATCTACGCGCCAATATTTATTGATCTATTTCCTAAAGATATCAAAATCTTTAATATTTTAATGCAAAGAGTATTAACTAGTAAAATTCCTTGGCGCGTTTCATTCTTTATTGAAAGTTCAGGTTTATCAAGTTTATCTATTAGAAGTACCGTCGCCTCAATATTAAGTTTTGCTAATCGGTTTAATAAACTTATAAATGATTCAAAGCAATTATTAGATTATATCGATGTTAACACTGATGATTCCATTGTAAAACTTCGAGTGGTTTTAACTACTTGGGCACCAGCAACAGAGCCAGAATTATTAAGAGCTCGTACCGCAGAATTAGTTAAAGCTGTACAAAGTTGGGGTAATTGTGACGTTGGTGAAATATCTGGTGATAGCTTTGGTGCAGTAATATCAACCTGTCCGGCTTTAAACACTGATAATGTCGGCACCCCTTCGGTAGCGCCATTGTCTGATGTCATACGAATGCTGCCAATAACTAGACCAGCATCGATCTGGGCACATGGTGCAATGTTATTACGATCGCCTGATGGAAAACTTTGGCCTTACCAACCAGGATCTTCAAATCAAACTACCTGGATTGATTTAGTGTATGCGCGTCCTGGCTCTGGTAAATCTGTATTATCGAACGCAATAAATCTTGCATTATGTTTGCAAGCAGGTATTAGACGCCTGCCTCGAATAGGTATTATTGATATTGGTCCATCAAGTAGTGGTTTAATATCTCTAATAAAAGAAGCGTTACCAAAATCCGATCGTCATTTAGTTGCTTACCATCGTTTACAAATGAGTAAAGATTATTGTATAAATCCATTTGATACACAATTAGGTTGTCGCCGTCCAACATCACAAGAACGCAGCTTTTTAGTAAACTTTTTAAGTCTTTTAGCAACACCACTTAATTCACCAGTTACTTATGATGGCGTACCAGATATGGCTGGCATGGTGGTTGATGAATTATATAAAAATAAAAGTGATGATGCTAATCCAAATCGTTACACTGCTACTATGGATTTAATAGTTGATAAGGCTTTAGAAGAGATACGTTATCAAACAGATGATCATACAAGCTGGTGGGAAGTTACCGATGCTTTATTTAAAGCAAAAAAAGTTCATGAAGCCACGCTTTCTCAACGTTTTGCAGTACCAGTTTTAGCTGATGCAACTGCTATATGTCGTACTCCTGCTATCGAAGATTTATATGGCAAAATTACTGTTTCAACTGGTGAAT
>Ga0206968_10266_pt1 | contig 13426 bp, 8 predicted proteins | sample Alteio_BWOrgHeat_22_FD_153254 | JGI IMG/M metagenome (GOLD analysis project Ga0206968, IMG submission 153254) | Enriched cells from forest soil in Barre Woods Harvard Forest LTER site, Petersham, Massachusetts, United States -... | ecosystem: Environmental > Terrestrial > Soil > Temperate forest >... | reverse complement strand
CTGTTAAAGAAAAAGAATACGATTATTTAGCTAAACATTTTCACAAAAGTGCCAATCAAACCGATCTTGAATTAGCGAAACATTACCATGCCTTAGCTTTTGAGTACCAACATATAATATCATTATTTAAGTTCTTAAATGAAGGAAATGTATTAAGTATTCAAACAGCTGAACTAATTTCAGATGTTTATAAATCTATATCTTTTAATTATAATTCTATCGCAATAATTTATAATTCCATGTCTTCGTCTCTTTCAGATAATTTTTGGCATAAATACCTGGGTGACTCCTATACCCATTCAGCTATTGAGTCTCTTAGCAAAGCCAAAATATTTAAGTCATAAAATATTTACATTTTAACATAAAATCTTACATATGTAAGATTTTATGTTAAAATGTATTTCCTTTTTAGAAATATTGCATTATTTTAGATTATTCCCAGCGCCTGCTTCAAATAAAAAATAGACTCATAATAAAACATTACATCAAACGTTAAGAATTTAGTCTAACTATAAATCAAGCCCGCAATTCTACAAACTCAAATTGATGTTTCACAAAACGACCACTTTTATAAAAATTAAATTTTGCTTCTTTGAAAACTTTTATTTCATAAACCAATTACTAAATAATAATATCATAAAAAATCTCACATTTAAAGACTATGGTAATATGATCGTTCCAAAAATATTTCTTAAAACAGCGTATTCACTCAGGTATAAATACATTAATTAATTATTAAATTGCAAACACCAAATTGTTCAAAAACATATTTAGAGTCTTAATTTACTAATTTTAAAATAATAAACCGAATAAAGAGAAATATGAAAACTAAGATCAAAATATTAATTGCTGAAGATCAAGCCATCATTCGTATGGGGTTAAAATGCATTCTGAAAAGTCAAAAAGATTTTGAAGTAATAGCCGAAGCATCAAATGGCCGGGAGGTTCTTGATATCTTAAAAGATAAAACACCAGACATTCTTCTACTTGATTTAAAAATGCCTGTTATGGATGGTTGTGAAACCTTAAAAGTAATTAGTAAACGATTTAAAGACGTTAAGGTTATCATATTAAGTATGTATGATGAGTTTGAAGTTATAATCGATCTATTCTCAAAAGGTGCCAGAGGTTTTGTTTCTAAAAACAGTCATCATGATATTCTAATTAATGCCATTCATGAAGTAAATAAAGATGGTCACTCTTTTGACAAACAAGTTTCTGAAGCTATGTTGAGTGGTTTACTCAAAGAAAAATCAATCAATCCATTATTTGATGAACAAGCTCTAACTGAAAGGGAAACCATTTTAATGAAAGAAATTTGTAATGGGTTAACTAATATTTGTATTGCAGACAAGTTAAAAATATCGCCACACACTGTTAATTTTCACAAGGTTAATATTTACAGAAAAACCAAATCAAAAAATGTTTCCGATCTATTAAAATATGCTATTAAACATGGTATGATTTTGGTGAGTTAAAAATTTTGTTGTTTTTTTAATCTAAAGTGTATTCATTTATTAGTGAATCATTTTATCATAACTGTTATTTCTTTTCAACTATCACAGTACCTTTGCAACTCGCAGCGGTTCCAGAAAATGTACCACTCATTTTCTTTCCATCATTACTCATAACAACATCTATTAAACCTTCTGATACTCGTCTCTCACGGTGGTGTCGCCTGTGGTAAAGGTAATGTTTTTTACTTTTCCTTCGGGAGTGTATTCTATGTTTTGTGTTTCCTATTATTGTGTTTTTATTTTTTTGTTTGGGCGTATCCCCGCATTTTATTTTCTCTTTTTTTGTTTTTACTTTTTTCGCGGGGTCAGGCTTTACGCTGCAAGTCCTCGCTATGCTGCGGGCTTTCCACTGCAATCCTTTACGCGGCTTCTTCGTAGTTTTTGCTTTTTTATTCTATTTAATTTTGTCATGTTTTAATTTTTGTAAACTACTTTCATTTTCTTTGTTTTTATACATTAATACGTGTTTTCTGCAAACAAAAAAGCAAGGCTGTTTACCTTGCTTATGCTTGAGAATTTATTGAGGATATGAATTTATTCGGAGGTGACATTTTGGAAATTATCCTATTTCTCTATTTTCTTAATTACAGGATTCGTTGGGAATTTGCGATATATAGATTTTTCAAAAGGTATTTCATCAGAGTTATTATATATTTTTTCATCTATCCTTCCATTGTTGCTTTTGCAGTATGTTAAACCTTTACCTCTATATGAAAAACCACCGCTCTCAGATGGAAATAACTTATGTATAATTTTTTCCTTTTCTGTTTTATTAATTTTTTTAAACCCCAACTTTTTTCCTAAAACCGAATCTATTCTTATAACAACCACCTCATCCTTAAAATAATGAACGTAATTTGGTTCAACATACGAATAATTTACAGTGTTAAGTATATAACCTAATGTAAAACAGTTTTTAGAATAAAAATTTGCTACATAAACGAAATAATTAAAACTATATTTAGTTGAATCAGGCTTAGTCATTTTAATAAAATCAGTAAGCTCATCATTAAAATCAGTTATGATATTATAATCTTGATCCTGAGAATATAACATTACGCTTTGCCACAAGAAAATTAACAACAATATTTTCTTCATTTTACAATCTTATTAATTTTTAATTATATTGCCATAAGGTATTGTAAATCCACCATTATTTTGAATTGGTATTAATGTTTGAATTAAAAGATCAGGACAATAATAGACTTGCCAAGTAGGACCCCATCCACTTCGCCTTCAAATAAATACTTACTTTCCATTTTGCTTAATTTTAATAATCTCCAACTAAGATAAAATAAGTCAATTAATTTCCAATAGTGTTTTATGAAATAAAACCATTTTTACGTGTTTTCTGCAAACAAAAAAGCAAGGCTGTTTACGTTGCTTGTGCTATCGAATTTCTATGAGTGTTTTTAATTTATTCGGAGATGACATTTTGGACATTACCCAAATTATTTGTTGCTTGAAATTTTAAATACTAATCTTCCTACTTTGTCTCCAATTTTTTTAGATTCTGTTTTATCACGAATCATTAAATCAAAAGATACTGTATCGGGTATAACTATATCATTAAAACATATATTATATATCCCCGTGTGGATACCAACATACTTATCGGATTTACTTGTTTCTTCAGTTTTTTCATATTTAATTAGCCAATCTGAAAACTTTGCAATTCTAAATATCATGTTGGGAGTTTGCCTCAATTTAAAACATAACTGATATGCTTTATCTGGAGCCTTAACAACATTAAAATTAATAATTTTATTGAACCATAGCTTTTCTAACCATACTTCTTCAACCTTAATATCTTTATCCGAGCAATTTTTAAGAATGTATTGCTTAATAAACAAACCATTGTGTTTTGAATCCGCAATACTTACAGAAGTTTGAGGATTTGTCGTATTTATCTGACACGAATAAAAGTTAATGATAAAAATCATTAAAGAAAATAGAATCAGTTTATCTTTTAAAATATTGAGCATCTGGAATATTGTTTTGTTGCATCATAAAATCAAATGACATATTTGGACATTACCACCTTGCTTATGCTTGAGAATTTATTTAATGTTTTGAATTTATGATTAGGTGATATTTAACCATCATCTCCTCAAGGAAGAAATTTTATTAGGTGACCATTTTCCTTATTCCATTCATACCAATTATCATTTAAATAAATCCATTCATATTCTTTAAATTTCAGAGCATATACTCTTTTATTAATTTGTTCATTCGTTTTAGATTTACCATTTATTAAAAAAAAATTTCCATTTAGAAAATCTACGCAATTATAATATATTCTCTTAGATTTATCATATTTCAAAATGAAAGTAGAGCTATTTCCATCTCTATTCTTATCTTTAAAATTACCTTTATAAAGATATTCATTTACAATAGGTTTATCAGTAAAAAAACTAGAATTGAATTGATATTCACATTTATAATAAGAATATTTCATTACATCACTTGGTCTAAGAGAAGTATCCTTTGCGTAAAGTTTATCAAAACCGAAAGATGTGTGATAATAACTTAAATAATCTAAATGTATTTTATTATGTTTTTCTGAAAGAATGGTTTGGTAGCTCATTTTACAATTAGAACCACATCGTACAGAATAAATGTAGTGCCATAAAGTTTTATTTATTTCTATAGTAGTATCTTCCAAAAAATCTAAATCCAAAAACTTTAAGGTGTCCAGTGTTTTATATCCTTGTTTTAAATACAACGTCGCTGAATTGTTTACTAAATCCCTCTTAATTGCAAATGATTTATCTGCATTCTTCAAATAATGATTTGAATTACAATTTATCAATAAGATACTAGTAATGGAAATCGTTTTAATGGAAAATATCCTTTTTATGGCCACGATTTATTTGTATCTGTATATCTAAAATATGTGGTACTCCCTAAAGTCGTTGTTGTAGTATAAGTTCCATTTTGTTCCATCCGCCAGTTAAAACCTGTTTCAGGTGTTGATTTGTTCCAGAAATATGCTCCATTTGAAACATCATCCTCTGGACTAATGAAAGCATGTATAGCTCCACTAATCCTAGTATTATATGGATTATTTCCGCTTAAAATATCTTCCCATGACGAACTCATTATAGAGTTATATATTTTACCGCCAATGGCTTTAAATTCACCTGCACCTCCAATATCATCGAAGAATCCTTCTCCAAATTCTGAACCAACTGCTGCCATTCTATTTTGTATAACTTCTCCCATTGCTTCAGCCTCATCATGACTGTTGCTAGATTCCCCTACAATAACTGCAATATACTGTTTTAACCAATCAGTTCTCAACTCTTGAGAAATTTCAAGAGACCTCACTCCACCTTCATTAGCACTAGGTCCATGTCCAGTCTCATCCCCAGGAGAAGTTTTATCTTCATTACCAGCATTACTACTAGATTTATTAGTACCCGAATCTTCTACTTCATCTGTTTTTGTATTTGCTTGCCCTTCCGATTTATCTCCATCTGTTGTGATGGCTGCCGGTGATGTTTGGGCATCATCATTTCCTGGTGTCCAAACTCTTTGGCCAGCATCATGATTGAATGTCATAAATGCATTTGATTGTTCTGCCATTTCTCTTTCTCCCATTGTCCTATTTTCCATTTGTGCAAACGAAAGATGTATGGCCTGGCCCGCTGCTATTTCCTGAGCTGTGTTTTGGCCCATCTCTGTTGTTGTTAAATATTCTATACCTGTTTTAGCTGTGAAGTTTTGTGAAGAGAGTTGGCATAAACCATAGTAAAGGTTATTTAATTCGGTTACTGCTTTTAAATATCCCGGTACATCATTCCCTCTTTCATAATCACCTCCTAAAAAATGCTCTCTCAGGTTTTGGTATTGGTCTTCGTATCTTGCCTCTGAGGCTTGGTATGAATATGCGCCTGTACTTGTTTCTCTTTCATACTCCATTTGTTCTTTACCTAACCATCTTACTCCTGCTCCCGGTGCTGCATCTACCCAACCTCCATCAGGGTCTTTTAAACTCACGGGGTTATTTGCCATGCCTATATATGGACTTGCAAACTGTCCCATTGGGTCTGGTGCAAACCATCTGCCTATATCTTGGTTGTACATGCGTAAATCGAAGCTGTACCATGAGTTACTGGCATCCGGTTTTTCCTGGTCCTGGTAGCCGTAACGGTAACTTTCATTTATATATTTTCGTCCCGGTAATTCTCCTCCAAATGCATAGTAATCATTGAAACTTAAAATATCTATCCCACTATTTGTTCCCGTGCCTTTAAATGTTGCTCGTACATTACCTAAATGATCGGTTATCTGATACACTGTGTAAGCACTATTTAAATTTGTTGCATTTGCACGTAGAACTCCTGTTGGTATTTTTACTTCTGATATATTTAAAGTTGGTGTCATTACACTTTCATCATACTCATAAATATATGGCCCCGCGTACCAGGTGTATTTATTTTTTGTTGTTGATGACATGTAGTATTTACTTTTTGTTTTTTCGCCACCCGCTCCATACTCATAAGGTGGTGTCGTTAGTTGTAAAGGTAATCTTTTTTACTTTTCCTTCGGGAGTGTATTCTATGTTTTGTGTTTCCTAATTATTGTGTTTTCATTTTTTTGTTTGGGCGTATCCCCGCATTTTATTTTCTCTTTTTTTGTTTTTACTTTTTTCGCGGGGTCAGGCTTTACGTTGCAAGTCCTCGCTATGCTGCGGGCTTTCCACTGCAATCCTTTACGCGGCTGCTTCGTAGTTTTTGCTTTTTTATTCTATTTAATTTTGTCATGTTTTAACTTTTTAAACTACTTTCATTTTCTTTGTTTTTATACATTAATAAGTGTTTTCTGCAAACAAAAAAGCAAGGCTGTTTACCTTGCTTATGCTATCGAATTTCTATGAGTGTTTTTAACTTATGTTTAGGTGACATTTTGGATATTACCCATTTTGGACATTATTTTATTGATAACCATATTCCTTAAGTTTTTTACTTAAATATACATCATACTTTACTCTGCTATTCAAATAAACTGTATCAAAAACCCAATACTCTTTTGGCATATATTTTGCATTTTTATACCACGTGTATTTTTGTGTATTATCTTTTAGTTCGAAAACGAAGGATTGCGAATAACCAGTTGGTGAACCCGCTTTTTCACTACATTGATCTGAATCAATTTTAAAGTAACTTATTTCTTTCTTAGTAATTATCTCAAATGGTAATTTCTTAATAATTTCATAGTCAAAATGATTTCCAAAACGGATAAATACATCTTTATTATTAATTTTACAAAAATGAGTGGGGTTATGAATAGCTAATGGATCATATGGGGTATAATCCATACTCAAAGACAATCTTCTTTTCAACGTATCAAATTCGACAATATACACTTCTATATAAAAACATGCATTGTATTTTGAAAGGCTATCTGAATAGTATCTAATACTGCTTTTAATAACTTGCTTATATGATATAAATGAATGTTCTATTCTAATAGTGTCTTTTTGACCAAGACATTTAAAATTGTTTATAAATAAAATTATAATTGTTATTATTCTTTTCAATTTCTATGGCTTTATAAATGAATTAAAAACTTCGCCTGGGTTTTCTAGCCGTATCTATACGGGTTGGTAAACTTTTTGTTTTTTGTTATCTCTCCTGTGTGTATAGTAAATACAGGTGTTTGGAGGAGAGTTGTGTTTTTCATTTGTATTATAAACCTCTTAAATTATTACGATAAATGCAGTGTAAGTGCCATATTTATTTAGTTTAAATTAATATATAAAGTATCGTGATTTTAAATCTTATTTATCACAATACTATTTTTCTTTTTTGCTACTTTATTTGCCACTACTTTTTTAATTGGTTTTTTCGTAACTGCCTTCTTTGCGATTTTTTTAACTGGTTTGGTTATTGTTTTTTTCTTTATTGGTTTTTTGACTGGTTCTATTTTACCAAAAAGTGAATCCTTATGTTTCATTCCAAATTCAACAAAAGTTTTCTCTTCAACCAAACCACTAACAGAGGATGGTAAACGTGAATATAAATCTTTTAAGACTGTTTCAGATACTTCTTTGCCGTTGAGTGTTGGTAATATATAACTAACAACGGTTTTTCTTATCACAGGGATAAATGGTATTACTAAGTGTAACATATATTTTTAATTTTTGTTCATCTAAGATAAAATAATTCAATTAATTTCCAATAGTGTTTTATGAAATAAAACCATTTTTACGTGTTTTCTGCAAACAAAAAAGCAAGGCTGTTTACGTTGCTATGCTATCGAATTTCTATGAGGATATGAAGGATGGTTTGTGAAATGTGAACTGCTGACAATTCGTACAAGACCCATTTTGAACAAAACCTATACTACTAATCAACGAGTCCCAATTTTTTCTTCACAGGATTCAATATTCTTTCTTCAAACATTTTTATCTGTTCATCATTTTCATCACTATCAAAATCTTTATTAATTGTCTTCCAATTACCTAACCGAAGGCCTTTATTAACCGAAACAAACGCCAGAGTTGTTTTCTTTTTAGTAATTCTTCTTACCCAAGTATATAGAATTTCATCTTTATCTGAAAAATAAAAATAAATATTTGAATGGAATCTAAGAAATTTATCCTCTGAGGGTCCATCTTTCAATTCAGTTTGTTCGGGAACTTTATACTGCATATTATCTTCTTTGAATTGTAAAATAGCTAATATCAAACTTGTATCACCAACATTTAGTTCATATCGTTCTGCATAAGGGTCCTTGCCAGGAGCAATCATTTCTGCCATTCTATAAATTCCTAATATCACAAGAACAGCTATTGCTATAATAACAATTATTAATATTATTTTTTTTTTCATATAAAAACCTAATGCTTATGAACTGTTGGTGTATTTGTAACCCCTTGGTTACTTATATCGTCCCACATGTTTATTATAGAAAATGCGTCTGGGTTACTCATAATAAAGGATGAGATTTTAGGTGCAGCAAAAGCTCCTAAAGTAATTCCCAATAGACCAGCAGTAATTCTATCTCCTGGATTCAGTAAAGGATTTGTGGCAATATCAAATTCTTCCCCCATAAATCTTAAATCAGCTCCAATCGCTCTTGTGTCAGTAAATAAACCACTTGCTCCTTCAGCTCCTAAATTATAATACCTTCTATCATGTCCAATTGCTGGATAATCTGCTACATTAGTTGGTCTATAAGAATAATTATCGTCCCCATTTCGTGACTTTGGATTAAATGGACCAGCGTATGTTAAACCTCCAAATTGGTTACCAATGGTAGAAGGGTTTACACAATAAGGGCAAGTTCCTCCAGTACTAGGGCCATCGCCAGATAAGCCACCAGCGCCGCCACCAGAATTTCCGCCACTTACTCCGTTACCACCAGAACCAGGGCCAACTCCAGCTGCAGCACCAGAAGCCAACATATATGAAGCGTCTGATGAGCCAGTTATCGGTCCTGAACTCGTATAATTCCCATCTGCATCAAAATTTGTTCTTACTTGTGACCCATCTGAATATGTATCAAGCTGGAATGTTCCAAGTTTTTGTCCTAACACAAAATTATCTCCTTCATCCACAAGACTCCACCACGACCCAGTTTGTGAATTAACTTTATACTTTGAACCACCTGCCATACATTCATCTGGCCGAGAGAAGTTGTCCCCCACAGCTCCACGCTCCAACATGTTTGCATTTTGTTCTGTATTACCACCCTGACTCAAAAGTGCTTGTTGTTGCCCATTTACTGTATTAAATTCATTGTGGTTTGATATTTCACCTTGTGTAACAGTTCCAACTCCAGTATATCCAGCAAAATTACGACCATTGTATTGACATAAACCCATAAATTCCGCATTCAGTGACTGTAACCCGTTAAAGAATGCATCTACATTTCTTGGGCCCCCTCCGTCAGTGCTTCCAAGTGTATGTGCTGCTAAGTTTTTATACTCGTCATCATATCTGGCTTGTGTATGTTGATAATCAAACTCTCCTTGATTTGCCGCTCTATCTGCATCCATTTGTATTTTACCATGCCATATCATTCCACTTCCTGGTGCAGCATTTACCCAACCACCATCTGGGTCAACACCACTCACAGGATTATTTCCCATTCCAATATAAGGGCTACTGAATTGTCCCATTGGGTCTGGTGCAAACCATCTGCCTATATCTTGGTTATACATGCGTAATTCAAATGAATACCAAGGGTTAGAAGCATCTGCTTTTTCTTGAGATTGGTAGCCGTAACGGTAACTTTCATTTATATATTTTCGTCCCGGTAATTCTCCTCCAAATGCATAGTAATCATTCGCACTTAAAATATCTATCCCACTATTTGTTCCCGTGCCTTTAAATGTTGTACGTACATTACCTAAATGATCGGTTATCTGATACACTGTGTAAGCACTATTTAAATTTGTTGCATTCGCACGTAGAACTCCTGTTGGTATTTTTACTTCTGATATATTTAAAGTTGGTGTCATTACACTTTCATCATACTCATAAATATATGGTCCAACATACCATGTGTATTTATTTTTTGTTGTTGATGACATGTAGTATTTACTTTTTGTTTTTTCACCACCCGCTCCATACTCATAAGTGGTGGTGTCGTTTGTTGTAAAGGTAATCTTTTTTACTTTTCCGTCAGGCATGTAATTAATATTTTGAATATTTTCTGCTGCACTTTGAGTCAATTGTCCAATGCTATTATATACAAAAGAACTTGCAACACTCGTACTTGGTGTTTTAAAATTCATGCTTTGGGTATAGGTAGTTGCATCAAGAATGTTCGTTAATTGATTGCCGGTTGCACTGGTTGTATAAGTTAAATCATCTAAAATATTGCTGTTAAAAGCCTGGCGAACCAAACGATTTATGTTTCCGTTTCTATCATAATCTATATTACCGCTGCTTGCGCCACTCTCAGCATATTCAGTACGAGGTGTAACTGAATTGGTACTATTATTATATGTACCAAATACACTTTTTGCAAATTGGTTAAACTGGTCATATTGGTAATCAAAACGCAATTCCTGATTTTGGTAATTGGTTGTTGTAATAACTGTTGCTTGATTGGCACCCATATAGTCAATATAATTCGCACCCGTTGTTGTAGCCCCAACCGTATTACGCGTTTTAAAACGTACACCATAAATTAAACCATCGTATTTACTATTACCTGAAGCTATACTACTGGTAAAATTACTTCCGCTTCTTAAATAATCATTGTTATAATATTCTATTATTTCGCCAAACAGATCTTTATTTATATTACTTGTTGAACCGGAATAATCTGCTGCATCTGCTCCCGGATCTAAAGAAGGGTCTAAGCCGGGATGATTGATTCCTTTCAACCCTCCGTTTAATGTATATACATAATCAATACCCTGATAATTATTTCCTAATACTTTTCGTACTAAGCTTCCCATTTTATTATATCCTCTTGTGATTAATGTTTCTGTTGTTGAACCATAACTTAATATGGTATTAATGGGTTTATAATTTGAATCATAGGTATAATTATAAACCAATTTTTCGTTACTGTTATTTAATTGAACGGTAAGTGAATTTACTGCTCCTGTAAAAAAGTTAGATGCGGCTTCAGTAGTTTTTATCTGATCATCTACATTCGATTTTTTACTCACGTAATCAGCTTCGGTCAATTGTACTATTTGCGCCTTATTGCGCCCTACTTTATCATAATTAAACCAGGTACTCGTGTTTTTATTTTTCACATAATTAATTTGTCCGTTTCTGAAATTCTGATATTGCGCAGAGTATGTATATGCGCCCGGAATATTATCTGCACTTGCCGGAACTGTGTAAGATGCAACTGTTGTATTTGTTTTATCAGTAACAAGTAAACCATCCTGCTGATCAACAATTGTTGTTGCTGAAATAATACCTGTGTATAAAGGTAGTGGTGGAAACCAAACACTGTTAACGCTGTTAGTACTATGACACTCTCCTGTTTCTAAAGCTCTGCCATGCTTATCATAATTTACATAACTAAACCAACCATTTGAATATTGAAATGCATTTTGAGAAAAACGTAATTTGCCCTCGTTATCATATATCATATTTGTAACTCCCTGATCGGGTGTTTTAGAAGCAATTAATTGGCCACGATTATCATAATTATATGTAGATGCCATTGTAACAGTAGTTAAAGTAGATACTGTGCTCATGCCTTTTGGGCTCACTGATTTGCGAAGTGCACCAGCAAGATCATAATAATTTTTACTGAACCTACCATAGTTCAAAGTGTAATCAACATCCGCACCTGTTAATGTATAAGAACCAAATGAAGTTAAAGAAGAAATAAAACTAGGGTATTCAAAACTGATTCTTAAAACCAAAGAACGCCCTGAATAATTTGCTAAAAAAGTAGAACCAAAAGTTACGTTTCTACTGGTTTGTAAAGTATAATCTGTACCTGCAGTTAACACTTTATCGGTATATAAATCAGTTATTGTATAACTCATCTGGCCTGCTGTAGCATAAATATTTCCGGAACCAGCAATGGCATATGGTAAATATAAATACATACTACCTTTGTTTGCATCAGGCAAATGAATATCCGTGCTCTGTGTTCCATAACTATCCATATTATTTTTTACGGTAAACGTACTATTTTCAGCAGAAGTAAGTCCGGCAAAACAAGTTGCAATTACTTTACCACCTACGCTATAAGAAATAGTTTCAACATTATCAGGAGAAATAGAAATGTATTTGGAAGCAATCACATTGTCGGTTACACTGATTGAAGTACATGCTAAAACATCAGTTGCTGTAACAGCTGCTTTAAAAGATAAATTTGTTCCAAAAACATTTTTAAGTTCATCGCCACTCATCATTGTAAAACCATAATCCTCCCTACCATTTCCTCTTTTAAAAGCGTTGCCGGGTTTGCTCACACTTTTTGATGTGCCGCTTGGATCAGCATTATAAACTGTGCGGGAATATGGATTATCAGCAGTTGCCTGGTAAGCATCGTAAGTATTATTATCACTGTAATAATAACCAAGTGTATTGTTTAAACTTATTTGAAGATTCGCAGGATTATCAAGTGTGCCAGGTGTATCAAACTGAGAATATGTATAGTATTGTCCACTTGTTGTGCGCATAAACCAGGGTTGAAAAACCAACACACTGCCTGTAAATGCAGATTTGGTTTGAATAGCAGAACGACCATAACTGTCATAACAATTTGCTGATGTAAATACTTCGTTTGTATTATTTTTTACAAGATGTTGTGTGCTTCTTCCCAAATTATCCAGATGCGTTTTTTCTGAGGCAATAATATTTCCATTTTCATCATAGGTATCTTCCTGGTTCCAATTTAATTTTGTATCGTCAACAGAATATATTATTGGATTTGGACTTACGATGCTGGTTCCTATATTTGGGAAATAACTTATTGGGGAAACAACTGTTTTTATATGCCAGTCGCTTGTTACATTTGCAGCGGTAATACTGTAAATTGGCAAACTGTTTATAGTAACAAACAAAGCAGACGATTGTCGTTTAAAGCTTACGACATCACCAGGCTGACAAGGTGTTAAATAAGCTCTGTCTCCAGAATACAAAAAATAAAGCGCGCCGCCTGACTGATAAATACCATAATCTATATCTGAATAAACACCGTGCGCAGTTGTTGTTGTAACAGCAAAGCCAATTGCAGATTGATTATTTACATCATCTGTTATTACCCATGCAAGCTCTCCGTCGGTACTTGCAGTTAAAGTATTTTCACTTATTGCACTGCGCCAATCAGAAAGTGTATAGCCAGATGCTGCTGATAAAGTATCGTTCACAAAAGACGTACCATCCAAATTTGTCCAACGGGTTTTATATAATATATTATAGGTATAAGTTGCCGAATGACTGAGTGTATCTTTTACAATTACATTATAA
>Ga0206968_10263_pt1 | contig 13469 bp, 11 predicted proteins | sample Alteio_BWOrgHeat_22_FD_153254 | JGI IMG/M metagenome (GOLD analysis project Ga0206968, IMG submission 153254) | Enriched cells from forest soil in Barre Woods Harvard Forest LTER site, Petersham, Massachusetts, United States -... | ecosystem: Environmental > Terrestrial > Soil > Temperate forest >... | reverse complement strand
CAACAGAAGATCTTCTTCCAGGTTTCGTGCGCAGGGCATGAGGCCCTGCTGGTGGCTGCCGGCATGGCAATGAAGCCGGGGTATGACTGGTTCTTTCCGTACTACCGGGATCGCGCGATCTGCCTGGCTTTGGGGAATACGGTTGAGGAACAGTTGCTGCAGGCTGTGGGTGCGGCGGATGACACTGCGAGCGGCGGAAGGCAGATGCCTTCTCATTGGTCGAGCAAGAAGCTGAATATTGTCTCGTCGTCTTCGTCGACGGCGACGCAGTGTCTGCAGCGGTGGGGTGCGCGGAGGCGGGAAGATATTTCACGCAGCATCCTGAGGCGGCGGAGAAACATGATGGGGACTATCGCGAGTTCAAGGACATTACCTTTCACAGCGATGAGGTGGTGTATGTGTCGATCGGCGAGGGGTCGACGAGCCAAGGAGAGTTCTGGGAGTCGTTGAACCCGGGAGGAAACATCTCAAAGCTGGTCGCGAATTTTCCAAACTTCCACTTTGCCGAGGTGGACGGAACTGATCCGGTCGCGAGCTACCAGGCGATGGTGGATGCAGTGGCTTATTGCCGTTCGGGGAAGGGGCCGGCGCTGGTGCATGGGCATGTCATTCGACCTTATTCTCACTCACTGAGCGATGACGAGAGGCTTTATAGGTCAGCAGAAGAGTTGGCGGAGGATGCGGCAAAGGATCCAATCTCGCGGATGCAGATGTGGCTGCTGCGCGAGGGGATTCTGGATGCTGATGGTATCAACCGACTTGAAAAGCAGGTGGATGAAGAAGTGCAGCGGGCGTCGGATCGTGCAGTAATGGCCACGCTGCCTACTGTGGCTTCGATTACGAAGTACGTGTACTCGGAGGACCTGAGTCCGATGGATGAGCGCTTTGATACGAAGCCCGCGACGACTGCCGATCCGACAGAGCGCACCATGGCGGATCTGATCAATTGCTGTCTGAAGGACGAGATGCGGCGGGATGAACGGATTGTGGTCTTTGGCGAAGATGTGGCGGATGCGAGCCGGGACAAGGCTCTGCGCGCGGGCAAAGTTAAGGGTAAGGGCGGTGTATTCAAACTGACTGCGGGACTACAGGCCGAGTTTGGCAACGACCGGTGCTTTAATTCTCCGCTGGCAGAAGCAAATATCGCAGGCCGCGCGATTGGAATGGCGGTGCGCGGGATGAAGCCTGTGGTCGAGATCCAGTTCTTCGACTACATATGGCCGGCGATGCACCAGATGCGCAATGAGCTGCCACTGATGCGGTGGAGATCGAACGGGGAGTTCAGCTGCCCACTGGTGATGCGAGTGCCGATTGGCGGATATCTCACGGGTGGGTCGATTTATCATTCTCAGTCGGGCGAGAGCATTTTTACGCATACGCCGGGTGTTCGGATTGTGATGCCCTCGAATGCATTGGATGCGCTGGGACTGCTGCGAACGGCGATTCGCTGCGACGATCCGGTGATTTTTCTTGAGCATAAGAGGCTTTATCGCGAGACGTTCGGGCGAGCGGCTTATCCGGGGCCGGATTTTTGCATTCCGTTCGGGAAGGCGAAGATTGTTCGGCCGGGCAAGGATCTGACGGTGCTGACCTACGGCGCGGTAGTGCCGCGGGCGCTGCAGGCGGCTCAGAAGCTGCATCGCGATACGGGTCTGGATGTGGAACTGATCGATCTGCGGAGTCTGACTCCTTACGACTGGGAAACGATCGCGGAGAGCGTAAAGAAAACCAACCGCGTGATCGTTGCGCACGAGGACATGTTGAGTTGGGGATACGGCGCAGAGCTTGCTGCGCGTATCGCGGATGAGTTGTTCCATGACCTTGACGCGCCTGTCAGGCGGGTTGCGGCGATGGATACCTTCGTCGCCTATCAGCCGGTGCTGGAGGATGCGATTTTGCCGCAGCCGGAGGATTTGTACCGGGCGATGCAGGAGTTGGCGGCTTTCTGAGGCCGTTCTAGGTGGGAAATTTCCTGCGCAACTGCCGGTCGGGAGACGGGTCTGAGAGGGCAGTGGTATTTCCCGGGCAGCGGTGCAGAGTGCTGGAAGGCCAAGAAGGAGTTCGTATGCGATTCAAGCTAAGGTCTGCCGCAGTTTTGAATCCGACGGCACGAGCTTTGATTGCCAGTGCTTTGTGTGTCTTGTTGGTGGAACAACCGCTGGTGGCTGCTGTGAAAAAGCCTGCGAAGAAACCTGTTCAGACAAAGGTGAAACAGATTGAGGGGCAGGAGCGGGTGCTACACACGCTGAACAGGTTCACGTTTGGACCGAGGCCAGGGGATGTTGCGGCGGTGGAGGCGATTGGGCTGGATAAGTGGTTTGAACGGCAGTTGAATCCTTCGACGATCGACGATTCGGCGTTTGAGGCGCGGCTGGATATGTTTCCAGCGATGAGAATGGACCAGGCGGAGTTACTGCGACGCTATCCGGGGCCGGTGGTTTTGCGGCAGATCATCGATAAGAATCTGCCTCTGCCGACAGACCCTCTGGAATACGCAATCTACCGGAGTGAACTGGCTCTTTACAAAGCTCAACAGGCAAAACAGCAGGAGAAAAGGGCCGAAGCCGAAGCTGCGGATAAGACAGATGGAAGGATGAAGTCTGCCACGATGAGCGAGTCTTCAAGAGACAAGACGGCTCTGCCAGGAGACAAGGTTGATCCCGGGGTTCCATCGATGAAGGTGCATGAAGAGCAGCTTTACTCGGGGTTGGAAGCGGTGAAGATCATCAACCTTCCCCCGGAGCAAAGGATTATGCGAATTCTGGAGATGACGCCGGATGAGCTGGTTGCGTTTCGGAAGGGTTTGAATCCACAGGAGGTGGAGGAGCTTGTAGAGGGTCTGACACCTCTTCAGCGGGAGACGCTGGCTGCACTGCAGGGCTCGCCGAGGATGATTGGCGCCGAGTTGCTCGAGACGCGGATGCTGCGCGACATCTACAGCGAGCGACAGCTGGAAGCAGTAATGACGGACTTCTGGCTGAATCATTTCAATGTCTATGTCCGCAAGAATCAGGACGAGCCTTATCTGCTAGCCGCGTATGAACGGGATGTGATTCGACCCAATGCGCTGGGGCGATTTGAAGATCTGCTGGTGGCGACGGCCAAGAGTCCAGCAATGCAGATGTATCTGGATAACTGGCAAAGCATTGGACCGAACTCGGTGGCTGCGGGAAATGGGCAGAAGATTGCCCAGATGGCGCTTAATCCCCAGGTGAAGCAGGCATTGACCAATCGCGGTTTGAACGAGAATTATGCGCGCGAGTTGATGGAGCTGCACACACTAGGTGTGCAGTGCGAGGTTAGTGAGAATCATCCGGTGAGCAAACTGGATAAATCGTGCGGGCAAGGCTACACGCAGCAGGATGTAACCCAGGTGGCGAAGGTACTGACGGGATGGACGATCGATCAGCCTTACCGGAGGGCGAGTTACCGCTTTGATCCGCGATGGCATGAGCCGGGAACGAAGCCGGTGCTGGGGAGGACGATTGTCGAGAGCGGGCAGGACGAGGGTATCCAGGTGTTGCACATGCTGGCGAGCAGCCCTGCGACAGCGAAGTTTGTTTCAACGAAGCTGGCTGTGCGATTTGTGAGCGATGCACCACCTGCTGCGTTGGTTGACCGGATGGCGAAGTCGTTTGAGGCTAGCGATGGTGACATCAAGACTGTGTTGCGGACGATGTTTAGCTCGCCGGAGTTCTGGTCGACGGATGTGTATCGCGCGAAGATGAAGACGCCGGAGGAATTTGTGGTTTCGGCGGTTCGGGCAAGTGGCGCGGAGGTGAAGAACGCGATTCCCCTGACGCAGTCGCTGGAGAGGCTGGGGATGCCGCTCTACGGGATGCAGACTCCGAATGGCTATACGTGGACCCAAGAGCCGTGGGTGAATACCGGAGACTTGGTGAACCGTATGAACTTTGCGCTTTCGCTGAGCAGCGACCGGGTTGCCGGAGTGCAGACAAACTGGACTGGATTGCTTGGTGCGAGTGCCACAATACAATCGGCTAAGGAAGGGAAGCTGGAGGTTTTGCTGCTGGGGCAACCGGCGAGTGATCGGACAAGAGCTACTGTGCTGGCGCAATTGCAGGATCCGGCGACGCCGCAACAACAGCAGCAGGCGGCCAAGAGCTTTCCCGTTCGTGTGAATGAAGTTGAGCTCATGGGGCCAGCACTCAATCCTGCCGCCATGAACAGGCAAGTGCGTCCGCCGGTGGACCGCGAGGCAGCGATGATGGCCGGGCTGCTGTTAGGCTCTCCTGAGTTTCAACGAAGGTAGCAATTTTGCTGCGAGAGTTGACTTGACGACAGGCGGGATTCTGCTGCCCAGAATTTTCTGGTTTTGTTCCCGGGCAAAGAAGAGTAGTCGCCAACTGACTGAAAGCGGTCAGGATAGCTGCGCAGGATTTTGCGTTCCAGCGACAAGGTGAGATGCTGACAACTTCTTCGCCGCAGATGCGTTTGTAGGGACAGGCGGAGACTGCCTGTAAGCTCGACGGGTGATGGACAGGAGCAGGGAAATGGCGAATTCAAAATGGTTTGCGGACCACAGTGATTGGGGATGCGATATTCATGGCCGCGACGCGGCTCAGCGAGTGGTTACGCGAAGAGGGTTTATGAAAGGAGGCGCGCTGGCGCTGATTGGCACGTCGACGATTCCCGCGTTTTTGTCCCGTAGTGTTCTCGCCGAAGTGACGACTGCTGCGGCGAACAACAAAAAGCTGGTGGTGTTGTTTCAGCGCGGAGCCGTGGATGGGTTAAACGTGGTGGTGCCGTACAAAGAGAAGAACTACTACTCGATGCGTCCTTCAATTGCGATTCAGGAGAAGGAAGTTCTCGACCTCGATGGTTTCTTCGGGCTGCATCCTTCGATGACCGCCTTGAAGCCGCTTTACGACTCGGGGAATCTTGCGGTGATTCATGCGGCGGGTTCGCCGGACACAACGCGGTCGCACTTCGACGCACAGGATTATATGGAGAGCGGGACGCCGGGTGTGAAATCAACCACCGATGGCTGGCTGAATCGGGCTCTGCAGGCTGAGCCGGTTCCAGCGAAGGCTTCGGCGTTTCGTGCGGTGGCGCTGGGCACCCAAGTGCCTCGGACGCTGCAGGGCAAGCTGCCCGCGATTGCGGTGAACAACCTAGCTGACTTTTCCGTAGGTGGACGCGGGCCTACGACCTCGTCCATCAGCAATGCGTTTCAAGCGATGTATGACGAGAGCAGCGATGCGGTGCTCCATGGGACCGGGCAGGAGACGTTTGAAGCGGTGAAGATGCTTAAGGCCGCCGACCCGGCGCACTATCAACCGGCGGCGGGGGTTGTTTATCCGAATACTCCGTTTGGGAACAGCCTGAAACAGATTGCTCAGCTAATGAAGGCGAACCTTGGAGTGGAGGCTGCCTTCTCCGATATCGGCGGATGGGACACGCACCAGAATCAGGGGAATGCGAATGGCCAACTGGCAAATCGGTTGAAGGAGTTCTCCGATACAATTGCGGCGTTCTGGAAGGACATGGGAGACGACGGCGAGAACATCACGCTGGTGACGATGTCGGAGTTTGGAAGAACGGCTCGGCAGAATGGGACCGGTGGAACGGATCACGGGCATGCGAATGTGATGTTCGTGCTGGGCGGCAAAGTCAAAGGCGGCAGGGTTTACGGTCGCTGGCCAGGGCTTGCGAATGAGCAGTTGAATGAAGGGCGCGATTTAGCGGTGACAACGGATTTTCGCCGAGTGCTAGGCGAGGCTGCGTTTAAAACGCTGGGTGCGAAAAATCTGGAACTGGTATTTCCTTCAGCTCAAATTAAGCCAGCTGAGTTCTTGAACTTCAGCTAGTGTGAAAACTTCTGCGTATTTTTGTAAGTGATGTAACTACGTTATCCGGATTCTGTTTATGGAATGTAAAAAGTTTCGATCTCCCAAATAGTGGAAAAAAGAGGACAACTTTTCGGTGAGACTCGCGTCTTATTGAGTGTAGTAAGCAGTTGCCGGAGTCACAGTTCCCACGGTTCCGGCTTCCCCTATCTGCAACAAAAACTCCCCACCTTATGTAAGGCCTCCAGAGCATCGGGGGCCTTAACGTCTTTTGAGAGGAAGGGGTCTTGCGCCGGGTTTTGAGCTAGGAAAGACCGAGCTTGCGGTCGAGTGCCAAAGAGCCGGGGCCATAGAACGTAAGCATAAGAGCCAGTGCAGCGAGCGCGAGGATGTAGTTGTAGATTCCGAATCCCTGATGAATGCCTACGAAAAAGAATGCAACGAGCATATTGATTGCAATGAATGCCGCTGCGAGACGTGTGAGTAAGCCAAGGACAAGAAGGATTCCGCCAACGAATTCGGTGAAGGCGGAGACGTAGCCGAGCCAGTAAGGTATACCGAGCGACGCGACGTAGTGCGCGTGATGAGCGAGTGCGCCGTGTGGAATCACTTTGGGGTATCCGTGCACAGCCATGGAGACACCGAGCGCAAGACGCATGAGCAGAGCGCCGAAGGGTTGCAGGCTGTTGAGCCATTTCGTCATAAGAGTCTTCCCGAATACAGAGAGTAACTGCTTGGGTGCTTAGGATGGGGAGGATCTAGCGGGAAGGTGCCATGGAAGGCACGAGCGCGGGAATCCCAACAGAGGGGACATATTGATCGAGGAAGCGCGTCAGGCTCGCGTTGTAGAGGACCTGGGATGGCGTCGTGAGTTCAACCGTGAGCTTGGGATCTTTTGCATTGCGAAAGGATTGTTCCGGTTCGGTGCTGCGCGAGAGGAGAAGTTTGGGTGTGTGGAGCGTCGAGAGCGTCTCGGCGAGTGGGAATCGCTCGTGGAAGAGAAGACGGACGGGCAGGATAGTCGCACGCGGGTCGTGAGCGGCTACATCGAGCAGATCGGCGCGTGGAGAGTCGAGAATGAGAGCGGGGATCTTGTCGTGGTTGGCGGCAAGATATGTGGCGAGCGAGGTTCCGGTGCCAATGCCGTAAGGGATGATCTGGTTTGCCGCGATGCTGCGGGAGGTGGTGAGGTATTGCCAGGCAAGGCTGGCATCGTGCGTCATGCTCTGTTGGCTGGGACGGAGCGCAGCGCTCTGTCCGTAACCGCGATAGTCAAAGGCGAAGAGGTTAACGCCAAGGTTGTGGAGAGCGGCGAGGGTTGGGATGGAATCAATGAGGGAACCGTTACCGTCGGGTAGAAAGAGGATGGTGAGGTTGGAGTAGCGGCTGCCTGGGTTGGGTGGAATCCACCAGCCGGTAAGCTGCGGGGTGGCAGATTCGTCGGGGCCGAAGCGAACGAGTTCGTAGGGAGCGCCTTCGATGGACGCCGGGGATGTGGTGGTTCGGATTGGGTGCAGAACAAACTGCCATTGACCTTGATAGAAGAGCAGGCAGAGCGTGAGATATGCGCAGAAGAGTGCAGCAAGCGCGGTAAGGACGATGCCTTTGACTAGCCAGAGGGGGCTGACTATTACGGGTTGCGAAGGCTGTGGCGTGGGGCGCTTGCTGGATTTGGGGGTAGAGCGTGGCATCGAAGCTTCTCTGTCGACTTTAGCACTGAGATGCGAGGACGGGGTGCGTCGGGAAGAAGCTTAAAATGTGGATGGAGGATTTGCGTGGCGAAGTGGGTGCGGTTATGCGGGTTGGCGGAGGCTCCGCCGGTGGGACAAGTCGTGCAGGCCGAGGTCGAGGGTGTCGCGGTATGCCTGGCGAATGTGAATGGCGAGTTATCAGCACTGGATAATGTTTGTCCGCACCGGCAAGGTCCTCTTGGGGAAGGATGGCTGGAGGGCAATGCGGTTGTCTGCCCGTGGCATTCATGGGCGTTCGATGTGAAGACGGGGCTTGGTGAATATCCGGCCAATTCGCGGGTGGATGTGATTCCTTTGCGAGTTGAAGCCGAGGATGTTCTGGTGGATATCGAGTGACGGGTCTGTGAGCGACTAGGCTCGGGAATCAAGCTGGGAACATGATGACCAGAAATATGTAGTGCGAAAAAATCGTGATCGGCGTACGCTTCCTGTAACTTAGATCGCTCGAAAAGAGCGATTGCCGGAGAGAAATTTCTATGAAGTTGCGCATGTTGTCACTTGCTGCCGTTGCGTTAGCTGTTCTGGCCGTTGCGGTTGTTCCCGCGAACGCGAAACGCCACCATCGTCACCATCACCCTCATCACCACTCGAAGTAAAGTCGTTTTAGTACGAAGAAACCCGGCCTTGTGCCGGGTCTTTTTTTGTTATGGCAAGAGTTTGCCTGCGATCAGGATTTCACAGCGTAAATGCTGATAGAATCTATTAAATCATTCTGTGCCTTTTTGCAACCAAGCCCTTACAGATTCTGAATGCTTTATTGATGTCCAATAAGCTCAAGAAACGCAACTTGGTTCTGCAAGTCTTCTGCAAAAAATTATCGAGCGTCCCGCCGCCATACCAAGACGAGGATGGCATGAGCAGATAAGTTCTACTCAACGTTTTCGTTGCAGCACCTCCGCAACGCAGCGCACACTAATCAAATGGTTCACAACCCGAACGGTGGCGGTAGCAGCCACGATAGACGCACTCTGCGGAGGCATGCGGGATCGCGCCGCCGAAGTCATCACACCGCGTAGTCGAACCCATGAGGAGTCGGCACGGCGGAAAAATGAGTTCCTTAGTTTGGCTGGTTTTGCGCTTGGATTGGGCTCTTGGGGGTGGACAGTTGTCGCGCCTGAGTCCAGCCCAATCTTTGGTTCTTTGTTATTCACATCTGCAGTGTTCTTCGCACTCCTGGGACTGTGGCGAGTTTGGACAATCGGTACTCTGTGGTTTGCCCTAGCCATTGTGGTTCTGGTTGCGAGTTTGGCCGTGTTCGATTGGTACATCGTAATAAAACCGCTTTAGTTCAGTTCAGGTCTCATTTGGGTCTCCGATGGAGTCATATCGGAGGTCATATTGTTTGTTTCTATAACGTTTAGGACGGCGAGGGTCAGCTCGCCGTTTCGTGCGTTAGGGAGGAAGACGATGAGGAGATGGGACCGGTTGCTGGACATATATATGGAGGAGTACCGGGCTCGAGGAGTCAGTGAAGGGACGATCGGGCACACGGAGTCCCGCCTGGAGCGGTGGGGCCGCTGGCTTAAGAAGCGTCGTCCAAGGGTTGCGATCGAGCAGATCGGAGTCGATCTGATTACGAACTACATTGCCGTGGGTGGTAGCTTCCGATCCAAGTCAACGGTGTACTCGACCTTGAGTACGATGCGGGGTTTTGGAGACTTCCTGGTCCGTCAGGGTTTGTGGAAGATTAACCCTCTGCGCTGGATGAAGGGGCCGAAGGTCTCTCCTTATAACCGTCTCCCCAAGCGGATCGATCGATCCCACATGGAAGCGATGTGGATCGAAGCGACGCGTCGACGCGGGGATTACAGCGCGCATCTGTGGGTGACGATTCTTGCCTTACTTTACGGAACGGGTCTTCGTCGAGGCGAGTTGGCGAGGTTGGATACCGATGCCTATGATCGCGCCGAAGGCACGCTTCGCATCGATGGCCGGAAGACCGGCCACCAACGTTGTCTTCCGCTCCCCGAGACCGTGCTCCATTGCCTGGAAGCGTATCTGCCGCTCCGCCACAACCAGCTCGAACGGATCGGCATGATTGACGAGCGGGCTCTGCTCGTCAGTCGCAACGGCAAGCGTCTGACGAGCTTTGCGATCAGTAATGGAGTTCACACGATCTCGCGGAGTGCGCAGGTTCCGGTTCACAGCCTTCATCAGTTCAGGCACACCTGTGCGTCGGACTTACTCGAAGCCGGTGTTCACCTGGCCGAGGTACAGCGGATTCTTGGCCACTGCGTGATATCGACAACGGTGCGCTACGTGCACATCGCTGATCCGCAGAGGCGTGCCGCGATCGAGCTTCACCCCATCAACCAGTGGCTGCCATGCCTGGAGGTATCCGCATGACATCAACGAACCCGCTGCCTTTGGATCCGCTGATCGAGGGCTATCTGGGCTATCTCGATAAGGTCGGACGCAAGACACCGCGCACCATCATCGACGTGCGCTGCACGTTGCGACGCGCATTGAACCGATTGCGGACCGACATACCACTCTGGCACCTTCGGCTCGAAGACTACCTGCGTTGGCTTGAGGCCGAGCGTGCGGCTGGCTGTACCGAGACCAGCCTGGCGAAGTATCTGAGCCATCTGCGCGGATTCCTCGACTACACCTGGCGCAGCGGCCGCAGCGAACGTAACGTGCTCGATGGCTTCACGCTCAAGCACGCCATGCCACGGATTGCCCCGAGTTCCTTGACGCTTGAAGAAGCCGAGAAGTTGGTGCGGGCTACTTCGGTAACAGAACCAACCGCGCGGCGGGACAGGCTGGTTGTCCTGCTGCTCTACGGATGCGGACTGCGCACTGAGGAACTGTGCTGGCTCGATGTGGCTCAGATCAACCGTGAACGTCACGAACTGATTGTGCTTCACGCCAAGGGGGATCGGCCGCGGTCGATTCCGATCCCGGATTCTCTCTATACGGAACTCCTCGCCTATCTCCTCGAACGCGGAAAACGCGGTCCGCTATTTCGAACCGCTGCAAAGGCACGAAGGCTGCGCGCCCACGATGTGTGCAGGATCGTGAGAGATGCGGTAGTTCGTGCCGGCCTGCGTCCTGACATCACCCCCCGTACCCTGCGCCACAGCTTCGCCACGCACCTGATGGATCGCGGAGTCGATCTCGCCATCATCGCTTCGCTGATGGGCCATCGCAGCCCTCAGGAGACTGGTGTATATCTGCACGTTCTGCCCGCCAGAACTGAAGCGGCCGTAAGAACTCTCCCCATTGGAGGCCGGCTATGAAGTGGAACTTCTGGATTGATCTCTACATTCGCACGCATTGTGTAGCACGCGGGCTTCGTCCTCTCACGCTCGTAGCCTACGAAAACACGCTCAAGCAGTTTCATCTCTGGGTTCAGGTCAAGCTCGCCGATCGTGCTCCAGACGAGATCACCACGCGCGACGTGCTCAGCTACGTTCAGTATCTGCGGGACGTCCGATCCAACGGAGGCTCTGCAGTCAACAGGGCCGTGGTCGTCCTCAGGCGCTTCTACTGTGCGATGGTGGCGATGGGATATCTCGAGCACAACTCGAACCCATTGGTCGCGTTTCCTTCGATCAAGGCGGTTCCTCGCAAGCTACCCGTCTCGCTCTCCCAGGACCAGGTGAGCCGCTTGCTGGCCGAACCAAGACCCGACACCATCATCGGCCTGCGCGATCGCGCCCTGCTGGCTCTGTTGTACGGGACCGGGATCAGAGCTTCTGAGTGCGCGTCGCTGCGCAACCATCAGGTCGATCTGAAGCAGCTCACGATCACGGTTCGAGGAAAGGGCGGCAACGAACGCGTCATTCCTCTCAACCCTCAACTCGCTGCTCTGATGGAAGCCTATGCACAGGCCCGCGGTCTCGCGATGGCTACTGCGCCATTTTTCCGCTCGCGATTCGGACGCCTGCTCTCACGCGGCGGAGTCTACGAGCGCGTACGCACCTGGGGCCAGCGCAGCCGCATCGGTGTTACACTTTCGCCGCATCGCATCCGTCACACCTTCGCAACACACCTGGTTCGCGCCGGCGTTGGTCTGGTCACGATTCGTGATCTGCTCGGACATCGGCTTATTACCAGCACTCAGATCTATCTGCACGTCACCGCCGATGATCTTCGCGCTGCCGCTGCCCGCCATCCGATCAGCAGGCTTCTCGACACGGTCAAGACCTTGATTGCAACCGGACCGCTGCCGTTCCAGAAATCGCCGCCGCGTTATGGCACAGGTTAGATCGATTTCATCGATCTAACCTGTGCTATAAAGCTCATTACTTTCGCCTTTTCAACACACTTGGTTTCCGGTGATGGAAAGTCTTGCGTCTAATCACCTAACTCAGACTTACATCGGCAGATTCACTTCCAAAACGAGGACAATTGCCGTTCAGTCTTGAACATCTTCCGATGCTAAGATGACCTGTCGGACTCATGCATGACTGAGAACTGCGACATCAACGAGCACAGGAACCGAACTAAATATAATTACGATGAATTCAATCGTCTAACCAATATGTCAGCTGCGCAGAGTCTGAATTGGGTCTTCGATCGCTATGGAAACCGTTGGCAGCAGAACGCTCCGCAAGGGGGACCGCAAACCTCGTATACCTTCAATCCGTCGACGAATCAGAATACAGGTTTCACTTACGACGCCGCAGGCAATGTAATCAATGACGGTTTCCATGCCTACACGTACGATGCCGAAGGAAACATCATTCAGGTCGATGGTGGTACGACTGCGAATTACACCTACGACGCACTCAACCGAAGAGTCGTGATGCAGGGAACCGGCTATACCAACGAGTATCTCTACGACTATGCAGGACGTCGGGTTTCAACCTGGAACCCATCCTCCGGTTCGGGAGTAGAAGGCCGTATTTACTGGGCCAACAACCTAATAGCCTTCCGTGCAATCGACAATACGACCTATTTCGATCACCAAGATTGGCTTGGCACTGAGCGTTTGCGTACCAATTATGCGGGCACAATCGTTTCCAAATTTTCCTCGCTCCCATGGGGAGATGGTTTTGCCTCAATTCTGTCGGGTAATACTGGCAATCAGGACCAGTTACACTTCGCTACACTGGAACACGACACGGAGACCAATACCGAACACGCCCAGTTCCGCCAATACTCCTCCACCCAGGGCCGATGGCTGAGCCCTGACCCCTACGACGGCAGCTACCACATGGGCAATCCGCAGAGCTTCAATCGGTACAGTTACGTCGAGAATATTCCGGTCGCCTTTACAGACCCCACAGGACTGGCGCCGACCCCTTGTGCTCCAGTAGATGGGGTCGCCACGTTGTGTGACACTGTATCTACGACATTTACCACGGGCTATAGCTATATCGACGGGTCGCCTAGCGATGGTGTAACCGGGATTCCATTGGTGTACATAGGAGGGCTCCATGCTGGAGCCGGCGCAAGCTTCGCCCCAAATAACGCGCCGACCGTATCGCACTGTTTAGGGGTGGCAGCAGCAGACAAGGGAGTCTCGATTGGCCTTGACATTCTGGGGGCTATTCCAGCCGTAGGCAATGCGGTGTCGGGAGCTGCTGGAATCGTTCGTGCCGGGATCGCAGTCAATCACGCAATTACAAGTCCAGTTTTTGCCGTTGGCTCCGGGGTATATGGGGCTTATGGAGGAGTGACGGCTGGGCCTGAAGAGGCCACAGATTCTCTCGTTGGCTCAGCTTCGGCAGGAGCAGGTATCGGACTTGCGTTGGCAGATGTGTCCTTAGCTGGAACCAAGGCGATTCCTATTGTAGGCAATTTTGTGTCCGTAGCCACGCTGGGGTGGGACGGCTATCAAGCCTATAAGAAATATCAATCATGCATGGCAGGCCACTAATGGGAGCGGGTATGTTTGATTCCGAAGCTCCCAAGGAGAAAAGTCCCACCGACTGGTCAGGCACCATCATCGGGGTCA
>Ga0206968_10262_pt1 | contig 13601 bp, 11 predicted proteins | sample Alteio_BWOrgHeat_22_FD_153254 | JGI IMG/M metagenome (GOLD analysis project Ga0206968, IMG submission 153254) | Enriched cells from forest soil in Barre Woods Harvard Forest LTER site, Petersham, Massachusetts, United States -... | ecosystem: Environmental > Terrestrial > Soil > Temperate forest >... | reverse complement strand
GGCTGCTTTGGCACGCCTAGATGAGGCCCATTTACCCTATATTTCCGTCCTCACCAATCCCACAACAGGAGGCGTTCTGAATAGGGTTCTGAATCCACAAATTGCAGGGAATCAACGGGCGCCAGGTCTTGGAACAGCTCCTGGAACGAATCCACATCAGCTATCGATTTTAGGCGTTCATCAGCGGAAAGGCGATAGTGATAGTCGCACTTGGGGCAGCAGCTGAGGTTGTCTTGCAGCTCTTGCGCATGAATCAACTCCTCACAGTGTGTGCATTTCAACCAACCGCTGAATGCATCCTTTTTACTGCTCTGGATTTTGATTTTAGGTGAATCTCTATTGAATAATTTCATGTTATTTACGTTTAGTTATATTAGACTTCTCCCATAACTTCATTCGTTTGATAATCCTGCGCAAAATCATCAGTTTTCTCAAACAAGGCAAGCTATGCAAGAAGTCCATTTTGTTTTGTTATTATTTTACGCGACAAATGAATTTTCTTGTCGAAAAAGACGTTTCATTATGAAGTTATAGCCTTTTGATACCTTTCTGCTACATTGTGCCAATTAATAATTTGTCGAATTGCTGCGACATAATCGGCTCTTTTATTCTTATATAACAGATAATAGGCATGTTCCCATACATCGATGCCTAATAGGGGAACTAAATCGAGTAGTGGGTCTTGATTTGCGCAGGTGGCCAGTCGCAGTTGCTTGGAGTTTTTACAAAAACCCAACCAGCCCCAGCCGGAGCCTTGAATGGCAACAGCTTTGGCACTCAGTTTGTCCAATAGTTGCTCCACAGAGCCATATTGGGATTGAATCGCCTGAGCCAGTGGTCCCTCTTTTAACTTATTTTCTGGGGATCCAGGTGGGGTTAGATTGGTCCAGAAGATGGAGTGGTTTAGGTGGCCACCGCCATTGAACTTGATGGCAGACTGTAGGGAGATCAGGGTCGATAGATCTCCCTTTTTTTCAGCTTCCGCATACTGTTCCAATGCTTTATTTAAATTGTCTACATAGCCTTTGTGATGTTTGTTGTAATGAAGATCCATGATTTCTTCACTAATCACGGGTTCTAAAGCATTTAATGCGTAGGGTAATTTGGGAAGAGTTTGTTGCTGCATTGTATTCTCCTGTTTTCGGCAGTTTTTGCAAACACGCCATGTAACTAGTGTTCTGTTATTTCGGGGAAATTCGTTCGCTGATTTTTGGCACGCAAGCAGGAGAACGACTTCCGGGAATGAACATCAGTCTAGGCGTTTTGAAAAATTTGGTAAATCGAATCGCGGTGGAAAGTGGAGTTACCCCCTTGAATACATTTGCTAAAAATTTTTTTATCTTTCTCAAAAATCGCTCCCTGTAAAATTACATCTAACATCTTCAGGATCAACGACTTGCAAACAGCATGCAAATTCTTGTTTCAGTTATGCAAATATTTTGCTATCCTCCGATCTCATATAGAGCAATGTGTTTTGAGGCCTGTTTGGGGCCAGTTTTTATTAATAGTGTAAAGTTGACGATTAGAGAGTGAAATCGTTTGAGGGGGTTGCAAAGTCTAGAACTTGGGAATGATTTCTGGGTTTTGCAACTCCCTCTAAAAAAGAGGGGCCTCAATCTAGGTGTACTAGAGCGGGGCAAATTTAGTTTGATGATTGTTTAACCCATAACAAAGGAAGCCTATTATGGCATATTCGTGGAAAAAGGTGTGGTCTGCGATGGCAGTCTCCCTAGTAGCTGCGACAAATGTTGTCCAAGCTGGTTATAGCGGTGGCCCGATGAATTATGTTGGCGGCGGAGATTCTTGCAATCCCTGCAATCCATGCGCACCATGTCCTTCTCTTTGCGGAACTGGTGGCAATTGGGGCCTAAGGGCTGATCTTCTGTGGTGGAGTGCCAACGTAGACGGTGGTTTGCCCTACGGAACAGTAGACAGCACAGTAGTAAATTCAACAGCTGCTCTAAGTACTTTTCTGGGAGATGTTCGCACACTAGATTTCAAATGGAAGCCTGGTTTCCGTTTGGGCTTGGGTTATGACCTATCATGTGATTGCGATAGCTGGGATTTCCAACTGTTGTGGACACACATTCGTCCACATGCCAATGGCAGTACGGATTTAAATCCATCCGGTCTTGAAAGATTTGTACCAGCATGGGGCGTGGGCTTTGGCGCAAACTCCTTTACAAATGATTTTACTGGTTTTACAAAGGCAACAGCTTCTTGGAGACTTCACTTTGACCTGTTGGATTTTGAATTGGGTCGTGATTTTCATGTAAGCAACTGCTTGAGCGTTCGTCCATTCATTGGCGTGCGCGGTGGTTGGATCAAACAAAACTTCAACATCTCAATTTACGACAGCACAGGTCTTCTGCGTGAAGGCGTTCATTTAGGAACTGAGTTTGCTGGCGTTGGCTTGCGCACAGGTTTGAATTCCGAATGGAGATTGGGATGCGGATTTAGCCTCTATGGCAATGGTGCATTTTCGATCATCTACGGGACTCAGAAAAATCCTGTAGCGGTTGCCTTGGCTAATGCAAGTACTCTGCTCTCTCCTTATGTGCCTACTAATGCACAACACCATGATTTCGATGCTTCCAGAGCGATCTTGGATGCTTCGGCTGGTATTCGTTGGACAACCTTCTTCTGCTGCGACACTATATCTCTGAGCTTCGCCTTCGGTTGGGATCAGATTTATCTGTGGAACCAGTCAGGATTTGACAACATAAATCTAGGACTTCCTTCGATTACAAATCCTGGTACAGTCCAAGCAACAAATCCACAATTCAATGTCTATGACCTCAGCTTGAAAGGTATCACCTTCTCGCTAGCTCTAGGCTTCTAATTGTAGACTCAATCTGTTTGATGCAGACAAGGGGCTGCTCTCCCGCAAGGGAGGGCAGCCTTTTTTTTGTTTTGTGCTCGCGAAAATTTATTAACGAATTAAACGCAAAGACACGAATAACCCGTGTAGATATCTGAGGGAGAGGGAGTTCTATAATTTATGCGATTCACCAGTAATTTCTGAAAAAAAGAGTGAGTAAAATTAAACGCAAAGGTGCAAAGAATAGAAAAACGAGATGCCAAGCAAAATTTAACATCTTCTTTGCGTCTCTGCCTCTTTGCATTTAATTTTACCTTGTCTTTGTTGTAATAGTTCAGACACCCCGAAGGGATATCTGAACTGTTACCAGTCGATGGGTGGCAGCCCCCATTCTAGTAATAATCTGTTGGTCTGTGAAAAATGGCCAGATCCCAAAAAACCGCGATGGGCAGACAAAGGAGAGGGGTGAGGAGCCATGAGCGCCACCTTATTCCGACGAAAAGGTGCCACCTCTGCTCGAAGTTGTAAGCGATCATATTTTAGCTTAGCCGCATCGCCCCATAGCAGAAAAATAAGGGGCCGATCCGTCTTGAGTAGACTCAATAGGATGGCGTCTGTGAACTCTTCCCAGCCCTTGCCCTTATGGGAAAGGGGCGCTCCTTGGCGCACCGTCAACACAGTATTTAATAATAAAACTCCCTGCTGGGCCCACTTTTCTAAGCAGCCATGCGTGGGGATTGCTACCCCCAGATCGCGGTGCAGCTCTTTGAAGATATTCTTCAAAGAAGGGGGGATTATGGTGCCTTTAGACACGCTAAATGAGAGCCCATGCGCCTGACCTGGTTGGTGGTAGGGATCTTGTCCCACAATGATCACGCGCACCTTTTCAAAGGGAGTAGCTTCGAGGGCGTGAAAGATCAACTCCTGAGGGGGATAGATGGGAATAGACCCACTTCGTTCATTGGCGATGAAGGTTTGCAATTTTTGAAAGTAGGGTTTTTGCCATTCAGCATCGAGGTGGTGTCGCCAACTGGGTTCAAGGGTAAAATCTAAGGGAAGCATGCTTTTGAATACGCTTATTGTCTAAGTGTTGTGTTGGTAAATTTCACCTGCATGATAACTGGAGCGCACAAAAGGAGCACAGAACATTTCATCAATTCCAATAGATTTGCCATAGGCAGCATAGGCTTGAAATTGATCAGGATGGATAAATTCCTTGACCAGCAGCTTCCTCAGATTGGGTTGTAAATATTGCCCTATCGTGACGATGTCACAGCCCACTTGCTTCAAATCGCGCAGGGAGCTTTCCACTTCCTCAGGATGTTCCCCTAAGCCCACCATCAGGCCAGACTTGATCCGCATGGGCAGATTCAATTTTTTTCTCTTGTGGTCCATGAACTGCAATAGCTCTAGGGAACGCGAATAGGTGGCTTTGTGACGCACCCTAGGGGTTAATCGTTCGACAGTTTCGATGTTGTGGTTGAAGACGTTAGGTTGTAGGTGTGCCATCTGTAGCCATGAGGAGCTATTGCCCGCAAAATCGGAAGTAAGCAATTCGATGGTGATTCCCTCGAGCTCTTCTCTTATTTTTTGCACGATCTGACATAAGTGGGCGGCCCCGCCATCCTCTAAATCATCTCTAGCCACCATTGTGATTACCACATGGCGCAAATCTAGATCGGCAATAGCTTCTACAATACGATGGGGCTCTTCTGGATCTGGTGGCTGTGGGGACGCGTGATGCTCGATGTCACAGAAGCCACAGCTGCGCGTGCACTGCTTGCCTAACACCAGGAAGGTGGCTGTTTTTTTGGACCAGCATTCCAGCAGATTGGGGCACTTGGCCTCCTCGCACACTGTATGCAGTCTATTTTTCTTTAATATTTTCCCTGTGTGGGCCAATTGATTGCCGACGGGTAACTTGCGGTGCAGCCAGCTAGGAAATCGACCACGCGTTCCAATTTCTTCTTCAGGCGAATCGGGCAAAATGTTCAAGCGCCGTTTTGGATTGTGTATTCCTATTTGAAAGCGATCTTCATTCCACATAATCTCTATCCTTTGCGATGCGTAGGGAAGAGATGCAAAGGCATAAAAATACCTGCCATAGCTGCTTCAAGCCACGCTTCGCTTGTTGTGGGGTGAGCGTGAATGGTCTCGGCCACGCATTCAATGGGAATCTCGTTTTCAATGGCAAGTACCATTTCTGCGATCAAAGTTGAGGCGTCGTGGGCCGCCACCTGGGCTCCTAATATCTGCCCCGTTGCCCTATCGATGACCACTTTGGCAAATCCCTCTGTGTGGCCGGACGCACGCGATTTGCCTAAGGCTTGGAAGGGAAAGGCCCCGATGCCAGCATCATAGCCTTTGGCTTTGGCCGCCTCTAGAGTTAGGCCAACGCTTGCAATCTCCGGATCGGTGAAGGTCACGGAAGGGATTGCCTCGTAACGCATTTTTTTGGGAAGGCCGCAGATGTTGCTGGCGGCCACAATTCCTTGATGAGTAGCTACATGCGCAAGCCACCATTTTGAGGCGATATCTCCCACTGCATAGATGCCGGGAACTGTGGTTTGCATCTCCTCGTCGATAACAATCAATCCTTGTTGATTTACGGCCACACCCACGCTGCTTAATTTTAAGTTATCTGTGTTTAAGGAGCGGCCCACGGCAATCAGAGCCAGCTCAGCCTCCAGGGGTGAGCCCTTCTGCTGATGGATTTTTACTCCAGATCCGGTTTTTTCGATTTGCGTTACTTGGGCATTGCAGTGAATGGCCACACCCCGTTTTTTTAATGCGTTTGTCAGTTCCAAAGATAGATCTGGATCTTCTGCTGGCAATATCTGTGGCAGCAGTTCTAACAATGTAACGGGGACACCCAACAGAGAAAAAAGCGATGCAAATTCGCAACCGATGACCCCTGCCCCTATGATGGCTATAGACTTAGGCAGCGTTTCCCTTTTGAGCAGGGATGTTGAGTCCACAATGTACTTTCCATCAAAGGGAAACTGGGGAAGCAGCCTGGGTTCGGAGCCTGTGGCTAAGATGATTGCATCTGCCTCGAGCAAGCTGGTTTTATCGCCTTTAACGCGGACAGTGTTCTTGGAGGCTAGGACGCCATGACCTCGAAAAATCTCTATTTGGTTGGCCAAGATCAGTTTTTCTAAGCTAGTGCGTATCTCTGTAACAATTTTTTGGGAACGTTGCACCATGGCGCTGTAATCGAAGCTGGCTTTGTCGATTTGGATGCCAAACTCCTTGGCGTGCTGGACAGCTTTCCATTGCTCGGCTCCTGCGATGAGGGCCTTCGAGGGTATGCAGCCACGATTGAGGCAGGTGCCGCCGATCTCTCCCGCCTCGATAAGAGCGACTTTTTTGTCGTGTTGGGCCGCGTAGATGGCGGCAGGGTAGCCGCCGGGGCCGCTGCCGATTACGATTAAATCAAATTTTTGTTTTCCATCAACACTCATTTTTTGATTACTTCTCCTTTGGAGTTGCTGGAAGTATGGCTGGCCATTCCCACTGGAGGCGAGTTCCTAAAGCAACAATACACTATCGCGAGTTTTGAATAAAAATCGGTCAGTTCAGATGCCCTGAAGGGGCATCTGAACTGTTAATTAATAGGCTATTTTTAGTGGATTAAACACAAAGGCACGACGACACAAAGAATCTATATGTTGTGAGAAACATCCTCTTTCACTTGAAAGCTCATTTTCTTCTTTGAGTCTCCGTATCTTTGCCTCGACTTTTGGCTTTTTTAGCAAAAAGCCAAGGAGACAAAAAAACCACAGAGCACACAGAGAGCACAGAGAGGAATCCTACGTTTTATTTTATTAGCCAGTAATTTCTGAAAAAGAAGAACGTAAAGTCGGTCTTTAAGATCACCCCTCCTTCCGCTGTGCTCTGTGGTTTTTTGGTTTTTTCGCTAAAAAAAGCCTAAAGTCCAGTTTGCGTCTTTGTGTTGAATTTTACCTGATCGTATTCATAAGGTAAGAGTTCAGATACCCCGGAGACCTCAGATAACGAATATCAAGATTTTCAAAAAGCCCTGCATGTTTAGGTGGCTCCTTGATTGAATTTCTGCTATGATAACAGCAAGAAGTTTGTCCGTGCCATGATTACATATTAAGTAGGTGAGTCTGTGGTTCATATTCTTTTAGCCATTTTAGGTATTAGTTTTCTGATTTTTATTCATGAGTTGGGTCACTATTGGATGGCTCGACGCGTAGGCATGAAGGTGGAGACCTTTTCGATCGGCTTTGGTCGCCCCATTTTTGTGCGTCAATGGCAAGGGGTCAAATGGCAGGTCGGTTGGTTGCCATTTGGGGGATATGTCAAGATTGCAGGCACCGATCTCGAGTCCAATAAAGATCCGTACAAGGTCTCCGATGGCTTTTTCGGCAAGACTCCTTGGCAGCGCATAAAAGTGGCGCTGGCAGGTCCTTTGGTGAATCTCTTGTTTGCCCTGCTTGTGTTTGCTCTTTTGTGGGTAGTGGGTGGGCGAGAAAAGCGGTTTGGGGAGTTTACGCAGAAATTGGGTTGGGTGGATCCCAAGTCGCACTTGTATATGTTGGGCGTGCGGCCCGGAGATGAAGTTATTTCCTATGATCATCAACCCCTGCGCAGCGCAAAAGATCATATCTATCGGCCCCTCACGGGGGAGCCGACCATTTCCCTACAGGGGAATAAGGTTAATTATACTACGGGGGAGCGCACTCCTTTTGATGTACAGGTGGATTCCTATTCCCATCCGGAGTCCATGGATCCGGGTATTTTGACAAGTGGTGTGCTGGAGTCGGCTAGCTACCTTATCTACCAACCGGTTACGGCCCCCTCTTCGCCAGTTAAAAATAGTGCGGGTAAGGAGAATCAAACTCAGAAAGCGGCAGATGAGCAGTATGGCGCGGCAGCAAGCGGCATCCAGCCAAATGACCGCTTGGTATGGGTGGATGGGCATCGCCTCTTTTCGGTGAAGCAACTACAGAATTTATTATCCGATCATAGGGCTCTTGTAACTGTAAAACGTGGGGATACTACCTTTTTGGCACGTGTCCCTAGAGTTCCTGTGCATGAAATACGCCCCAACGCGGGTTTCAAAGAGGAGCTAACCGATTGGCAATTTGAGGCCGGATTGGAGGGTACTAAATGGGGCAATCTGTGGACGCTTCCCTATGATTTGACAAATAACGCGGTGGTGAAGGGTCCCTTGCATCTGATCGATGCGGAGAAAGATCATGAGCTCTGGTCGGAGATGGTCGATTCGTCCTTGGAGGCTCCTCTACAAGCAGGAGATCAAATTGTGGCCGTTTACGGAAATCCTGTGCGTGCTGGATATGACTTATTGAAGGAATTGCAAGAGCAGCGTGTACTTGTGATCGTGCAGAGGCTCTCCTTCAGACCGAAGATGGACTCCACGCAGGAGGATCATGTTTTTGATCAGTCGATAGCATCTGCTGATTTGGAAAAGATTGCATCGGGTGTGGGGCTGCCAGGCGGTGTTCAGGCAGATGGCGACCTTGTGTTATTGCGTCCTATTGCGCCTAAAACACGCTTGGAGTTAGCCGCTAATGAGCAGGAGCGCGACCAGATTAAACAGGAGTTGCAGCAGCAGAGGCAGGTGGTGGATTCTCTCTCCTCGGCGGAGCAGCGGGAGAAGTTGCTCGCCTACTTGGAAAAGCTGGAGACAATGCAGGTATTGGGCTTGAAGGGTATTCAGGATCAGAAAGTTGTCTACAACCCGGGTCCTTTTGCGCTCTTTTGGTCGGTGGCTGACGAGATAAAATCAACTTTGGGATCGCTCTTTTCGGGGGCTTTGAATCCAAAGTGGCTGTCGGGGCCTGTTGGTATGGTGCAAATTGTACAACAGAGCGCTATGCAGGGCCTGCGAGAGGTTCTCTATTGGCTTGGGGCGATCAGTTTGAATTTGGGCTTGTTGAATTTGCTACCTATACCCGTATTAGATGGGGGATCGATCCTGATTTCGCTTTTAGAAATTGCTACGGGTAGGAAGATTCATCCCAAGACATTAGAAAAAATTATAATACCATTTGCAATTTTATTAATTTTATTCTTCTTGTTTTTAACATATAACGATCTGCTCAGAGTTTTTTAGTTTAATATAATTACTATAGGTTGTGAAGTGCAAGGAATAAGAGATTTCTTTTCGCAGGAAGTAGTTCCCTTTTGTTCGCGACCAGAGGTGTGGCAGACAGCTTTAATGGTGAGCACCCTTGCGGCTGCATTTATTTTCACTATAGCGAATTCGCCTCATTTGGGGGGAAGTGCCGCCTTTCGGTATGGGTCAGGGGTCACTTTACGCAGCTTGGTGGCCCTTTCGGCGCTTGTTGCTGTGGGCGTGAATTGGCAACGTGATGATGCTCCTGAAAAGACTCATAAGATTGCACGTTTGTGTTCTGTTGCCTTGATTCTTGCGGGTGTGATTACGGGCAATTCTTGGATAATGGTGGCAGGTTTTGGTTTAGAAATAGGTGTCAGTGCCCTACACATGTTCTTGTTGTCTTATAAGGATAGCCATAGTCAATTTGGCATTTTTTCGGATGAAGCCAGGATACTTGCTGATCTTTGTGTGATTGGAGCCTTGGTCATTGGGGGCAGTAAATTGTGGTCTCTAGGTGCTTATGGATTTAATAGCCTGGCCTTAGGTACAATGGTAGCTTATGGGTTTACCAAATTTAATGACCAAGTAGGCCTTGCGCAAGTTAGTATAGGATCATTCTTATATGGACTTAGTATACGATCCGAACTAGTAATTCCTGGGTCTTTATTGGATCCAGATTTGCCACAAAACAGAGGACCTCTTATAGCGGGTGTGAGGTCGGATGGGTTGGGCATCGGTTTGTGTCTTGGATTGCCAGTAGCCAGCATTGTGATTGGTCTGCTTTCAGAATTTGGGGTATGGGCTCTGCTACCTGTTTATGCAGGAGTATTGATTAGTATAGGGGCACTAGCTGCATGGATTTTAGCCTCTATTTTTGTGTTAGGTCCAGCGTGGGCAGCTCGTATTGAGACGGCGCGTAATGCGGCACCTCAAAGGTTTCATCAGGCAGTCGCCTAAGTTTAGTTTATACTACAATAACGAGACGAAATTGAACGCAAAGATGCAAAGAGAACATTATCTGATTTTTGTGTGCCCTTGTCTCGATTTTAGGCTTTTTTAAGCAGCAGCCATGAAGTTAATCCACTCCTCTATGTCAAATTTCTCAGGATCGAGTGTTTTGTCGATCCCTAAAAAACACTTTTCTCAGAGGAGTTTAACATAGGGCAAGCTGCCTGAAAAAAAAGATGAAAATAAACGCAAAGAGGCAAAGACGCAAAGAATGGCGAAAACGAGGTACCACGCAAAATTTAACATCCTCTTTGCTCCTTTGCGTTTATTTTCACCTTGTCTTTGCATTGCATTTTCTAGTTTTGCCAAAAAAAGCCTAAAGTCGAGTCTGTGGGCTCTGTGGTTTTTTTGTGTTAGCTCAGATACCCCTTGGGGGTATCTGAGCTGTTGCGAAAATTTTTACTCATGTCAAAGGCAACTTAACGAACCAACTTATCGATATCGATAAGGCCACTCTTTTGCAGGATGATCACAATGATTGCAAGCGGCGCAACCCAGCGAATAAAGAATAGCCAGGGTTTCAGTGCAAAGCGCCACTTTGTTCCCGCAAGGAACTCTTCTGCGCGTATTTCTTTATCAAAAAACCAGCCAGCATAAATTGCCGTCAAAAGGCCTCCAATGGGTAGCATCCAGACCGATACTAAATCGTCTATGGTGGCAAGAAAGTTTTTCCCATAGATGATTTTCCAATTGGCAAATAGGGTGCCAGAATCTGCCAATGCACTGGGGATCCCCACGAGAAAACAACCAGCCCCAGCAATCAATACAGCCTTGGGTCTCGACCACTTGAACAGGTCGATAAAGTTGGCTACAACGACCTCTACAAGGGCAATTGAGGAGGTGAGTGCTGTGAATGTAAAGAGCACAAAAAATGTAGTCGATATCACAAGGGCGCCTGGCAACTTGGCAAAAAGTAGTGGCAACACTTTAAATATCAATCCACGGCCCTCTGTCGGAGCGACGCCGAAGGTAAAGATCACCGGAAAGATTACGAGTCCTGCCAATAAGGAAACAGCTACAATCATAGTCCCGATTAGGAGACTTGTGCGGGGGATGTCTTCCGATTTTTCCATGTAACTGCCGTAGGTTAACATAATCCCTTGTCCCAAACTTAATGTAAAAAAGGCGAGACCCAGGGCTTCCAACATGCTGGATAGCTTAAAGTTGGCATAATTAGGAGATAGCAGAAAGTGAACCGCTTGATCAAATCCATTTAAAGTCATTGTGTAGAGGCATAGAGCCACAAGCATAAATAGAAGGCCTGTCGTCATGAACTTTGCCCAATATTCAATACCCTTTTTTACACCAGGATACACAAGGGCAACTGTCAGGGCTGTAAACATAAAATGCCAAAACAAATTGATGTCGCCAGAGGTCTGGAGAGTATTAAAAATTTGTGAGATCTCTTGTGAGTTCTGATTCATGTAAGATTGGTTTAAGGACATCAGAATATAATTAAGACCCCATCCGGCCAACACGCTGTAGTAGGACATCAACAGAAAGGAGGTGATCACTGCCAACCAACCCACGCCCTTCCAAAATGTTGATCCATGCGATAGTGTGGAAAATATACCTACAGCTCCGCGTTGTGCTCGTCGGCCCATGATCAATTCGGCCGCAAAAATCGGCATGCCAATTAGGAAAATACAAAGGATGTAAACAAAATAAAAGAGGCCCCCACCATTTTCCCCAGTCACATAGGGAAATTTCCATAATGTGCCTAATCCAATGGCCGACCCTGCCGCCGCCAAAATAAAGCCTAAATGACTGCTCCAATGCTCTCTGTGTTTTGTTTCATGCATAACGCCCACAACCTATAGAAATGTAAATTTAAGCGAAGCGAGGCACTTCTAAATACCATATAGGTACACTTGAGAGGCCAAACCCCGTTAATGTTCGCATAGAAATATTTAAAAAACAATTGCTCTTTTTGGGAGCTGATTTGTATATTTTATCAGATGTAGGTACAAATACCAATGCTATTATTATTTCTGGGGTTTTATGTTTTGGCTTGCCTCTCTGTTTTTAGAAGCTGCAGTTGTAGGGATTGTCTGTTTTGTCTTTTTGCTGCTCTTTATCGTTGCAGGAATTCGCCAAATTCGTAAGGATCGTGAGCGGTAGTAGTTCTATTAAGGAAAAGGGATTGAACTATGCAACAAGGGCTACAACAGCAGCTGGATCATGCGATAGACTCTTTACCTCCTGAGGTAGCAAAATCTGTAAAAGAGTGGCTGGCGGCGGATCTGGATCCAAAAATGCACCGTCAGATTGAGGAACTACTCCTGACCAAACCTAGCGAATTGTGTGAGGGATTTTACACTAAATTGACTTTCGGTACTGCGGGCCTACGAGGCATTATGGGAGTTGGTACCAATCGTCTTAATTGCGTGACAATAGGTCTTGTTACGCAAGGATTGGCCAACTATATTTTGCAACAGTTGCCACAAGGTAGTGTGGGATCAGTGTTCATTGGCTATGACTCGCGCAACCATTCCCGAGAGTTTGCCGAAGAGGCGGCGCTTATCCTGGCCGGCAATGGAATTGAGGCGTATATCACAAATTCTTTGGTTCCCACGCCGCAGGTTTCTTGGGGATGTCGCCTATTGCATACCACCGCAGCCATCATGATCACGGCCTCCCACAACCCACCGCAATACAATGGATATAAGGTCTACTGGAGTGATGGTGGGCAGGTGCTGCCACCCCATGACACGGGCATATTGCAGCAGATACAAAAGCTATCAGGCGTGAAGTCAATTCGTAAATCCACCTCCCTTTCTGATCCAAAGATCCATTGGGTGGGCAAGGAGCTGGACAGTAGCTATTTAGAGGCAATTCAGCCCTTGCAGCTTTACCCTGATGAGGATCGCAAATTTGGGGCACGACTGAAAGTTGTCTATACAAGTTTACATGGCACTGGCATCCGTATTATGCCAGAGGCGCTTACTCAATGGGGTTTTACCTCTGTGGAATATGTAACGCCGCAAATTGTGGCGGATGGTGATTTTCCTACAGCTCCTTCACCTAATCCTGAGGAGCCCTCTGCCCTACAATTGGGAGTCGAGCTGATGCGGGAAACGGGCTCCGATCTACTGATTGCCACAGATCCTGATGGAGATCGTTTGGGGGTAGCGCTTCAGGATGGCGAAAATGTAATCCTATTGAACGGCAACCAGATCTTGACCCTATGTCTGGAGGAGATTTGCAGAGCCCTACAGGCTCAAGGCAAACTGCCTCACAGAGCGGCCGTGGTGAAGACGATTGTGACGAGTCAGTTGTTTAACGCGATTGCGACTCGCTACGGAGTGGCCTGCTTTGAGGTGCTGACGGGTTTTAAATATATCGCCAGGATGATTGCAGAGTGGATTGATGCCCCTAAAGGGTATAACTATCTATTTGGAGGGGAGGAGTCATACGGTTCTTTGTATGGCACCCAGGTGCGTGATAAAGATGCGATTTTGGCGGCTTTGATTGTTTGTGAAATTGCCTTAAAGGCAAAGCTCGAAGGGCAGACGCTGCAAGATAGGATCTATGCAATCTACAAACTATATGGGCCCCATTTTGACAAGGTACGATCCGCCAAATTGAATACAATAAGATCAGCTGGGGCTCCCTGTAATGGATCACTTTTTCCTGAAATGTGATCATATTTTGTGCAGG
>Ga0206968_10114_pt2 | contig 13606 bp, 15 predicted proteins | sample Alteio_BWOrgHeat_22_FD_153254 | JGI IMG/M metagenome (GOLD analysis project Ga0206968, IMG submission 153254) | Enriched cells from forest soil in Barre Woods Harvard Forest LTER site, Petersham, Massachusetts, United States -... | ecosystem: Environmental > Terrestrial > Soil > Temperate forest >... | reverse complement strand
CCATACCCACAAATAAAAGATGTGAAGAAACAAGTGTTGAAATACAAACGCGAAGACGGAGTAGACATGACTGCCGATTTGTACTTGCCACCCAACTACAAAAAAGAAGACGGCCCGCTGCCTACGTTTGTTTGGGCTTATCCTGCAGAATTTAAAACCAAGTCTGCGGCGGGGCAGGTGAAAGGTTCGCCTTATACATTTACCAGAATAAATCCGCTTGGCCCGCTGTTTTGGGTAACGCGCGGCTATGCTGTACTCGACAATGCTTCAATGCCGATTGTAGGCGAAGGAGATGCCGAACCCAACGATACTTATGTAGTACAATTGGTAAGCAACGCTAAGGCTATAGTTGATTATGGTGTATCGCTCGGTGTGGTAGACAGAAACAGAATTGGTGTAGGTGGCCACAGCTATGGTGCCTTTATGACTATGAACCTATTGGCACACTGTGACTATTTCAAAGCTGGTATTGCTCGCAGTGGCGCTTACAACCGCACACTTACTCCATTCGGATTTCAAAATGAAGAACGGTCGTACTGGGAAGCACCGGAAGTATATTATAATATGTCGCCATTCTCGTATGCCAATAAAATTAACGAGCCTGTGCTGATGATTCATGGCGAAGCCGACAACAATACGGGCACGTTTCCTATTCAAAGCGAACGTATGTACAATGCAATAAAAGGTCATGGTGGCACAGCGCGGTTTGTGCTCTTACCCTATGAGAGCCACGGCTACCGCGGACGCGAATCTGTCTTGCATACCCTTTGGGAGATGGACAACTGGCTGGAAAAATATGTGAAAGGATCTACGGTGTTGCCCGATAAGACAAAACTGGAAATGAAGAATTGAAAGGTGGAAGAATCTGCAGGCTGATGATGATTTCGAAGTCGGTACACTTCAAAAATCTGAATTCTTAAGTCTTTATTCTTAAATCAAATGCGACAACTCGAATTAAGAATTAAGATTGCAGATTTTAGATTTTTGAAGTAACGCACGAGACCCAGGCTGTGGGATTGACGACCTTAGAAATTCCCATCTACTATATCAAATCTTCTCAGTAGAAGAGTTCAGGTTTGCATCTGCAGGCTGACGAGGATTTAATTTCCCTTTATCCAGCCACCGTCTACTGCCAGCGACTGGCCTGTAATATAGCTTGCCCGCGCGCTGACCAGAAACGCTGCCGCAGCAGCAAACTCTGTTGTGGTACCAAACCGTTTCATGGGAATAGTTTCCTTCACCTCGTTTACTTTGGGGTTTTTCTCAACAAGGTGAGCAAGCCGGTTGGTATTGGTGTATCCGGGCAATATATTGTTAACCGTAATACCATAAGTAGCTACTTCGTTAGACAAACTTTTCATCAGACCCAATAAACTTGTGCGCACGGCATTGGATGAAATCAAGTTGTCGACAGGTTGTTTAACCGTAATAGAAGTAATTGTAAGTATACGCCCGAAACCTTTCTTTTTCATAGCAGGCAAAACCTGCTGAATAATATCAACAGCACTAAGGAACAATAAATTGTAAAGATGTTTCCAGTCTTCCAGATTGAATTGTTCGAAACCGCCAGCCGCCGGCCCCCCCCGTATTTGTTACTAAAATTTCGATATCGCCAAATGCTGCTACGCTTTGTTCCACCAAACGCTTACGCTGGGCTTCGTCTGTGATGTCGCAAACAAATGACGCTACATTACCCGGTGAGATTGTTTGAATCTCCGCTTCGGTTGCCGCCAGTGCGACAGGGTCGGTGCCACAAATAATTACCCTCGCTCCTTCCTTTGCCAACTCGATAGCTACGGCTTTGCCCAATCCCTTGCTTGATGCCAATACTAAAGCAACCTTGTTTTGAATTCCTAAATCCATTCTGATTTATTTTCTCAGGTAACTATCCGAGCCATCAAGCCAATCCTGTCTGGGAGGCGAAAAAGTGTCGGTCTCTATAACCTTGCCAATCATCAGCGCTTTGTGTGGGCGATTTCCCTTAATGATAATTGAGTCACCCGGCAATAAGTCGATATGGTTTTTCTCATCATTGTCGAACCAAAACCGGAGTGTGCCCTCTTGTACTTCAGTGACTTGCTCGTTTTCGTGAGTATGCCATGGCACGGTAAATCCGTCTTGGAATTCCATTCTGGCAATCATAATTTTTTCTCCATAGATGAATTTTCTTTTCATCTTCGGATTCACCTGTTCTTCCTTTACATTGTCCCAATTAATTTTGCTCATACTGTATTTATTTTAAGGATTAACTTCTACCGGTACTAACCAATTGCGTGTGTCTTTAATGCGCCCGGCCCTGAGTCCGTTGATTTCATCATAAAGCATATTGCTGATAACATGCGTTGCCACATCTGGTAAAACCATCCGCGTATCGCCATGCGTAATTTCAGAAATATGTGAAACCACCGCGGCAGTGCCTGAGCCAAAGGCCTCCTTCAACTTGCCTTGCTTATAAGCATCCAAAATCTCGTCGATGTAAATATCCCTAACCTCCACCTTGATCTTCTTCTCTGTAAGAATATCAATAAAATACTTTCGGGTTGTTCCGTTTAATACCGCGCCTGTTAGTTGAGGTGTTATTACTTTATCGTCTACCACAAAAAACAAATTCATCATGCCCGCTTCCTGAATTTTCTTGAACTCAGGGCTTTCGAGCCAAATGATCTGATCGAACCCTTTTTGTTTCGCCAACTGACTCGCCATTAACGAGCCGGCATAGTTGCCACCTGTTTTAGCTTCGCCTGTGCCTCCGGGCACCGCCCTGATCAACTTTCGCTCAGTCACCAATTTTATGGGTGTTGTAAAATAAGGTTGAACCGGCCCTGTATAAATATAAAACGTGTACGTGTCGGAAGGTGTAACGCCAAGCGAGCTTTCCGTTGCAAACATGGTGGGACGCACATATAATGCACTCCCCTCCGCCTTTGGAATCCAACTGCTGTCTAAAGCGATCAACGCTTTTAGGGCCTGTAAAAAAATATCCTCGGGAACGGTCGCCATACACATGCGCTCTGCCGAAAGATTAAATCGCTCGATATTCAAGTTAGGACGCAGTAACCTTGGAACTCCGTCGGCACCCATCGTAGCCTTCATCCCCTCAAAGATGCATTGACAATATTGTAAGGCCTTAGATTGAGGATCAAGTACAAAGCCCTGATACGGGATGATTCTGAAATTACCCCACTCCCCATTAGCGTAGTCCATCACAAACATGTGATCGGAGGTGTACTTGCCGAAAGGGATATTGTTAAAGTCGATGTCTTTCAGTTTCGAATTTTTCGTCTTCGTAATTTTAATATCCATGACAATTTCTTTTGTTCAGAGTGTAGCGATGAAAATGGTCTTTAAATTCTGCCTGCATTTTTCAATTAGCTACCGCTTTTCCACAAACGGTCGCATTCTCCTGGTCTATTTGAAGATGTTACTTTCTGCAGCCATCTTTTTATACTCCGGAAGTATCTTTTCATAAAGGGCTTCGTCAACTTTTTTCAATGAATTCATTAACCCGCCTATACCGGAGTCCTTCAGACTTACGCGTTGTTTCCTGATGTCTTCCATTTTCTTGCGGATTGTTCCTTCCAGTTTGATCAATTCTCTTTCGGTCATCGTACTTTAATTTTTGAAATGTAAAGATAAACTTAGTTGCGATCTGATTTTACCGAAAGGTTGGCAGCAATGGTGTGCTTAGCTGGAACGATTGCGATGTTTATGTCCAAAGGGGTCAGGATAAGGTGACTGGCTAGTCTCATTTATAATTAATCGCGTTGGTATATCGGCAGAGCCACTTGTAAAAAGCGCGCTAAATTTTGAGTGTCGGTATTGTATATACTATTTATCCTTTGTTATTTTTATATCGTCTAAGGTCAAACGCTTAATCTCATAATACTATGAATACAATTCACAGTTGGCCGTTAAAAATTGTAAGTTCAATCTTTCTATTAGCATTGAATTTGCTCGCAACTCCTGTCATGATTGGGTTTGGTGTACTAATTTCTCTGATTATCGGTGGCATTACGCTGGCAGTGATTGTCATCGTATTTCCCTTTCAGGAGATTTTCAGGAGGATTAGTTTAATGCGAGCTCACGGATGATTTGATTCGTCCGAATGAAGACTTGGTTGAGTCAAGCACTTCATGAATCTTAAATCATAGATTCTACTTAACTCGATTTTCCTTTTCTGTTATTCACAGCACTTACCTCATTAATCATTTTACCCCAACCTGGGTGTTAGATGGAAGAGTGCTTATAACCAACTTTGACTCAAAGATCGGACAGCGTGCACCAGCCTGATCTGAGTTTAAACCTAAACCAATTGATCATGAAAAAGTCTTTAGCTATCTGCTTCTCATTCGGGTTTGCAATTAGTGGCTGGGCGCAAAGTCTGGCAGAGACAAATAAGGTTACACCCGACGGATCTGCTCCGGGTGTGAAAGTTGGAACAACAAACAAAACCATTATGGATGAAGCTGAACAAAAACTGACTCTTGCCGAACAGAAGGCCAAAGAATTATTTGCTATGGTAGAGCAACGCGGACTAATCGTTGCAGGGAAATCTGAAAGCGATCTAAACGCGGAGGTGGTTAAGCTTGCCAAGGATGCCTTTGGTATTGAAAATTTCTGGCATAAGAAAATTGTAAGGGCTGGTGTTAACACTCTTCAGCCTTACAGCGGAAATCCGCCAGACCGTGTTATTCAAAAAGATGATATCGTAATATTGGATTTCGGTCCAATCTTCGAAGGATGGGAAGCTGATGTGGCAAGAACCTATGTACTCGGCAATGATCCCTTAAAATTGAAAATTAAAAAAGATGTAGAAGATGCCTGGGTTGAAGCGAAAGCATGGTATGGCAAGCAGACAAGCCTGACTGGTGCTGACTTCTTTACCTATTTGAATGAGCTTGCCAGGCGCTATGGTTATGAATATGGAGGAGAAATAGGCGGCCACATCGTAGGTCGTTATCCTCACGAGCAACCCGATAAGAAGGGTGATTTAAGTTTGGATGTACATCCCGATAATCACAGCAGCATATTGCTTTTAGACAAGCACGGAAACAAAAGGCACTGGATTTTGGAAATGCATTTTATTGACAAGGCAAAAGGTATTGGAGGCTACACTGAGCAGTTGGTGAATTAATATTCCCAGTCTATCCTTAACACTTCAAAAATCCTAATTCTTATTTCCTTATTTCGATCATTGGATTTCTTTCACTAACCTTTGAGAACAGGGCATAATTAAAATTTATGGACGTGAAGAAACGCAATGTTTAGAAGAGCGAGGACCAAACTGGCCACTCCCAGGTTGAATCGGAATTCAACTCCTTTTGGGTAAACAGATCCAACCAGTGATGTTATGAGCAATATAATCGGGCCGAAGATGAAATTGCCATAAATAGAAATCTCGACTGAGGCGGTGTTGTTTACTTTGTCTGTTATCTTATAAGGCACACCAAAGATTCTTGTACGCGAAATAGTAAGCAACTGACCCTTCAATTTTCGCATCGCTTTTTTCGAAACATTAATAACACTGCCGTCACTCAGCTCTATTTGGCGTGTGCCTCCATTGGAAATAGCATATCCAACGATTTTTACATCATGCTGCGTTTTGGGAAGTATGAAATCTGAAACAAAGACTACAGAAAAGATAAAGCAAACCCTCGAAGCAATTACAGAATAATCTACATACCTGGCCATCATTGCTAAAATTTCCTCGTAAGGAGTAGGTTTTCTTGGGGCTGAAGTCCTCAGCCATGGGCGGTAGCCCGGGTCGCGATGATAAGAGTATGAGTGTTGAGGTTCTTGAGTAGCTTCTTCTCCCGAGTCTTCCCGGGTTATTAATTCTTCATTAGCCATGACGAGTTTTTTAGGTGCTATTGCATCGACCCTCGCGAAAACGGCTACACTGTTAAAATAACTCTTTATTCAGCTAATTATTGTTCGATTTGGAAGAACACCATACTTAAATTGTCTCAGGCTTTCCACGAGCATCAACTCCGGCCAGTGAGGAAGCCCCGTGGCGCGCGTCTCACCAGCGCCAGGCCGCCAAAGTGAATGAAGCAAGATTTTTGATCCTCGCAATTCTTAACTCGCCATTCCCTATTCTTTAGCTATTCAATATATTCTTTGGGTGAAATATCCTGAACGTCGTTCCCTGATCGGGGATACTTTCTGCTTCAATCCTCGCATTGAGCTTTTCGATTTGTTGTTTTACTATAAATAAGCCAAGGCCCTTGCCGGGGGTATGCGGATGAAAGCGCTTATAAAGTTTGAAGAGATCAGTCTGATGTTTTAAAAGATCTATACCAAGTCCATTATCTGAAACTTCGAGAACAACGTGTTCTTCAGTGAGGCGAGATGAGATATGAACGAGCGGTTTTCTAACTGGTGAACGATATTTAATTGCATTGCTGATCAGGTTAAATAGAATGCTGTTGATATATGCCTTGATGGAAACGAGATTGGGCCATACAAAGTCGGTACTAATGGTGACTTCATTTGAAATGACAAATGTATTGAGCAGCTGCATAATCAGGTCTATCTCGACCTGAAGAGAAACACTTTCCAAGGCAGTAAAATTATCCTGACGGATGTCGATAATTTTGCCAAGGTCGTGAATGATCGTATCCAGTGAGCTTGTTGACTTTTCAAAAAGACCGATGATGTGTGCCCTTTCATCGTCAGTCTTGGATAAGCGGTAAAGATTCATCAGCCCGTGCATACTGGCTACGGGAGCTCTTAGATTGTGAGACACCGTAAATGAGAACTGCTGCAGCTCGCTGTTTTGGTTGATCAATTGCTGATTGGTTTGCAGCAAATCAAAATTCCTTTCGTCCAGCGATTGTTTGAGAAGGCGGTTCTTTTCCTCAAGCTCCTTTTTTTGCCGCTCAATCTCAGTATTGGCCAGCATTATACTTTCCTGACTTTGAAGCAGCTCTTCGCTTTGCGATTGGATTTCCTCGTTCTGTACTTCTATGTTTTTGTTAAGCTCATAAAGTTCTTTGTTGAACATCTGAAGCTCTACATTTTTCTTATTCAGCCGGCCAATCAGTTTTTCATTCTTGTCTTCAAAAAATTCAAACAGATCCTTAAAGAAAGCGATGCTTCCTGAGAGAAATAAAAACATGAGCAGTATCACCACATTGGCACCTACAAACCGAAAAATGGTGTACGGAGTTTGCTGGAATGAGCCACTGAACCGATAAAAGCAAAAGTCGAAGAAGATCAGTATTAGAACGTTGATCGCCAACCCTAAGAACATGGCCTTTCTTTCGCGCAAGGAAAAGATAAGCAGCGGAACAATGGAACTTGTGATGAGGATACAATACACATCTGCGCTTCGAAAATAGTTGTACCTGCCGATCATGCCAATTCTGGGAAGGAAGACAGCTACCAGAACAGCAAGCGGTATAATCACAGACATGATACTGCGCGAAAGGTTGTAAGCGTGGAAGTAATTTAAGACGATCACACTGCACAGCACAGCAATAGTGCCAAGGCCTACCAGCACTACTGTTGTGATTCCATTATTAAAAGCGAGGTAGCTGATAAGAATAAAGAAAAGAAAAGCGATGATCAGGGCGATCGCGTTTGTCAATTGAATTGAGCGTACCCTTGACCACGACCCTGCATCATCTGCGCCACTATAGACAATTCGTTTTAGCAATGAATTCAAGCGAGGTACAATTTCTATGGTTCAATCTTATAGAATACAAGCTCGAAAAAAGTAAAACAAGTAAAGCAGTTCTTACATCTGTGGTTATTTAATGCTTTTATAATGAATCAGGCGAATTGGCTTTTGCAAACTACTTGCATGAATTTTCGATGAACGCATTATTTAATCGTTGAAAAGACACATGTCATCAACCTGGTACAAAAGGAGCGTCAAAGGAATTGAACGTAGTTACCAAAGATTGGGAGATTCCTCATACGAGTAGGAATGAAATCAATTTACTTTTGAATTTTAGATTAAGCCAATTATTAGACATTACTATCCCCGGAGTAGGCGACTCGGGGATTTTCTTTTTGTTTCCCAAAAACACATGATGAATTTTCAATGAACATATTAGCCGTTGAAAACACACTTGATATCAGCTATACACCGAATTTTTTTTTCCAATTTTTTTTATTCTTTTTGCCAAAATTCTAACCCCCAAACCAAATGAATAAAGTTATTCTAGTTAGTTTATCTTTTCTGGTGTTAAGCAATTGTTTTGCTCAAAAAAGTTCTAGTGAGTCTCTTACCATTCAGTTCACAATTGATCCGGCCGTACAACTTCCTCAAACATTCTTAAAATGTAAGTCTAAAGTGGTCACCCCGATAGACCCGTTGACAAAGAAAGAAGAAGCGGATGCAGCCAAAGGCCAATCGAGCCCTGACGCTAAAATTATCGCAGTGAATGGAGCCAAGACCAAGAAATTTGCAGCATTAGAAAAATCTTACCTTGGCATAGCCGGTCGTACCATGGTTGAATCAGGTGAGGATTTATCGGTTACACTGACAACAACTGCCGTAACTGTGTCACACGTGACAGAGGCATCTCTGGCAGATCTTAAAATGGACGATGAAATTTTCCGTTATTCTGTTTCCGCCTCGCTCAATGTAAAGGACAATACCGGCAAGGTTTGGTTAGACCAATTGGTGGTGGATCCGGCCGTGGAGCAAAAAATTACCAAGGCCGCCATGTATTTAGACCCTACTTATCGGGTCAGGATAGCTCTTCATCCAAAAGACGTAAGTGAGATCTTTAAACAGTTTATGAACGACAACAGCCCGCTGGTTTTGGAAGATATTACGGCCAAAGCGCATAAGGCAATAGCCGATGCTTTCGAAATCCAGGAGAAGAAAGTTGTTGTCGGACTCTTCAGTGTTAAAGGGAAACCATTTGCAGAACTGGGTACATCAATAGACAACGTGCAGGATGCAATGTCAAAGTTCAGGTCTTTCAGCAAAAAGAACAGGATACCAAAAGAAGAGGTAGATAAGGCTTTTGGCGATGCCGTTGTTGTGTGGGATAAATACATGACTGAAAAGAAATCGGAAATGGAGGAAAAAGCTTTTAAGGGCCTCAGCTTGAACTGCGCTCTCGCGTGCGCGTGGAGAAATGAATTTGATAAAGCCAATACCTACCTCGCCAATGTAGAAGAGGCCAAGAGCGCACCCGTTGAGTCTGCGGACGGACAAGATAGTCCTCCATCTCAGCTTGGTGCGACTGTGATGCTAAGCTTTCAGGAGTATGCCTCTAATTTGAATGGCCTGGTGAAAGCACTCAGCGAGTATAAAGAGAGAGTTAAAATTGTTCAATAACCCTCAGTTTTGAAAATCAAAATACCGGTGGAAACATCGGTATTTTTTTTATTTTAAATCAATACTGAATCGAAACCCCACGGCAACCAATCCAGGCTTGACAACCTACAGCAACTAAAGGTGACCGATATCAAAATGAGCTTTTAAATATAGGTTGATCAGCCTAGTGCAAAAGGAAAGGGGCCCGAATAGATTGCACCATAATTACCAAAGATTGGGAGATTCCTCATACGAGTAGGAATGAAATCAATTTACTTTTGAATTTTAGATTAGGCCAATTATTAGACAGTACTATCCCCGGAGTAGGCGACTCGGGGATTTTCTTTTTGCTCCTGAATTTAAGAGTTGGCGAATTTGAGAATCATCATGGTATCTCTTTTCGGCCGTTGGTTAGCTTATATTTTCATCAGATGCTATCTGATCATTATTTTGTTCCTGGTTTGAGTGATTTTAAGAGGTAGCTCTTAAAAAGCATTAGTACAAACGCCAAGATGGGTTCGGGGTGGTGACGACAGCCGCTTTCGGCAAAACGATCCATTCGTTGGTGTTAATCAGTCTTCAATCGAGTTCAACCGGTCTTCGGTTGGTGTTAACCAGGCTTCGGTCTAGTTTAATTAGTCTTCGGTCAGGTTTAACCGGCCAGCGGTCAGTGTTGACCGGACATGGGTCAGGTTCAACCAGCCATCGGTTGGCATTAACCAGGCTTCGGTCTTGTTTAATTAGTCTTCGGTCAGGTTTAACCGGGCATCGGTCAGGTTCAACCGGCCTTCGGTTGGGCTCAACCAGTCACCGGTTGGCCTTACCCAATGCCCAATAACGCCCATAAAAGCACTTTTTGCCGTTCTTAGTCCTTGCAATGGACGAATTTGAATAGCCTTTGGAGAAATCTTGTACGGTTAAGAAGCCTCAATAGGCAAAAAGGTATCGACTACCTCATACATTCCCATCTCAAACTTGGCAATCTCAAGCGCCTGTTCTAAAAAAGGTGAGGCAGATGAATTTTTACGCATGTTTTGATAGTCCTCAATGCTTTTCCATTGGGCATACATGGTGACCTTCGTCCCGTCAATACTGCGGTGAAGACTTGAAGAGACAAAACCTTTTATTTTCCTCACGCTGCTCTCAGTCGCTAAGGTCAATAAGTCGACAAGTTTCTGTTGGTTTACGGGATCTACAGTGAAGACATTGATCAGTGTCAGAAAGTTGTCGTGTTTATTGATTTTTGTCATACAGCGGGAGTGTTTTCAAGGTTCAAGTATCACCTTCAGGCAATTGTCTTTTTTGTTGGCGAAAATATCATAACCCATCACTCCCTTTGACAATGGCATACGGTGAGTGACGATACTGGTAAATGGATACTTCTTTCGCTGAATCAATGGTACAACTGTTGGCATCATCGCCCTTGCAGGACAACGCCCTGTAACCAGAGTTAAATTTTTATCATAAGCCTGCACCGGCGAAAACGGAAAATGTTTGTCGGAACAAACACCCACACTTGAAATAATTCCGCCTGGCCGCACCAGATTAAATGACAGCTGAAAACTAAACTCATTGCCAATCGCCTCCATAACAGCATCAGCACCTCGTCCTTGCGAAGCCTCTTTAATGATTTCTAATGGGTCAGTGCTCGAAACATTGATCGGAGTTGCTCCAAATTGTTGGGCAATGCGTAGCCTCGACTCCTCTTTATCAATGGCGAAAATTTTTTCGGCCCCGTACTCCAAAGCACCAGCAATAGCCATCAGGCCAACAGGCCCGCATCCAACTATGGCATAGACTCCTCCCGGTTTGATTTGTGCTTGCTTTGCGCTATAGAAGCCGGTGGAAATAATATCTCCGGCGAGCACACCTTCTTCCATCGAAACATTGTCAGGTAACTTCACCAGCGTAGAGTCTGCGAGAGGTACGCGAACATATTCTGCCTGACCTCCATGGAGGCCCTTGCCTTTTTCCACCCATCCAAAAAGCTGACTTTCAACACATCGGCTTGTCAATCCGATCTTGCAATAAAAACACATGCCACAACTCACCGAGAAAGGAGATATTACCGCATCGCCAATCACAAAAGTCCTTACCTCTTTTCCAACTTCAACTACGTCTCCTCCAAATTCGTGACCCATGCAGGTGTGTTGGTCTATACCTTTCTCCCTTCCATAATAAACATGGAGATCGGAGCCACAAATAGCACAGCAACGAACTTTTACAATGACATCGGTAGGATTGACAATACCCGGGTCATCTGTTTTTTCGTAAGTGATTCTTTCGATTCCATTAAATGTAAGTGCATTCATTGAAGTATAACTTGTATTACGAAACTACATTAAAATGCAGCTTGATATAAACTAACGATAAAGAAATTTGACTTCGCGCCGTGCGAATCCCCCGAGCGGAGTGATTCGATTATCATAGGTGTGACAATACCAACATTGCGGAAAATAGATTTATTTCAACCGCTGCTGACAACGTCTTATCGGCAAAAATGGCTCTTCAAATCCGGATCGGGTTTTCGCCATTGTCATTGTTTTATCAAATACGTAAAAGTTAGTAACCCACAGGTTCGGGATTAAACCAAATTCAAATCTTATGGAATTGTTAGCAGTCTTATTAGTAGGTGGTGTAGCCGGTTGGCTTGGCAGTATGATTTACAAAGGCAGCGGGCTAGGCCTGTTTGGCGACATCATGGTTGGCCTGCTTGGCGGATGGCTGGGCTATTGGTTGTTTGATCGTCTGGGCATCTCTCTCGGCCATGGTTTACTGGGCTATATTTTCACAAGCGCTATCGGGGCGATCATTATTCTGTTTCTGGTTAGAGTGATTTCTAAGAAGAGGTGATGTGTGGTGAGGGATAGGTTCAGTCGGTGACAACACCGACCTTGAGCAATTCAATTAAGTGCAGTATGCTTCAGGTCGGAAGACCTGAAGGCACTGGATCCTTCATACAAAATCGTCTGAGATTTTTCAACCACGTTGGTGAAGAAACATCAACGCTGCAGAAGAGGGTCATTCAATTCTTTGGGACGTACTTAATATCTATATCAGATGAATGGCTATTGAAAATAAAATGAATTTGTAGCCATATTCTAAAAAGTACCAAAGGGATGCAGCGAAAATCAATGCATAAATCAGACTGAAGAATCGGGTGAAATGAAAAAACCGTTTGGAGGAGATGGCCACGTAAATAATTAATATAGAATAAACAAAAATAACCATTGAGTTGTCGGAGTGGAACACTTGAAATCCGATTAATTGTGTCAATATCAGAATTAAGGGTAAAATCAGGAAACCGAAGAGTATGAAAAAAGAAATGAGTTCTGCACTAAAAATAAAATGATCGAAATAAAACTTTCGTTTTTTGAAGCCAACGACAAATGAAATCGCCGCTAAAAAAGGTATTATAATGAATAACAAAAACTTCGAGGTCTTCTCTCCTTTATGAAGAAACACTTCCTCCAGTTGTTCATTGGTAAAATGTTTTTCTTCTTTCACTTTTTCAATTTGCTCTGTGGCGTAGGCCCCGAACAACCGGTTTTCTTTGTAATAATGCAACCGCATATTTAACCCTTCAAACACCGGAAATAAAAGATAAAGAATCACAAGCATCAGAAAAAAAGAAAGAGGCTTAAAATATTTCTTACGAACTCCGTTGCAGAAATCCTCAGAGATCTTTCCGGGTTTTGAAAGCATTGCCTTAATGCTGTTAAAAAAGGTCCCTTCAAGGTGAGTGAAGAAGTGCAACACTTCTTCGATCAGATGCTTAAATGAGCGGTCATTAGTATAGACTTTTTCGCCGCATTCAGGGCAAAATTTTCCGGCAAAAGAACTGCCACAGTTTTTGCAGACGTGTTGACTACTCATTTCCCAATGTTTCTAAGATTAAAAATACCATTTAATATGTAATCCTGTGCCCCCTCATTGCTCAACAATTCGTGATTCAATCAGGGATCACATCTCCTGTGTCTCCCCTCACCGAAATAAACGTTTGGCGAAACAGTCAATGTTGGCAATCCACACTTGCAAAATCATCTGTGATTTGCCACAATACCTCGTTGTCTTATTAGTCGGTGGTGTAGCCGGTTGGCTTGGTAGTATGATTTACAAAGGCAGCGGGCTAGGCCTGTTTGGCGACATCATAGTTGGCCTGCTAGGTGGATGGCTGGGCTATTGGTTGTTTGATCGTCTGGGCATCTCTCTCGGCCATAGTTTACTGGGCTATATTTTCACAAGCGCTATCGGGGCGATCATTATTCTGTTTCTGGTTAGAGTGATTTCTAAGAAGAGGTGATGTGTGGTGAGGGATAGGTTCAG
>Ga0206968_10259_pt1 | contig 13749 bp, 13 predicted proteins | sample Alteio_BWOrgHeat_22_FD_153254 | JGI IMG/M metagenome (GOLD analysis project Ga0206968, IMG submission 153254) | Enriched cells from forest soil in Barre Woods Harvard Forest LTER site, Petersham, Massachusetts, United States -... | ecosystem: Environmental > Terrestrial > Soil > Temperate forest >... | reverse complement strand
CAACCGTTAATACTAAAGGTATTGAAACCGCACCTTTTTTAGCTCCTGATGATTCAACACTTTATTATACATCCAATGGATTGCCTGGTTATGGTGGTGGTGATATATACGTAACATACAGACTTGATAATACATGGCAAAACTGGTCGAAACCAAAAAACTTAGGGCCAAAAGTAAATACAGAAACCGATCAATCATTTTTGGAAGTTGTAAATAACAAAATTTATTTCTCCTCAGAAGATAATTTAGATGGAAATTTAGATCTATATACATTAGTTCCGGATAAAACATTAGCCGTACAACCTAGTGTTACAAAAGAAGTATCTGGCAAAATAGATAATTCTCCATCACCAATTGTAAATTCTGATCAATCATTAAGTACTATATTTTTCGACTTTAATAAATATGAAATAAAAACAAATTCAATTAATGAATTAACAAGATTAGCCAATCTCTTATTAGAATCACCATACACTCAACTGGAGATATCGGGACATACTGATGCTATTGGAAGTGAAGATTACAACTATGTATTAGGACAAAAAAGAGCAGATGCCGTTTCAAATTATTTCATTAGTAAATTTAATATTACCGAGAATCGTTTAATCGTAAAAAACTATGGTGAAACAAAACCTATTGCTGATAATAACACAGAGGAAGGTCGCCAATTAAATCGGAGGGTAGAAATGACGTTTAAAAACAAATTGCTCGTTACGAACTAACACTTTCAAATTTTAATTTAAATATTTTTCTGTCGGAATATGAGTTGTATTTCGATAGAAATTATTTTATTTAGATCAATTAAAAAAAATTGAATGATACTTCAATAGGCATATTTCATTTAATATACGTACCTTGGCATATATAAATTATGCTTTTTGAAGATCTAAACATACCTAAACCCTTGTTAAAAGCATTGAACGATCTTGGTTTTAAAAATCCAACTCCGATTCAGGAAAAAGCATATCCAATTATTTTATCGGGAAAAGATACTGTGGCGATTGCGCAAACCGGTACCGGTAAAACATTTGCCTATTTGCTGCCTTTATTAAAACAATTACCATTCTCTGAACAAAAACAGGCTCGTATTTTAATTGTCGTTCCAACCCGTGAGTTAGTTGTGCAAGTTGTTTCAGAAGCAAAAAAATTAGCAACATACATGAATCTTCGCATTGGTGGTATTTATGGCGGCGCAAATATTAACGTGCAAAAACAATTAATTTTTGATGGGTTGGATATTTTAATTTCTACTCCCGGACGTTTAATGGATATGATCTTAACACGAACTTTGCAGGTTAATGCTATTCAAAAATTAGTAGTTGATGAAGTAGACGAAATGTTTAATCTCGGTTTTAGAACACAGGTTTTTAATATTGTAGACGTATTGCCTAAGAAAAGACAAAATCTTTTGTTTTCTGCTACAATGGATGAAGATGTGGAGAAACTAATCAACCACTATTTCATTCAACCGCAATATGTAGAAATTGTTACCAGAGGTACGCCAATTGAAAAGATTGTTCAAAAAGCATACTATGTTCCTAATTTTTATACAAAAGTAAATTTACTTGAATACTTTTTAAACACAGATAAAGAATTCAAAAAAATATTGGTGTTCGCGAAAAATAAAAAACTTGTTGATGTTTTATTTAAGGAAATGAATACTCTTTTTCCAGATCAAATAAGTGTAATGCATTCTAATAAAACACAACCGCAACGTTTTGCTGCAATCAAAAATTTTGATGAAGGCAAGCATCGGGTTTTAATTGCGACAGATATTATTGCCCGTGGATTAGATATCCCGGAAGTTAGTCATGTTATTAATTTTGATACACCTTCAGAAGCTTCTGATTATATTCACCGAATTGGGAGAACTGGTCGTGCCAATAGCATTGGAACCGCTATTACTTTTATAACGGAAAAAGAAAAAGAGAATCAGGAAAAAATAGAAGGCCTGATGAATAAAAAAATACCAATGTTTTCTATTCCTAAAACAGTTGAAATTTCTGAGGCATTAATAGCGGATGAAAAAGAATATAAAGCAGATAAAAATCTTAAAAAACTTTCTAATAAAGAAACTCCAACAGGTGCGTTTCACGAAAAAAAGGCAAAAAATAAAAAAGTAAATTTGGGCGGTAAACGAAGACGAGAAGGAGAAAGACGTGCAGAAGAACAGTATAAAAGAAAAATGAATAGGTAGTATTTTTCTTCGATTACATTTTCTATGATAAAACTTTAGGAACGCATTTATTAAAAAAAAATAACGCTAATTATTAATCCCCTTTAATTTTTTCTTTCGTCACTTTTTCCTTAGTCGAAAAAATAACCAAAAAGATAAGGCAAAAAATGCTCTAACCCACTCTACAAATTTGTAAGACTCGTTTTGAAAAGTAGCTAAAGCCCTTTCCAACTCGTCTAACAAATTTATATTCACCCTTCTCAAGCTCGCCTTTTTGCCAAGCCAACACACCTTGTACATCGAAATAGATTTTCATATTTAAAAAAGTGCTAAAAACCCTAACGAATAAAGTCTTTTATATATGAAAAGCCTGCGTGAATGATTGTAGTGGAAAGCCCGCAGCGCAGCGAGGACTTGTAACGGAAAGCATGACCCCGCGTAAAAATTATTTAGAAGCAATATTAAATTGCGGGGACACGCCCAAACTAAAAACTAATTAAAAAGCAATTCTTAATAAAAGAAGCTCTTTAATCTATAATATTTCTTTAATTGTAGTTATTTTAGTAGTATCAAAATATCACATGTCAATTATAGTAGAAAATATAACCAAACTTTATAAAGAGCAAAAAGCTTTAAATAATGTTTCATTTAACGTAAACGAAAATGAGATCGTTGGTTTTTTAGGTCCAAATGGTGCGGGTAAAAGTACAATGATGAAAATCATAACGTGTTACATTCCGCCGACAGAGGGCAAAGTAAAAGTTTGTGGATTTGATATTAACGATCAGAGCATTGATGTGAGAAAAAATATTGGTTATTTACCAGAACATAATCCACTTTATTTGGATATGTATGTAAAAGAATTTCTTGTTTTTATTGGAGGTTTGTATAAAGTAAAAAACATCAATCAACGCGTAAAAGAAATGATTGATCTTACAGGATTGCAAATTGAACAAAATAAAAAAATTGGTGCTTTAAGTAAAGGTTATCGTCAGCGTGTTGGTTTAGCTCAAGCAATGATTCATGATCCAAAGGTATTGATAATGGATGAACCAACTACAGGATTGGATCCAAATCAGTTAGAAGAAATTCGCGGTCTCATAAAAAAATTAGGAAAAGAAAAAACGGTAATGTTAAGCACACATATTATGCAAGAAGTTGAGGCAGTTTGTGATCGTGTGATTATTATTAATCACGGAGATATTGTTGCGAATGATACCACACAATCTTTAAAGCAATATAAAGCTAAACAAATTATTAGTGTAGAATTTGATAGTATAATTGACTTAAGTAAAATTCAATCTATTGAAGGTGTTGAGTTGGTTAAACAGTTAGAAGGTAACAAATACCAAATTATTACAAGTGATGAAAAAGATATTCGTAAAGACATTTTTAATATTGCCGTTCAAAATAACATTGGCGTTTTAACTTTAAATAAAGAAGAACAAAAAATGGAAGATGTGTTTAAGGAATTAACAAAAAAGTAATTTCTATTTTAAACCCTAATTCCGATCACAAGTACATCATCAATCTGAGAAAGCTTCCCTCTCCATTTTTCAAAAATTTTGTACAAAGAAGCTTTTTGTTCTTCCATTGACTGATCTTGAATATTCACTAAAGTTTCTTTAAATTGTTTATACATAAATTTCTTACCGCCTGGTTTTGTGCCTTCTATATGTTCACCGCCAAACTGATCGGCATAACCATCAGTGAATAAATAAATGGTATCACCTTTTATAAGGTCTAATTTTCTATTGGTAAAAGGTTTTGGAATTTGATCCATTGAAGCAGTAATTGGTTGCTTATCTGCTTTAAATTCCATTAGCTCCTTATTTCTGATAACATACAATGGATTATTAGCTCCAGCATATTCTAGTCTCATTCCCTCGATATCGATACAACAAAAAGATATATCCATTCCATCCCTCAACGGTGTTTCATTACTGTTTTTATTCAAACTCTTTTTTAATTCAGAGTTAACAAAGTCTAATGCTGCTGAAGCTGAGCTTACCGTTAAATTATTGAGTGTTTGATTTAATAAAGAATTTCCTATGATACTCATGAAGGCTCCGGGAACGCCATGACCTGTACAATCTACAGCGGCAATGATCAAAACATTAGTTCCGGCTTTATAATGAAACCCATCATTCGATTGAATGTCTTGTTTGATGGTATTATTTGTGAACCAATAAAAGTCGCCACTCACAGTGTCTTTTGGTTTAAAAAATATAAATGATTGCGGCGCAAATTCTTTTAGCTTTTCTTTTTCAATGAAAATAGATTGTTGGATTCGTTTAGAGTATTCTATACTATCCGCAATATCTTTATTTCGTTCATCAATTATTTCACGTTGTTCATTTATTTCACTTTCCAGTCGCAAACGTTCAGTAATATCACGCGCATAAATTACAATGGCTGGTCTGCCTGCGAACGGTGCAACTTTCGCAGAACATTCAACTGGAATTAATTTTCCGGATTTTGTTCTAAATGGAATATCTTTATATATCAAGCCACCTTTTTCCCAAACATCGGCAACTATGCTCGAACTTTTTTCCAAATATTCTTTTGGATGCAGATCAAACAGAGAAAGACTTTCGAGCTCTGCTTGTGTGTACTCCAATAATTTCGCAGCACTAGGATTACTTTGATGAATTCTTCCATCAACAATATCAATTACAATAACCGAATCGTTCGCTTGATCAATAATACTTTCGTAATTACTTAATTGTTTCTTTAGAGAAGCTATTGTGTTTTCGTAATTGCTTTGATCTTCTTTTGTAAGAGTTGTTTCTTTTTTGATAATAGTTTCTTTGGTTACATTTACCAATGGATCTGCTTCTTTAGAGTTCTTATATTGGCCATCTAATTGTTCAACTATTGGAAATATTAAAGAAGGATTTAAAAATTCACCAATTTTATCGGGACGAGAAACATAGCGTACAATTCCTTTTTTATCTACTAAAAATGAAGCAGGTAAAGGAATACCTTCGTCGTATTTTTCAGCGAAGTCGTTATCGTACTCTTTTAATTGTACACCATAAACCATTGCGGTTTTTTGTCCTTCATCGGAAAGCACTTTAAAATCCAATCCCAATTTTTCAACCATTCCTTTGTTCACCCCAACAGGATCGGGGCCAATAGCCATTACCAGAATATTTTTTTGCTGAAACTTATCGTTATTCTTTTCATAAGTACGTAACATCATGTGACAACCCGGACACCAATCGCCACGTACGAATATTAAAAGTAAATGACGTTTATCTTTATAATCAGATAGCTTTACTAAATTCTCATTCTGATCTTTTAATTCAAATTCATTTGCCGGTTTACCAATTTGAACACGATAACCACCTTTTGTATGCGCCAATAATTGTTTTTTATCTTTTATAATTCCCCAACCTAAAACGCCGGCAAATAAAATAATTGGTAAAGGAAATGCATAGCCACGCCAATCATACTTCCCTAATAAATTCACAAGTAAATATCCTACGAAAGCAAGAGTGAACATTAAGGGCTCAAACCACGAATGACCTGTGTAAGAAAATATACTAAACAGTACGATCCGTAAAATAGAACCGCACGCAGTTAAAAGCATAATTAAACTAAATAATGGAAGTCCATCACCAGAACGATCGATTGAGTAACCTAAAATAATTGACGCTATAAAAACATTACTGAATTGATACCAACTTGTATACTTTGAAACTTCTTTTATAGAAGCAAAATAAGCAACTAAGGAAAGAATGCTTGCGATGAGATTGAATCCGAATGCTAAACATACTATAGCTCCTATATTTAAAAATAAACCGAGGGTTGTACTTGCTTGTATATTCTTCATAATTATTAAATCAAATATAATAATTATAAATTCTTATTTAAACTATCCGTAAAAAAATTGAAAAAATCTAATTGAAATAGCCTATTTGGCTCGGAAATTATTTTCGTAATTTAGTAATTAGGCCAGTTGTAGAAAAGCCGTCTAAGAATGGAATTGTAATAACTTTCCCGCCCTTAGCTTTCACAATATCACTTCCAATAATATCCTCTATCTTCCAATCACCACCCTTTACTAATATGTCAGGTTCAATTAATTTAATAAGATCAAAAGGAGTATCCTCGTTAAAATAAACAATAGCATCTATGCACCCTAATGCTCCTAAAATTTTCGCACGTGCGTCTTGCGAATTTATTGGTCTCTCCGGGGCTTTATTCAAACGTTTAACCGAATCATCAGAATTTAAACCTAATACTAAAACATCTCCAAGATCACGGGCTTGGGTTAAATAATCAACATGCCCAGCATGTAAAATATCGAAGCAACCATTGGTAAAGACAATTCTTTTTCCAGTAAATTTTTTAGCATTCACATAACGCAAAATGCAATCTTTGGAAATTATTTTATCGGTTAATTGATTATGAAACGACATTTTTATTTCTATTTATTATTGGTAAAACAAGAAGGGAAATTATTCCCAAAACTACTATTAAAATAAATTGACTTGTCCATGATAACCAAGGTAAAGCAAAAGCTGAGACCTCATCAATACCATATGTACTCATTAATATACCACTTAAGATAAATGGATAGGCGCCTAAACCTCCCGGCGAAAATATAACACCAAATGTTCCAAACAATAATAGAGTTAATGCTTCTCCTTGTCCTAATTTAGAAGTTCCGGGAATTGCAAAAAAACAAAGGTATAATGAGTAAAAATAACAGAGCCAAATTAGAAAGCTTAACAGAATAAACATAAACGGATTTTCCATTTTGCGAATAGAACCGATTCCTTCTCCTAAACCTTTTAAAATATTTCCGAATTTTCCTTTTAATAATGTTGCCAACTTTTTTCTAAAAAAGAAAAAAGTTGTTATTGCAATTACGACACTTAAAATTAAGATAATGCTTTTAAGAGGGCTTTGAGATAAATTTGCAAGTCTTTCTCTTACACTATTAAATACATAGTAATTCGCGAGGCCAATCAAATTTGAAAATTGTAAAACCAGAGTTAAAAAAAATATAATGAGGAAAAGAATAAAGTCTACTATTCGTTCTGTAATAACTGTACCTAGAGCAATTTCAAATGGAACTCCATCATATTTAGTGGCCAAAGTACACCTCGAAATTTCGCCCATCCGAGGAATACCATAATTTGCAAAATAGCCTATGAGCACATGACAATTAGCATTAATAAAGCCAACTTTTTGTCCTAATGGTTTAAGCAAATAATTCCATCGATAAGCCCTTAGCATGTGGCTGAATATAGAAACGATCATTGAAATGATGACCCAAAAATAATCGGCATTTTTAAAGGCTGTAATTATTTTTTCTCTGTAAGGAGCAACCTGTTTTAATGAAAGCCAAACCAATAAAATTCCAATACTGAATAAAATTACGAATTGGATTATTGACTTAGCAGACTTATTCAAAACCTATTTTTTTAGTTTGTTAGTTGCCGTATCGGGAAAAACAACCCAGGGTTTAAATGATTTTGCTTTTTCAAAATCCATACTTGCATACGATAAAATTAAAATAACATCACCTAATTTAACTCTAAGAGCAGCAGGACCATTTAGGCAAATAACACCACTTCCTCTTTCGCCTTTTAAAACATATGTTGTAAAGCGTTCACCATTATTTTTGTTTAAAATATGTACTTGTTCATTTTCAATTAAATTAGCAGCGTCCATTAAATCTTGGTCGATTGTAACACTTCCAATATAATCTAATTCGGCCTGTGTAATAGTCACACAATGTAATTTCGATTTCAATACTTGAATTTCCATATCGGTGGCAAATGTAAGTTATTTTTTCAAATATAGATTAAGTTTTAGGTGCTTTATAAAGGGGTACGGTGCTACAAGGTTCGCCATACATAATACTCTTTACATGTGGTTTTAATAAAGCGGTAAGCTTTACATAAGCGTTTATTGGGATAGGTTTTTCACCACAACCTTTGATCACAATTCGAGCATCTTTAAATTGCTTTATATCCAGACTCAAAAGTTTTTCTTCGAATAATTCGTTCTCCAATAAATTTAAATCCCCAAATACAATTTTTTTTGCAAAAGGTTCAAGGGCTAGTGTTAATAGCATATAAGCCCAAGTTGGCACAATGGCGTCTACTGAACAAGTTATTGCAACTAATTTATCTTTGTAAATAGTCCAATCATTATTTTTAATAAAATCACGAAAATCTTTCTCCTTTAAAATTAACTCTTGAAACAACAATGGTTTAATATCAAATAAAATGCGCTCACCAGAAACATAATACTCCTCCAGGTCAATAGTAACAATTCCACTATTCGCAACTTTATTTTCTATTTCACTCATTCCTTTTACTTTGCACTTTTGACCTTAGACTTTTTACTTTTTCTTACATAAATCCTAATTCCAACTGCGCTACTTCACTCATCATTTCTTTTTCCCAGGTAGGTTCAAAAGTCAATTTTAGTTCAGCTGATTTAATTCCCTGAACAAGTTTACATTTATTTTCTACTTCAGCCGGTAAACTTTCTGCTACCGGACAGTTAGGCGATGTTAAGGTCATAACAATTTTTAAATTATTTTCATCATCTAAATGTAATTCATAAATAAGACCTAACTCCCAAACATCAACAGGGATTTCAGGGTCGAAGCAAGTCTTAATCTCATCGATTACACGTTGCATTAATTCTGTGTTTTTTGTTACTATTATCGCGGCCATATCATTAGTTTAATGTCGAAAGTAAAAAGTGTAAAGTTTAGTCTCCTATTTTTATACTTTTCTCTCATTTATATAATTCATTAATCCAAAAATCATTTTACTTATTGATGAAACTAGTTCATATAGTATTTTAAACTCTTCATTTGTTATATAAGTTAAATCAGAAGCGACATACAACTGGCACCTTAACTCGCCTGCAGAGCCTTTAGCAATTGTCAAAAAATAAGCAAATTGTTTATTTGCTTTCCTCTCAAAACCTTCTGAAATATTTGATAAAACAGAAATAGCGCTTCTTCTAATTTGATCCTTAAGTGAATAATCTTTTGAAAATTTATCGTGATTGGTAATAATGTAAATTTCCTTGCAAAGCTTCCTTGATGCCTTCCACACTTCCAAATCTTCAAAACTTTTTACTCCAGCCATACTTTTAACTTTCTACTTTCTACTTTTTACCTTCCACTTTCTACTTTTCACTCAATTTAATCGCGTCTAATTTCATTCTGTTAATCATACTTACTAATCCATTTGCACGAGTTGGCGATAAATGTTCTTTGAATCCTATTTTGTCAATAAATTCCAATTTTGTATCAATTATTTCTTTCGCCGTTTGCCCACTTAATACTCTAATCATTAAAGCTACCATTCCTTTTGTAATGATGGCATCTGCATCTGCTGTAAAATAAATTTTTCCATCTTTTAATTCAGAATTTAACCATACTCTACTCTGACAACCCTTTATAATATTTTCCTCAATTTTACATTTTTCATTTATCAATGGCAACGTTCTACCAAGATCTATTAAGTGTTCATATTTTCCTTCCCAATCATCACCAAATATTTCAAACTCGGATATTATTTCTTCTTCGATATCAGTTATATCAGATTTCATTATTATAAACCATTCAATTTAACAATAAGTAATCTACCATAATTGATAAATCGTTTTTCGATTAAAAACCAAGATATACAAGCAATTCCTACCGCAATTACAACAGATATAACCATTTTTAAATACACAGTTTGGTCTACGATAAAATGTTGAACAATCTGTTGAACTAAAAAACCCCACAAATAAATACCATATGAAACATCATTCTTAATTTTAAATCGCTTAACGATTTCTGTTGCAGAAAGATTTATTATTAACGAGAATATAGTGAAGCAAAATACGAGTTCTGTAAATCGAGTACCCCATAAGATAAAAGTTAACAGAGATAAGCCAATTGTTTGAAGAAAATTTGTTGTGAGTTTGTCTTTATTAATAGCAAGAATTGCGCCCATTGCGAAACAGGCTGGCAATAATGCAATTTCCGGGTTATCACTTTTCCAATACGTAAAAATTCTGTGCGGCAAAATGAGATCAATAATAAGTAATCCAAACACAATGCTTGCAGCCCATTTATTTTTTAAAATGCCAATAGAAAATATTGCCAACAAAAATAAATAACAGCCAACTTCTTCCGGTAAACTCCACAATGCACCATTTACTACATTTGGGTATTTATTTGCGTGAAATAAATCGGGAATAAAATATTCTGTTTTAAGCAAGATATTATTTTTAAAGTAGAACAACGGTTGACCAGTATTAAAGTAATTAGACAAAGGTAAACTTGTAAGGAAAGGACCAATTACGAAAGCTGTTAATAGACAAATAAAAATTAATGCCGGGAATATTCGGAATATTCGTGAAACTGTAAAATGAACAAAACTTTTGCTTTTTATAATGCTATTTGTAACAACTAAACCGCTAATAAAGAAAAATATTTTCACCGCTAAAGCTCCTGAATAAGTAAAACCAGTAAAATTCTTAATTTGATCTATTTCACCTACAGAAGGAAAAAGAATATAAGAATGACCGACAATAACTAATAATGCTGCCGCAATTCTGAAAAGATCAAGATTGTTGTTTTCTCTTCTTAAAAGATCGTTCACTAATATGGAGGAGTTCCATTTCATTAATTTAACATTGTAATTGCTTTTTTCAATTTTTCAATAAAATAATCAATCTCTTCTTTTGTGTTATAAAGAGCAAAAGAAGCACGGATAGTTCCTTGGATTCCGTAAAACTGCATTAAGGGCTGAGTACAATGATGCCCGGTTCTCACAGCAATACCATATTTATCCAATAAAGTTCCTACATCAAACGGATGTTGGTTTTTTACATTAAAAGAAATTACGGAAGCTTTGTTTAAATGATTAGCGTAAATCTCAAGTTCTGAAATTCCATTCAGCATTGTTTGCGCATAACATAAAAGCTCATGTTCATGTGCGGCAATTTCTTTTATTCCTAAAGAATTTATAAAGTTTATTGCGTCTGCCATTCCTAAAACTCCTTCAATATTTGGAGTTCCAGCTTCAAATCTCATCGGACCATCAACATATTCCGTTTTTTCGAAAGTAACTGACTTAATTGTTCCACCACCAGTTTTAGACATTTGTAATTTACCCAATACATTCTCCTTTATAAATAATACTCCTGTTCCGGTTGGTGCATATATTTTATGCCCACTAAAAACAAAAAAGTCACAATCTAAATCTTTCACATCTATCTTCATATGAGGTACAGATTGTGCACCGTCAATTAAAATTAAAATATTAGGATTGATTTTTTTTACTTCTTTTATTATTTCTTTAACAGGGTTAATAACTCCTAAAGTATTTGATACATGAGTTAAAGCAAGCACTCTAGTTTTATCATTAACTAATTCTTTTAATCTATCAACTTGCAAAGTCCCATCTTGATTGATTGGAATCACCCTTAACTTTCCATTGTTTCTTTCACACGATAATTGCCAGGGCAAAATATTGCTATGATGTTCCATTTGAGAAACAATAATCTCAGATCCGGTCGGAAAATTTAATCCATTTGCAACTATATTAATAGAGTCGGTTGTTCCAGAAGTAAAAATAATTTCAGAATCGTTTGCATTAATAAAATCAGAAACAGCTTTACGAGCCTTTTCATAAAGTTCCGTTGCCTCTCTGCTTAAAGTGTGCACGCCACGATGAATGTTCGCGTTTTGTTCCGAATAATACTTTACAATTCCATTAATAACTCCTCTCGGTTTTTGAGTAGTAGCACCATTATCAAAATAGACAAGTGAACTTTTATTTACTTGTCTATTAAGAATAGGAAATTCTTTTCGTATTTTTTCAACATCAATCAATTAGTACAATTTGTTTAATTCTGTTTCAATATAATTTTTCAAACTTTCAATTTCAATTTTATCAACAACTTCCTGAGCAAATGCATGCAATAATAATTTTCTCGCGCTTTCTTCTCCAATCCCACGCGCTTTTAAATAGAATAAAGCGTTCTCATCAATTTTCCCAGTGCTGGTTCCATGAGAACATTTTACATCATCTGCATAAATTTCTAATTGGGGTTTTGTATTTATTGTACCATCATCGCTCAATAAAATATTTTTGCTGCTCTGATAGGCGTTTGTTTTCTGAGCATCTTTTCTTACAAAAATCTTACCGTTAAATATTCCGATACTTTTTCCGTTGATCACGCCTTTGTATAATTCATTGCTCTCGCAATTTGGTACTTGATGATCCATCACAGTATGGTTGTCTACTAATTGCGTATTATTAGTCAGAAATAATCCATTCAAATGTGCGTTGCAATTTTCTTGTGACAATAAAACATTATGGTTGTTTCGAACTAATTGTCCACTTAACGTAATAGTCGTATTATTATAAGTAGCGTATTTATTTACTTTAACTTGATTCGTATTCACTGAAAAAACAAATAACCCTTCTTCCTGAATAGTATACGATGTCAATTTAGAATTTTCTTCAATAATTTTTTCGCTCAGAAAATTAGAAAATATTTTTTGTTGCCCGGTATTTACAAAACGTTCAGTAATTGTTACTTCCGCATTTGAATTAACATGAATGAAACTCCTTGAATTCACGATAGCTTCAGAATTAGCTGAATTAATATAAATGATTTGAATTGGCATCGGAATTACATTTCCTTTTTCTACTCGAATGTAAATACCGTTATCACTGAAAGCATTATTCAGAGCAATAAATGCATCAGAATTAGACTTAGCAAGGGAAGCAATCGGACTATTTTTGTCATTCGAAAAATCGTTTACACACTTAATTGTTATTCCTTTTACAATTATTTTATCACTTAATGATTCATTATAGTTGCCGTTTACAACCACCAAATTAATTGCTTCATTTAGTTTGTATGGCTTGATTTCTAGATTTGATAAATTATTAAATTGTTGCGCGATGTTTTTGAATTCCTTTTTAAAAACAGCATCTATATTACAATATTTATAATCTTCGTTCTTGTTGTTCGGAATTCCAAAATTCTCAAGATAGTTCAATGCCTCTGTTAATTCATTGTCATTAATGAAATTAACTTTATTAGCTTTTGAACTAATAGTATCAATTAATTTAGTTGCGGTTAAAGATTTTTCAGCGATCATTTTAAAACTTTCTAAACTTTTTAACTTTCAAACTGATGTTTAATTTCATCATAACCTTTAGCTTCCATTTCTAATGCCAATTCTTTCGTTCCACTTTTTACAATTTTCCCGTTGTATAAAATATGTACAAAATCAGGGACAATATAATCCAGCAAACGCTGATAGTGAGTAATTACAATAAAAGCATTGTTATTCGTTTTTAATTTATTTACGCCAGCTGCAACAATTCGTAAGGCGTCGATATCTAACCCGCTATCTGTTTCATCTAGGATTGCCAACTTAGGATCCAAAATTGCCATTTGAAAAATTTCATTTCTCTTTTTTTCACCACCGCTAAATCCCTCATTCACGCTTCTGCCGGTTAATTTAGCATCGAGCTCAACCAATTTTTGCTTTTCTTTTATGAGTGCTAAAAAATCTT